>JGI994J12354_10003023_pt1 | contig 15984 bp, 10 predicted proteins | sample IntmicLarv3ML3BL_FD_12354 | JGI IMG/M metagenome (IMG submission 12354) | reverse complement strand
CTGCCGTTCACCAGGATAAACGAGCCGCCGCTTACGACCATCAGGGTGTACAACGACGAGCTTGGCGCGGCGGCGGTTGACAGAATTGTCGAGCTGATACGCAAGCCCGACCAGCCGTTTCGCCACATGCGAATCGGAACAGAGCTGAAAGAGCGCGGCAGCGTCCGCGAGCTGTAAACCGGCTTAATTTTATTAAAAGCAAACCACATTTTATTATACAAGCCGGTTTTCGGCGGAATGGAGCTATTATGACATTCGGTATTATCGTAACAACCCGCGCATTTTTCCCTGGCTTCCTCGCGCTCGACGCGCGCGAAATCGTCTCGCGCAGGATGAAGGCTCTCGGCCACGAGATAGTCATGATTGAGGAGAGTGAAACCCGCTTCGGTGCAATCGAGACCTATAATGACGCGCTGAAATGTGCCGAGCTTTTCAAAAAGAACCGCGACAAAATCGACGGAGTTATCGCCGTTCTGCCGAATTTCGGCGACGAGGTCGGCGTAAGCTCGACCCTCGCTCTGGCAAAGCTCAGCGTGCCGGTACTGGTTGCGGCGGCGGACGACGACCTTGACAAGCTCGATTTGGCGCACAGGCGCGACGCGTTCTGCGGCAAGCTTTCGCTGACGGCGAACCTCTACCAGAACGGCATAAAATTCACGAACACAACGCAGCACACCCTCCCGCTCGACAGCGAGGTTTTCGACGCGGAAGTTTCGCGTTTCGGGCGCATTTGCCGCGTTGTTCGCGGACTTGACGGCTCGCGAATCGGTGCGGTCGGCACCCGTCCCGACCCGTTCCGCACAGTCAGATATTCTGAAAAATTGTTGCAGCGCAGCGGAATCACAGTCTGCGTCATCGACATGAGCGATATGCAGGCGCGCGCAAACGCACTCAGAGATGACGACGATTGCGTTTTGGCAAAGCTCGCCGAAATCAAGGCGTACGGCGTTCCAAACGGAGATTCGACCGACGAAAAACTGATGAAAAACGCGCTTCTGGGTGCGGCTATTGAGAACTGGATTTCTGAAAACCATCTTGACGCATTCGCATTCCAGTGCTGGGACAGCCTTCAGTGGAACTTCGGCTGCGCCTCCTGCCTGAACATGAGCATTCTGGGCGAAAAGGGTATTCCGGCGGCGTGCGAAATGGACGTCACCGGTGCAGTCACAATGCTTGCGATGAGCCTCGCGGCGGATAATCCGGCGGGATACCTCGACTGGAACAACAGCTATGCGAACGAGCGCGATAAGTGCATTTCGCTCCACTGCTCCAACTTCCCAAAGAGCTTTATGGGCGTTGAAAAGCCGGAAATCGGCTCGCTCGACGTGCTTTCGACCACTATCGAAAAGGAACTTTGCTTCGGCGCGTGCAAGGGTAGAGTCGCCGCCGGTCCGTTCACATATATGAAGATGACGACCGACGACCTGACCGGAAAAATCAAGTTCTACGCCGGCGAAGGCGAGTTCACTGACGACCCCGCGTGGACGCCGGGCGGCTTCGCAGTGTGCAAGGTTCCGGGACTCCAGGGTCTGATGGACTATGTTGTTAAGAACGGATTTGAGCACCATGTTTGTATGGGGCGCGGAAACGTCGCCGAAGTTTTGAATGAAGCTCTTGGAAATTATCTTGGATGGGACGCGTATATACATGAATAAAATTAACGAAATCAGATTAAAAGCGGCGAAACTCCGTCGTTCAGTGCTCGAAATGGACTACAAAACCGGCGGCGGACATATCGGCGGCGCGATGAGCGAGGCCGACATACTCGCGACGCTGTTTTTCGGTGTGATGAACCACTCGCCGGAGATGTTCAAAGAAAACAACCCCGCTCGCGACCGCTTCGTTCTGTCCAAAGGGCATACTTCGGACGCGTATTACGCGACTTTGGCGCTCGCTGGGTACATCCCCGAAAGCGAGCTTGACACCTACTGCGCGGAGGGTTCCCGCCTCGCCGGACACCCAACAAACAAGGTTTTCGGCATCGAGGTCAACACCGGCGCGCTGGGTCACGGGCTTGGCGTTTCGGTAGGTATGGCGAAAGCGGCGAAAATGGACGGACTTTTTTCAAAGGTCTTCTGCATTATGGGCGACGGCGAACAGGCCGAAGGCTCGGTCTGGGAGGCGGCGATGAGCGCTGCACACTACGGGCTGGAGAACCTGACAGCAATCGTTGACCGCAACGGGCTGCAAATTGCCGGTTCGACCGAGGACATCATGGCGCTCGGCGACCTTGTGGGGAAATACCGTGCCTTCGGCTGGGAGGTTTTCGAGGCGGACGGGCATGATATTGCCGCGCTTTTTGAGCTGCTCTCCTCCGAAAACACGAGCGGGAAACCGCGCTGCGTCGTTGCAAAAACCATCAAGGGCAAGGGAGTCAGCTACATGGAGGGTGTCGCAAAGTGGCACCACGGTACACCTAGCGACGACGAATATTCGCTCGCAGTTTCGGAGCTGAACGCCGAAATCGTTGCTGTTGCGCAGATTTGCGGAGTAGACGAAGCGTTGCAGCCTGCGGTGCTGAAGCCTGCGAAGACGGCATCCTCCGGGCCAAAATACATTCCGGCGCGGCAGGCGATTGTTGAAATGCTTACTGAAAAAGCGAAAGAGGACAGTCGCATTGTCACGCTGACAAGCGACGCGCGCGGCTCGGCCTCCCTCGGCGGGTTCATAAAGGAACACCCCGAAAAGTTCGTTGAGATCGGGATTGCGGAGCAGAACGAGGTCGGCGTTGCGGCGGGACTTGCCCTCAGCGGCAAAGTTCCGTTTGTATTCGCGCCGGCGTGCTTCCTCTCTGCCCGCAGCTACGAGCAGGTCAAGGTGAGCATGGCGTACAGCCACACAAATGTGAAGCTCATCGGGGTCAGCGGCGGCGCTTCGTACGCCGAGCTTGGGCAGACACATCACAGCCTCCAGGACATCGCGGCCATGCGCTCGCTTCCGGGGCTTGTGGTTTCAATTCCTGCTGACGCAATTTCGGCGAAAGCCCTTGCAGCGCAGTCGGTTTCGCGGAATGAGCCGATGTACATGCGCGTCGGGCGCGCGGCAACTGCCGATGTCTATACGACACAGCAGGCGGAAAAACTTGAGTTTGGCAAGGCGTTTACTCTCCGCGAGGGCGCAGATGTGTGCATAATTTCCTCTGGCGTTATGACGCTTAACGCTGTGAAAGCAGCGGAAATCCTTACGGAGCAAGGCGTTGAGGCGACGATAATTGACATGCACACACTGAAGCCGCTTGATACCGAGGCTGTTTTCGCGGCGGCGAAAAAGTTCGGAAAACTCGTCACGGTTGAGGAACACGTTGCGGCGGGCGGCCTTGGCAGCATGGTCTGTGAGACGCTTGCGAGTGCGCCGGTGCCGGTTGAAATCATCGCGTTCCCGGACGAAAACGCAATTTGCGGCTCGGCGGCAGAGATTTACAAACACGCGGGGCTTGACGCGGAAAGTATCGCGAAGCGCGTGCTGGAGTTTATACGTTAAGTATAATCCGGAAAGGAAAATACAATATGTCGGAAAAGGTCATTCTCGCTGTGGATCAGTCCACGGCGGGAACTAAGGCGGTAGCGTTTACAAAGTCGGCGGGCATTGTCGGTTCGTCGCAAATCAGCCACCGCCAGATATACCCGCGGGCCGGATGGGTCGAGCACGACCCCGCCGAGATTGTCGAAAATGTCGAGTCGGCTTTGTGCCTCGCGCTGGAAAACGCGGATAAAAACTGGGGTGACGTTGACTCGATTGCCATAACAAACCAGCGCGAAACTGTGCTCGTCTGGGACAAAAAAACGGGCGAACCGGTCTGCAACGCGATAGTTTGGCAGGACGGCAGGGCAGAGAAGATATGTGAAGCTGTGTCGATGGATTTCAATCATCTGCGCGAGAAAACGGGGCTTGAGCCAAGTCCGTTTTTCTCCGCTCCAAAAGTTGCATGGGTGCTGGAAAATATAGATGGAATAAGGGATAGAGCGAATCGTGGTGAGTTTGCCTTTGGTACTGTGGACAGCTTTTTGCTCTACAAGCTGACAGGCGGCGGGGCGCACAAATGCGACGTCACAAACGCCAGTCGTACACTTTTGATGGAGCTTGATACGCTGAAATGGAATGCTCGCTGCTTTGAAATTTTCGGGATACCGCTTTCGATGGCACCGGAAATTGTGATGAGCGATGGTTTAAACGAGGTAACCTCCGCCGTCGGAAAAATCCCGGCAGGAATTCCGATTGCCTCGATGATTGGCGATAGCCACGGTGCGCTTTTCGGGCAGGGCTGCTTTGATGCAGGCATGGCGAAAGCGACGTACGGAACAGGTTCATCAGTCATGATGAACACCGGAAAAACTCCAGCACGGTCGAAAAGCGGACTTGTTAGCTCGGTTGCCTATGGCATAAACAACGAGGTTTGCTACTGCCTTGAGGGCAACATTAATACAACGGGCGGTATAATTAAGTGGCTATGCGAGGGGCTTGGAATTTTGGAAAAACCGTCTGAAAGCGGTAAAATTTCCGCAAGCATCGACTCAAACGGCGGGGTTTACCTCGTTCCCGCGCTTGCGGGGCTTGCCGCGCCCCACTGGAAAAGTGATGCGCGCGCCGCATTTGTCGGGATGACATCGGCGACGACGCGTGAAATGCTTGTGCGCGCGGGTGAGGAGGCCATCGCCTACCAAATCGCCGACGTTGTTCGTGCGATGGAGGCGGATATGTCGGCCCCGCTTGCGGTTTTGCGGGCGGATGGAGGGCCGACGCGCGACAAATTCCTGATGGATTTTCAGGCGGGGATTTTAGGCGGAAGTGTTGAAACGGCCGGAATTGAAGAGCTTTCAGCTCTTGGTGCCGCGTTTATAGCCGGGCTGAAAACCGGATTTTTCAGCTCAATGGACGAGGTCGAGGGTCTGCGTCCTAAGGGAATGATGTACGCAACCGGGATGGACGCTGAAAAGGCGACGGAGCTTTATGAAGGCTGGAAAAACGCGCTGAGAACCGTGCTGAACTAAAGGAAAAAAATAAATTTACATAAAGGAGAAATACATATGGAGCAAATCACAAAATACGGACGTTTTGAGCTTACTTTGAGCGGCCCGTCGGCGGGCAACCCCTTCACAGAGGTGCAGCTTTCGGCGGTTTTCCGCAATCAGAATCGCGCCTGCGAAACGGACGGATTCTACGACGGCGACGGCGTGTACAAACTTCGTTTTATGCCGCTTATCGAGGGCGTTTGGGAGTATGTTACAAACTCGAACGTTGCGGAAATGGACGGAGTGACGGGAAAAATTGAGTGTATCGCCGCTACTGACGGTGCGCACGGCCCTGTCCGTGTTTCGAACAAATTCCACTTCGCCTATGACGACGGAACGCCGTACTATCCGTTTGGCACGACTGCCTACAACTGGACAAATCAGGCAACCGAGCATGTCGAAATGACACTTAAAACCCTTGAGTGTGGCGCGTTTAATAAAATTCGCTTCAGCCCGTTTCCGAAGCACTACCTCTACAACTCGAACGAGCCGCTCATGTACGCGTTCGAAGGCGGCATGAACGGCGACGTTAAAATCGGCGAAGTCGGCAGCGAGGCGATGTTCCGCGCCGATGTCAGTAGCGCCTACGAATTTGACTTCACGCGCCTGAACCCCGCGTTTTTCCGCGACTTTGAAAATCGCGTCGAGCAGATTGGGAAAATGGGGATCGAGGCTGACATCATCGTTTTCCACCCCTATGACCGCTGGGGATTTTCTAAAATGTCGGAGGCGGCAAACCAGCTCTATCTGCGCTACCTTGTCGCGCGCCTTGCCTCGTACCCGAACGTGTGGTGGTCGATGGCAAACGAGTGGGATTTGTTCCGCCACCGCACCGTCGCCGACTGGGAAGGTTGGGCCGCAACGATTGTCGAGCGTGACCCAGCGCAGCATCTGCGCTCAATTCACAACTGCCGCGAGGTTTATGACCAGTCCAAGGGTTGGATTACGCATGTTTCGTGGCAGCGCACCGACTTCCACAGCCATGTAGAGTTGACGGCAAAACTGCGCGAACAGTGGCAGAAACCCTTCGTCATTGATGAAATTGCCTACGAGGGCGACATCGACCAGGGCTGGGGGAACATCACCGGCGAGGAGCTTACCAAGCGTTTCTGGGACACCTGCGTTCGCGGCGGATACTGCACCCACGGTGAGACATATCTGCGCGATGACGAATTGCTATGGTGGGCAAAAGGCGGTGAGCTCACGGGCACAAGCCCCGCGCGAATCGCATTTTTGCGCAAAATTGTCGAAGATATGGGGCAGATTGACTCGTATCCGAACGCTATGGACTGGGATTTGCCGTGGGGATTTGCCGGCGAGAAGCACATGGTCTCGATGGAGACACCCTTCGGGCGCTTTACGCGCACATTTGCCGACGACATGCTTTGCTATCTCAGTTTCTCGCGCCCGAAATTCAGGAATTTCCGTCTGCCCGAGGACATAAAGTATAAGGTCGACATCATCGACACATGGGAAATGACAGTCAAAACTCTGGATGGCGAATATAGCGGAAACGCCCGCATCGACCTGCCGGCAAAGACCGGTATAGCAGTTCGGTTCAGAAAAGCCTGACGGACACGGAAATGTTTGTTTATTTTTATTCTGCAATTTCCTTGCACCGAAACTTGCATGGTGATATAATTCTTGCGTAATCTTTTTGAAAGAAGGGCTTTGTGTGAGAATTATCCGTGCTAAAGACTATGAGGAAATGAGCCGCAGAACAGCTTCAATTATCGCCGCTCAAATCGTCGCTAAACCCGCAAGCGTTCTTGGATTTGCAACGGGTACGACGCCTATTGGCGCATACCGCCAGCTTGTCAAGTGGTGCGCCGACGATGACATCAGCTTTAAGGACGTCAAGACGGTGAACCTTGACGAGTATGCGGGAATTCCCGGCACACACGACCAGAGTTACCGTTATTTCATGTTCGACAACCTGTTTTCGCATGTTGACATCGACGAAAAGAACGTGAATCTCCCTGACGGAATGGCGGAAGACTATGTGGTGGAGGGGGTTCGTTACGACGTGCTCATAGACTCGCTCGGCGGTGTGGACTTGCAGCTTCTGGGAATCGGCAGAAACGGACACATCGGTTTTAACGAGCCGTGCGACTATTTCCCGCTCGGTACGCACTCGGTCGAGCTGACACAGAGCACCATTGAGGCGAACTCCCGCCTGTTTAGCGACATCAGCGAGGTTCCGCTCGTTGCGATAACAATGGGAATTGCGAACATCATGGCGGCAAGAAAGATTGTCATCGCCATAAACGGCAAGAACAAGGCTGAAATACTGAAAGAGGCTTTCTTCGGTCCTGTAACCCCGAAAGTTCCGGCGTCGATTCTACAGCTGCACCCCGACGTTGTGCTGGTTGCCGACGAGGATGCACTTTCCGCGTTGTAATTACCTACAATAAAAACGCAGGCTAAAAGCCTGCGTTTTTTGCTGTATTTGCAAGTTTTGGGAATGAAAGTTGCAAGGGGGGGGTATTCTCCCTGTAACACGGGCTTCGCTCCCCTCAACTGTCAAGCTGCGGCAGCTCTCGCGAGCAGCAGCTTTAAGACTCCCGCTCCGTTTTTGCTTACCGGCAAGCAGGCTTGCCGCCACAAAAAGCGCCGCTTGGTCTTAAATCCGCTGCTCGAGCGCCTCCGCTCTTCCTTTCACTGCCCGTAGTACGCGTTCTCGCCATGCTTGCGCAGATAGTGCTTGTCAAGAAGTTCCTGTTGCATGCGTGGCTGGTTTGGGCTAAGCATATGCGTGTGCCAGTTCATAAACGCGATTTCCTCGAGCACAACGGCGTTGTGAACGGCTTTATTCGCGTCCGTGCCCCAGACAAACGGGCCGTGGCTTTGCACCAGAACAGCAGGGATATCCATCGGGTCAGCGTTTGTAAAAGTTTCGATAATCACGTTCCCGGTTTCAAACTCGTATGCCCCCGCGATTTCCTCTGCCGTCATTTTGCGTGTGCAGGGGATGTCTCCGTAAAAATAGTCGCCGTGAGTCGTACCCATCGGCGCAAGGGGTTTCCCCGCCTGTGCGGAAATTGTTGCCCAACGGCTGTGTGTGTGGACAATACCGCCGATTTTGGAAAATTTGCGGTAGAGCGCAAGGTGGGTTGGCGTGTCGCTTGAGGGTTTGAGCCGGCTTTCAATGGTTTCGCCTGTTTCAAGCGAGACTATAACCATGTCATCAGCCGCCATTGTTTCATACTCCACGCCGGAAGGCTTTATGACTATAAGCCCGCTTTCGCGGTCAATTCCGGACACATTTCCCCATGTGAACGTCACCAATTGATGCTTCGGCAGTGCAAGGTTTGCGAGAAATACTTCCTGTTTCAGCTTTTCAAGCATTATGACCATTCCTTTTTCTCAGGTTGAAAGACACTTTCCCCAAACTTTTACTTACTTCAACTTCCAAATCAAATCCGCGAGCAGCAGCTCATTTTCAAAGCCCGCGGGGTCGGTTGAAGCGGTTATGTGGACAAATTCGATGTCCATAATCCGCGCCCAGTCACGCATAATCTCTGCGTCGCAGTCAAAGCTCAAGACGGTGTGGTGAGCGCCGCCCGCAAGAATCCAGCACTGTGCGCCTGTTTCTAAGTCGGGCGCGGGTTTCCACATAACGCGGGCAACTGGCAGGTTAGGCATGGTCTGTGTGGGTTTCACGCACTCGATGTCCTGCACGATAAGACGGAGTCTGCCGCCCATATCGACAAGGCTTGCGGCAATCGCGCTTCCCGCCTTGCCCTCGAAGACGATGCGTGCGGGCGGCTGACGGTCGCCGATACCGAGGGGATTAACCTCAATGCGGGGACGCTCAGCGCTGACAGTCGGGCAGACTTCGAGCATGTGCGCGCCGAGAACCAACCCCTGTGTGAAATCGTAGGTGTAATCTTCCATAAACGAGGTTCCGCCGCCGAGTCCTTCGCCCATGGTTTTCATAATCGAGGTCATCGCTGCGACTTTCCAGTCGCCCTCGCCGCCGTAGCCGTAGCCATCGGCCATCATGTTCTGTGAGGCGAGGCCGGGGAGCTGCTCCATACCGTGCAGGTCCTGGAAAGTGTTTGAAAACGCACGGCAGCCCTCTTCGTCAAGCATTTTACGCATAGCTATTTCCTCGCGAGCCTGATAGCTTATGCTAGCCAAATCCTTGTCTTCAAAGGTGTAGCGGGCGCGGTACTCGTCGAGTTTTTCTGCAAGTTCGCTTTCCGTGACGGTGGCGATATGCTCAGCAAGAGTACCGACCGGCCACGTGTTGACCTGCCATCCCAGTTTGCGTTGAACTTCAACTTTGTCGCCCTCGGTGACGGCTACCTCACGCATGTTGTCGCCGAAGCGCATAACTTTCAGCTCTTTTGAAAACGCCGCACCGACAGCGGAGCGCATCCATTTGCCGATTTTCTCCTGAACCGTCGCGCCTTTCCAGTAACCGACGACGATTTTGCGGGGCATACGAAGCCTTGCTGCGATGAAGCCGTGCTCGCGGTCGCCGTGCGCCGCCTGATGAAGGTTCATGTAGTCCATGTCGATTTCTTCATTAGGGATGGCCTCGTTGAACTGAGTGTGGAAATGCAGGTACGGCTTCTGCAAAGAGGTAAAGGCGTTGATCCACATCTTGCTAGGCGAGAAAGTATGGCAGTATGTTACGATACCGGCACAGCTGTCGTCGGAGTTTGCGGCCTTGACGACATCGAATGCGCTCTGCGCCGTAACGACGATGGTTTTGTAAATCAGCGGGAAGGGGAGGCGACCGCCGCTGTTAAGCTCGGCAACGATGATTTCTGAGTTTTCGGCAACCTGCCTGAGACAATCCTCGCCATACAGGAACTGGCTTCCTGTGACGAACCAAAAATTGTACTTTTTCATATGAATCTCCCTTTCAAATGTTAATTTCAGATAAGTGCGGCTGCTGCACGTTCCGCGTCAAGTACGGCTGTGAAGCTTTTGTAGTAGGCGCCAAATCCCGCTATGTCCTCTGTCTTCGGTTCGACAGTGACGCAGGGGAAGCTGTGGAAAACCTCGGTCTCAAGGTAGTCGTTCAAAGCCCGGTTTTTACCCATTACGCTGTATGCAGCCAGAAGAGCCATACCCCATGCGCCACCCTCGCCAGCGGTTTCCATGACAGAGACGGGGACACCGAACACGGCGGCGGCGATTTGCTGGCCGACTTTCGGGGTTTTGAAAAATCCGCCGTGACCGATTATGCTACGAAGCTCAACGTTTTCCTTGTCAAACAAAATATCAAGTCCGGGCTTCAGTCCGCAGAGCGCGGAGTACAGCTGCGCCCGCATGAAATTCGGGAGAGTCCAGCGGCAGTCGGGAGTGCGGACAAGTAGTGGGCGTCCGGTTTCCAGCCGCAGGGACGGTTCGCCGGAGTAGAAATTGTACGAAAGTACGCCGCCGCAGTCAGGGTCGGCCTCAAGCGACGCGTTATACAAAAGGTCGTATTTTTCAGGGGTAGAAATGGAAGTCCCAGTGGTTTCTAAAAACTGGCCAAACATCGAAACCCACGCGTCAATGTCTGAAGTGCAGGTGTTGCAGTGGGACATAGCGACAGGCGCGCCCGCCGGAGTTGTCACCATGTCGATCTCCTCGTGCAGAGCGCCGAGCGCGTTTTCAAGCACGATCATTGCAAAGGCGGATGTGCCTGCCGACACATTCCCTGTTTTGGGAGCGACGCTGTTCGTCGCAACCATGCCGGTTCCCGCGTCGCCCTCAGGCGGGCAGAGGGGGATTCCGCTTTTTAGCGTGCCGGCGGGGTCGAGGAGTTTAGCGCCGTCCGCTGTCAGGAACCCGGCTGTTTCGCCTGCAAGTAGAACTATTGGTAAAATATCCTCCATAACAAAGGGCAGGCCGCGTGCCTTCAAAGTTTCGTTGTAACTTGCGAGCATGGCAGCGTCGTATGTGCAGGTTTTGCTGTCAATCGGGAACATGCCGGACGCGTCGCCCACGCCGAGGACGAATTTGCCCGTCAGCTTCCAGTGTATATAACCGGCGAGAGTTGTCAGGTTCTTGATTTCTGCAGTATGCTCTTCGCCGTCTAAAATCGCTTGCTCGAGATGCGCAATGCTCCACCGTAGCGGAATGTTGAAATTAAACCTGCTTGTCAGTGCTGCCGCCGCTTTTGCGGTGTTGGTGTTGCGCCATGTGCGGAATGGGGTGAGCAGATTGCCGCCGCTGTCACAGGCAAGGTAGCCGTGCATCATAGCGCTTATGCCAATTGCGCCGACGGTTTCAAGTTTTACTCCGTATTTTTCAAAAACCTGATCCGCAAGGTTTTTATAGCATGCACTGATTCCGCACCAGATATCGTCAAGGGTATATGTCCATAGCCCGTCTTGCAGCCGGTTTTCCCACGAGTGTCCACCCGAAGCGAGCGGCTCGTGGTTTTTGCCGATGAGTACAGCCTTGATTCGGGTTGAGCCGAGTTCAATGCCAAGAAAAGTTTCGCCGCCGGCGATCTGCTGTGCAAAAATGTTGTTCATACCTGAAATCACAATCCTTTCACGGGGAAAATAAAATAATTTAGTGCGAACGAGGCTGCATACCTACCCAAAAAGCCTTTGGGAAATGTAACATTTCGGGTGCTTATTCTCAATATATAACTTAACATACTTGAAAAAATATGTCAATACATATATATCAGTGTGAAAGAAAAATGCATACAACAAACGGAAGCGTGCAGAATGAAAATAAAACACATGCATACAACTTGGTGCAAACTACCGAAATCGGACATATTTATGGCAATATAGGACACATATCGAAAAACGCTTGACCGCTATATTTGCCAGGAGTATAATATCGGCAGCGGAAAATGGAATGCTTTTTCATTCCATTTTCAAAGAAAAAGCAAGTAGAAAGGGAAAAACTAAAAATGAAAAAATTTGTTTTAGACGCAGGCTCTGCGAAAAAGCCGCTGCCGCATTACTGGGAGCTCTGCGTCGGGAGCTGTCACGGCACCACGGCGCTGCGCGAGGACTACCGCGACCAGCTTTTACAGTGCAGCCGTGAGCTGGGGTTCAAATATGTGCGCTTCCATGGGCTTTTTGACGACGACATGAGTGTGCTCATAAAGGGCGGAGGGATGCCCGGAATGCCTTCGGGAAACGAAGGGTACAAGCTCTCGTTTACGAATACGGACTCGATTTTTGATTTTCTGCTCTCGATTGGGATGAAGCCCTTTGTCGAGTTGGGCTTTATGCCGGAGGCGTTGACCACCGGCCCAACTAATATTTTTCACTATAAGGGGCATACTTCGCCGCCGGACGATTTTGAAAAGTGGCAGTGGTTTATCGAGCAGTTCGCGCTGCACTGCATCGACCGCTACGGCCTCGACGAAGTCCGCCAGTGGTTTTTCGAGGTGTGGAACGAGCCGGATCTGGGCGGCAAGGACGCACCGATGGGCTTCTGGGGCGGCACGCAGGAGGAATATTTCAAGCTGTACGAGTATGCGGCTCGCGGCCTAAAAAACGTGGATAAAAAGCTCCGCGTCGGAGGTCCCGCGACCTCTGCAAACAAGTGGATTCCTGAAACTATCGCCTATTGTAAGGAAAATAATATTCCGCTGGACTTTATCTCAACCCACCACTATCCGACCGACGACGTGATTGGCATGAACATCGACGAGATGATGAAAATGCGCGAAAAGGTTGCGTCAGGCGAAATTTTGCAGGAAGAAGCCCGGAAGATGATGGGCTCGTTCATGAAATCGCGCGACGAGCGCTGGAGAGAGGTAAAACGCGGCACACTGAAGAAAATGGCAGCCAAGGCGAAAGCCGAGAGCGAGGGGCTTCCGCTCTACTACACCGAGTGGAACAGTCTTGCGGGGCTGCCGTCCGACGGGCCGTTCGGCGCTTCGTTCATAGCAAAGACGGTTATGGACAATGTCGGACTTGTCGAGGGATACTCCTATTGGACATTTTCCGACCTGTTTGAGGAGAGCGGAATGCCCTCGGCCGAGTTCCACGGCGGATACGGACTTATGACCCTGCACGGAATCCCGAAGTCCGCTTACCGCGCGTTTGAGCTGCTGCACAGGCTTGGCAACGAAATGTATGACGAGCATGTCGAGGACGGAACCGTTGACATCTACGCGGTTTCAAAGCCCGTAAGCAATGCTGTGCAGCTTCTGGTCGTCAACCACAACTCGTTTGTGCTCGACATTGCGGACGAGAAAGTTTCGCTAAAGGTGGAGGGACTTCCGTCCTTTGTTAAGGCGACGGTAGAGCGCATAGACGACGAAAACGGCAACGCGCTGGGACTTTACGAAAAAATCGGTTCGCCTGAATACATTACAAAGGCGCAGAAATACGGTCTGCTTGAGGCGAGCTGCACAGAGTCTGTTCCGGTTGCGGCGAATTTTGCGGACGGCACAGCCGAACTTGAACTAGATATACCGGCACAGGGAATCGCGCTTGTAACACTTTATATGTAGATTGAAGCAGTAAAAAGCGGAGACAAAAGTCTCCGCTTTTTTGTCGTTTATCAGCGTAATAATTAAAGAATTAGAACTGATTTACAAATTCGATGAATCTGCTGAAATACTTCGAACCACCCTCAGATGTATCGAAAACTCCGGCGTGTTCAAGGCATTTTTCAAAGACAATCGCAGTTTCCGTGCGCAAAATTTCGTTTATGTTTTCCGCCGTGACGTTTTTTCGCACAAGGATTTCCTCTGCCCACGGGCGGTGGTGCGCGATTTCAGGCAAAGAGAGGTCGCCCGAGATTATCGCTTTTTCAAGGGTCGAAAGCTCCTTTTTAAGCCGTGACGGCAGAACCGCGAGGCCCATAACCTCGATAAGGCCGATGTTTTCCCGCTTGATGTGGTGAAGCTCCGCGTGCGGGTGAAAAATCCCTAGGGGGTGCTCGTCGCTCGTCCGGTTGTTACGCAGCACGAGGTCAAGCTCGAAAAGCCCGCCGCGCATACGCGCAATCGGCGTAATCGTGTTGTGCGGAACTCCGCCGCTCTCCGCGAAAACCCCAACGTCCGCGTCACTGTATACCCGCCAAGCACTTAGAATTTTCTCTGCCAAGGCGCAAAGCCGTGCCTTTTCCGCGCCGCGTATGCGTAGGACAGACAGCGGCCAGTGAAGGGTATGCGCCTCAATGTCAGGGTAGCCGCCGAACGACAAGCGCTCACCCTCGCGCGCACGCTCCATTGGAAAGATGTGCCGCCCGCCCTGAAAATGCTCATGAGACAAAATAGAGCCGCCCACTATCGGCAGGTCAGCGTTAGAGCCGGCGAAGTAGTGCGGAAATTTTTCGACAAAACCCAGAAGCTTTGAAAAGCACGCGCCATCAATTTTCATTGGTACATGCGCCGAGTTTAGAATAATACAGTGTTCGTTGTAGTATGAATACGGCGAATATTGAAACCCCCATCTTTCGCCGTCAAGCTCAAAAGGAAGAATTCGCAGATTTTGCCGCGCGGGGTGATCGGCTCTGCCGAAATACCCCTCGTTTTCAACGCACAGCATACATTTTGGGTAGCCAGACGGTTTTAGCTTGCCCATTGCGGCGATTTCTTTCGGGTCCTTTTCAGGCTTTGAGAGGTTTATAGTGATTTCAAGCGTGCCGTACTTGCCCTCGTACGTCCACTTTTCATCGCGCGCCACGCGGTAGGCTCGGATGTAGTCGCTTTTTTGTGCCAAAGTGTAGAACCAATCGGTCGCAACCTCAGGTGAAGCTACAAAAAGCTCGCGAAACCGTGTGTTTACCTCAGACGGTTTCGGTGTGAGCACGCCCATGAGCGATGTATCAAATAGGTCGCGTGCGGTTGCGGTGTCCGCAATAATCCCGCGCGAAACAGCATAATCCAACAGTACCGCCAGAATTTCTTCGAGCGGTGCTTCGAGCGGTTCGGTATTTTCATAGCTATCAAATTCAAGCAGTCTGAGCAGTGAATTTCGTGCCCAGACAGTGTCCCCGGAGGCTATTAACCCCTCCGAAACGGCGGAGCGGACAAGCTCTGCGACGGCCGAATATACTTTTTGCAACTGTTTCGCCCCTTTAAGTTTTTTCAGTCGGCAAAGCCGCGGGGATGACGTTCATGCCATTTGTACGCGGTCGCGATGATGCCTTCAAGGTCTGTGTAGTGCGGTTTCCAGCCCAAAACAGCCTTTGCCTTTTCGCTTGAGGCGACGAGTGTCGCCGGGTCGCCGGGTCGCCTCGGAGCAATTTCACAGGGGATCGGCTTGCCCGTTACCTTGCGCGCCGCGTCCAGAACCTCGAAATTCGAGAAACCAACGCCGTTGCCCAAGTTGAAAATATCGCTTTCACCGCCGTTTTTCAGGTAGTTGAGTGCAAGGATATGTGCGTCGGCAAGGTCGCTTACATGGATATAGTCGCGCACGCACGAGCCGTCGGCAGTTTGGTAGTCGTTGCCATAAATTTTTAAATCACGCAGGCCGCCTGCCGCCTGCAATATAATCGGAATCAGGTGACTTTCTGGGTCGTGAGCTTCACCGATAAGCCCGTTTTTGTGCGCGCCGCAGGCGTTGAAATAGCGGAGCGAGACATATTTCAGGCCGTGCGCTGCCGCCGTCCACTTGAACATGTGCTCCATAGCGAGCTTCGTTTCGCCGTAAGGATTTGTGGGCAAAGTCGCGGAATCTTCGGTAATCGGCAGGATCTCAGGCTCGCCGTAGGTCGCGGCGGTGGAGGAAAATACGATTTTATCCACACCATGTGCGACAAGCGCCTCAAGCAGCACCTGTGTGCCGTAGAGGTTGTTTCTGTAGTATTTCAGCGGGTTTTCGACGCTTTCGCCGACAAGTGAATAGGCGGCAAAATGAATGACACTGTCTGGCTTTTCCGTCTCAAGCAGCCTGTCGAGAAATGCACGGTCGCTGATGTCGCCCTCGTAAAACCGCGCATTTGGGTGCAGCGCCTCAACGTGACCAGTAACAAGGTTGTCGGCAACGACAACCTTTGCGCCGCTGTCGATAAGGGCGTGAACCGTGTGCGAGCCGATGTA
>JGI994J12354_10003022_pt1 | contig 15985 bp, 15 predicted proteins | sample IntmicLarv3ML3BL_FD_12354 | JGI IMG/M metagenome (IMG submission 12354) | reverse complement strand
GCCGTCGGAGACAATCTATAGACTTGAATCCATATTCTCTCGCAAATACCTGAATAATGCCCTCCCCTGCTTGGGGGGACGCTGTTTTTCGCGTTCGGCCAAAGCGGCTTCCACCAAATGCGCCAGACGCGCCCGCTCCAGGGAAGGATACCGGACCAGAGCCGCTTCCATGGCCTTGGCCCGAGTCTCCGCGTTATCCCGCAACAGCTCGTCGCGCAGATCTTCTACATGGTGGAAGGCACGAGCTTCACCGCGAGCAGGCTCCTGAATTTCATCCAGCGCCTCCAGAAAGGCTTCCGGCTCGTCAAGCTCGCGCATCAGCCGCCCTATATACTGCATGTGGCGGCGTTTGGCCTCCCATGTCTTCAAACCGCGCCAGTGCGCCAGAGCTTCCTCAAGCTCCGGGGAAAGCGGCAGTTTGCCCTGAAGCGCGGGGGAAAGAGCGGCAAGCTCCTCTCCCTTTTTCTGCATGGCGGAACTATCACGCTTTTTCTGCGAACGGCTTTTGTATTCTTCTTCGTCACTCAAGAGATCGTCAGCTTTTTTTCTGGCCGCCATCAAAAACTCCTACAGATAGATGCCCAGGAGCGTGCCCAGGAATAATGTCACCGATACAGGGGCGTTCACGGAAAAGACCTGACCGATGTTCTCCAGGCTGTCCGGGCGCACCAGGCGGTGCTCCCATGCGAACAGAATGGCAATGATGACGAGAGCCAGGTACCAGCCGAAAGACAGCCCGCAGGCCAGCCCGGCAAGAAAAAGCAGCAGCACAGTAGCCACATGGCAGCACTTGGCCAGCAGTAATGCTCCGGGAATGCCAAGACGCACCGGCATGGAATGCAGCCCCTCCCGCGTGTCAAATGCAACATCCAGGCAGGCGTAGATGATGTCAAACCCGGCAACCCAGAAGAGCACCGCGAAGGCGAGCAGAAAAGGCGGCAGCGCAAAAGCCGGAGACACGCTCAGCCAGCCCGCCACCGGGGCCAGGGCCAGCACCAGGCCGAGCACGAAATGGCAGAAAGAGGTAAGGCGTTTTGTGTAGCTGTAGGCGAAAGACAATATGAGAGCGAGCGGAGAAAGGAGCAGGCAGGCCGTGTTGAGGGCCGCGCAACTCAGCACGAACAGCACCGCCATGCAGGCGGCAAACCGCCAGGCGTAGCGTGTGCTGATGGCTCCGGTCACCAGAGGGCGGTCCGCCGTGCGCGGATTTTTGCTGTCAAAGGGCAGGTCGGCTATGCGGTTCACGGTCATGGCGAAGCTGCGTATAAAAACCATGGCCAGGGTAAGCACAAACAGCTTCCAGAAGCCGGGCCAGCCGCCGCAGGCCAAAAAAGCCCCGGCATAGGCGAAAGGCAGGGCAAACACACTATGCTGCACTCTTATCATGCGGCATACGTCACCAAAGGCCCCTCCTCCCCCGATGAACTCTCTCAAACGCCGCAAGCAGCGGCAAAAACGGATGCGCCCCTCGCCGGGCAGTTCGCGCTGCGGCGAAGCGCCCTTTTGGGGCTTGTCACTATGAGTCATAAAGTATCACTCCCGGAAAGCATAAAAGATTCCTCATCCCGCCAGAAGACGTTTTTTCGGGAAATGCCAAGCTCGGCATAGGCGGAAACAAGTTCACCCCGGTGTCCCCAAAACTCCCCCTGGAATCTCTTCGGCACATGCAAAGATATATATCCCCCACCGCCCGCATGCAAGCCCGCCCCTCCTTCTCCGGCCAGAAAATGCCCCACCTGTTCCGCCACATAGGCGTACAAGGCGCGGGCACGGACCATTGCCCCAAGCGCCGGATGGCGCGGCCCCGCCAGCACATGCCGCTCAAGGCCGGGCTCTTCGGCAAGACCCATGCGGATAACGGCAATGCCCGCCTTTTGGAATTGCGCGCAAGCACGGGAGAGAAAACCAACAGTCGGCTCGAATTCCCAGGGGCGGTATCCGCCTTTCCGCCATAGCGCCACCAGTTCCGTTCCTTCCAGCACAAGGCAGGGGTACAGGCGGACACAGGCAGGCGTAAGGCCGATACTTGTCTCCACATCCGCCAGAGCGTCATCCATGCTGTGCCCCGGCAAACCGGGCAACAACTGGATGCCGAGCGATATGCCGCTCTCCCCGCCCATGGCGGCCACCAGGGCACAGCCCCGGCGGGCGGTTTCGCCGTCATAGCCCCGGCAGGACGCGGCCAGAGCCCTGTCGGAAAAACTTTGCACGCCGAGTTCTACGCAGGTAAACCCCGCCTTGCCCAACCTGGAAAGGAGGATCGGACTCAGGGCATCGGGTCTGGTTGAGCAACGCAGCCTGCCCACCACTCCCCTGTCCTGCCAGCAAGCGGCAAAGTCCAGGCAAGCCTCGAGATCTCCGGCAGGCAACGCCGTAAATGTGCCGCCGAAAAATGCCAGTTCCAGGGGCTCCCGAGCGCGGCCCTCGGGGCTGTCTTCGCCACAGGCCATTTCTTCCCGAATTTTTTCAAGCGCCTTGCCCGCCCGTTCCAGAGCGAGGGACACAGAAGTTCTGACCGAACCGGTCTGGACTTCCTGCGCGCAAAAGACGCAACGTTGCGGACAACCTGAAAAAGGCAAGAATATCGGAAAGATACGCGGCTTTTTTCTGACCGGTTCCAGAGAAGGGAAAATAAAGTCCTGACGCAAAAAAGTCTCCTCCAAGGAGCTAAACCCACTTGAATATTTTGCTTTTTACAGTTATATGCACAATAAAGAAAGTCCTTATTTCTCTTGCGCATCTGTTGCCCCCGGCGGGGGGCTACAGCCTCCCGGACTGATGACAAATCACCCTTGGCGAGAGACGCAGACGCGCCCTTCCGGAGTTAACTGCGACTCCAAAGCCGTCCGGGACTTCTCTCTGACACCGAGCAGGATTCGCCGCCAAAGGACCGTACAGCCTCTTTATATAGTAGCCATTGGGATTTCGATTGTTATACCATCTATAATTTGATGAAATGTTCTGACAGTGCGAAACAAAGTGCAGCAACGCCCATGAGATTGGTGCAGGCGAGCGTTATTCGCCGTCAAGCCGCAATTTCAAAACAAAATTGCTCCAGTTGGAGAAATGCATGCCTGTTCCCAAGCCTGTGGATGAAAACTGTCTTTTCTGTAAAATCGTTGCCGGAAGCATACCCTGCGCCAAAATTTACGAAGACGACGACATCCTCGCTTTTCTCGACATCAACCCCACTGCCAGGGGGCACAGCCTTGTCGTGCCCAAAGGGCACTACCCCACCCTGCTGGAACTGCCCGCCGACGAAGGCCCGGCACTGGTGAATGCAATGCGCCTGGTGGCAAAGGCCGTGATGCAGGAATGCGGCGCTGACGGCTTCAATTGCATCCAGAACAATTTTTCTGCCGCGGGGCAAATGGTCTTTCACTCGCATTGGCATGTCATACCGCGCTTTGAAAATGACGGCCTGCCGGACTGGGCAGGCAAACCCTACGCCAATGCCGACGACATGCACATGCTGGCCAAAGCAGTACAACAACGCCTGTGAGGCGCGGTCGGCTGTTTTGCTTCGCAAATTATAATTTTCCCGACACGCCGGGACCTTGGTTCAACTTTTTTCCCGCAGCCGGAGGCGCACATGAGCGAAAAAACCCTGACCAAAGCGGACATTGTCGACCTCATTTACGAAAAAACCGAGAGAAACCGCAATGAAGTGAAAAAGCTGGTGGAATCCCTGCTCAAACTCAGCAAGCAGGCCATCAAAAAAGACCATTTCCTTCTGGTGAGCGGGCTCGGCAAATTTGAAGCGTACGACAAGAAGGCCCGCAAGGGGCGCAATCCGCAAACGGACGCCACCATCACCCTGCCCCCGCGCAAAGTGGTTGTCTTCCGTCTTTCCCGCAAGTTCCGCGCGGAACTCAACGGCTGACACTTCCCTCCGGCCACATATGTGGCGGTTGCTGTCCTCTTTGGCGCAACTCTATGGAACATATGTGAAAACGGACTGTTCGCAGTCCGTTTTCACATATGAAACTTTTTCACTTTGAAAGAATCTCCGATGGCCAAGGGCTCTGCCCTGGGGATGACAGTTTCTAAGCCACAATGCCCTAGGGCCTGTGCACACAAAGGCTCTTTTCCCCTCCGTATGCGTCAGAAAGGCTTTTTATTCCGGTCGAGTACCGCAAAAGTACACTTCCTTCATAAAAAGCCTTTCTTCCTTGCCGGAGAAAAAAATATCTCTTTGTGTGCACAGGCCCTAGTGGCGCTTGACGCGACAATGACAGCATCTCACGAGGGCCGCATTTCACACTTGAAAGGGTCCACAAGGATTTGATAGATTCTTGCCGCCAACTGGGCACAAACAAGCCTTGCTTGCCGTGAAGCAACGCCGCTGTGCGCATTCATTCACTTTTCATGGCATCCTGTTACCTCCGATCCCTTGTCGGGTATTGGCAGTGAATTGGAGTTATGTATGACAGGCGTTTATTTGGGTTCCACCACCGCGCGGGCGGGAAAAAGCCTCATTGCCTTTTCGCTTGGCGTGTTGCTGCAAAGACAAGGGCTCAAGGTCGGCTATATGAAGCCGGTAGGCCGCAATCCGCGCAAACGCGACGACGGCGTGGGTGATGGGGATGCCCTGGTGGCGCAAGAAATACTGGGACAAAACGCGACGCCCGGCCTGCTCTCGCCTGTCATGCTGCCGGACAGTATCCACTCCCTGGCCCTGCTGGACCGGAACGACAAAAAAAGCTCCCTGCGGCTCATTGCCAAAGCCTACGCCCAAATTGCACACGACAAGGATCTAACCCTCGTTTCGGGTACCGGACCCTTCCCTTCCACAGGGGCCTGCCGCAACGCCGATGGTCTGGCCATATTGCGGGAGCTGGGCCTGAAAATCATTTTTGTGGAGCGACTGAACTATCCTCTGGACTATGACGCCCTGCTGCTGCTGAAAGACCAGCTTCAGGACGACATGCTGGGCGTCGTGCTCAATGACGTGGCCGAAAACGAACTGCGCGACACCGAGGCATATCTCGTGCCCTGGCTTGAGGCTCAGGGCATTGCCGTGCTGGGTATTGTCGGCCATGACCAGGAGCTGGGCATGATCAGGGTTCTTGATCTCGCCCAGGGCCTGAAAGGCAGAGTCGTCACCGGGACATCCCGCAACAAGGGCATGGTCAAGGGCTTTCTCATCGGCACCATGCAGGTGGACAATTTTATGATGCACCTGCGCCGCAAACCCGGCAGCGCGGTGATCGTGGGGGGCGACAGGGCGGACCTGCAACTGGCCGCGCTGCACGCCGGCTCTTCCTGCATCATCCTGACCGGCAACATCCCCCCGTCGGAACTCATACGCAAACGGGCCGAAATCTGTGGCGCCACCTTGATCAGCGTGCGTGAAGACACCTACACCGTGGCCCGCACCATGGCCCGCATTCTCCGGTCCAAAAAAATGCTCGACCTCGGCCAGATACGTCTGGCCGTTTCTCTTGTGGAAAAATCACTCAACGTAAACACACTCCTGCATAAACTCGACATGGCGCGACATTTGAACAATTAACGCTTGAAATAGTTTATTAACGGCAGGCAAAGCCCACCTAAAACTATTTCGCGGCAAGGATTTGGAGACAAATCCTTGCGAGCATTTCAAGTATGAAATGCTCCAGGGCATTTTCATTTTGAGATGCCTGCTTGACGGCAAGCATCTGCTCTGACCCGGTTTTTGCACAAACGGTGTGCATCGAAAACGAGCATGCCAAACATAAGGCGTTTGACGCGGCAAGGCCGTAGTGACGCCCAAAAGGAAGGCTACATGTCAAATATTGATCCATCCGCGGTGGAGCTGTTCAAGCAAAAAGCCGCCCCTGTTTCAATAAAAATCAAGGAAGTCAAGAACATGAGCGAGGCAATAGCCTACGCCCTTGACGTTTGCGAACAAAAGGAATTCTGCCAGATGCTGCTCCCCGATTCCGGGCAGGAATCCCCGGACAAGGGCAAAGGCGTCAGGCGGGCGACCGTCAAAACCATTGCCGCTCCCGGCCTTGAAGACAAAGACTTCGCCGCGCTCGAAAAGCTGGGCAAGGGCAAAGGATTCACGGTCATCCGCAGCGGCCTGCGGGAGCATCTTACAGGCATCGATGTGGGCTTCAGCACCTGCAACGCGGCCATCGCCGAAACCGCCACCTGTGTTCTGGAGTGTTACGGCGAAGACCTGCGCATCGCTACCATGATCTGCGAAATACACGTCATCGCGCTCAAAAAATCCCAGATAGCGAAGACCTCGTACGACATCGAAGAATACCTCCATGGCCTCATGAGCAAGGGTCCCATGTACACAGCCTTTATTTCCGGCCCCAGCCGCACGGCCGACATCGAACGGGTGCTGACCATCGGCGTGCATGGTCCGCTTGAACTGCACATAGCCCTTATGGAGGCCTAGAATATGCAAACCGCCAAAAGCATGAAAGAATACCATGAGGACCTGCAAGAGGCCCTTGACGACAAGTTCCTGCGCGAAACCCTGGACAAGTTCGCCGTGGCTTACCGGACCAACCGTACGGCCATTTTCGCCGATATGAATGCCAAGGAACTCATCAGCGAAATAGCCGACGCCAAGGATGAGAGCCTCAAGCGCCTGGACGAACTGTATGAGCAGTTCACCAGGGAAGCGGCCAAACGCGGTGTAAACGTGCACAGAGCCGCCACTGCCGCCGAGGCAAACGAAATAGTCTGCCGCATCGCGCGCAAGAACAACTGTAAACAAATCATCAAATCCAAATCCATGACCGCCGAGGAAATCCTCATCAACCACGCCCTTGAGGACGAGAACTTCGAGGTGGTGGAAACCGATCTTGGCGAGTGGATCATCCAGCTCAGGCACGAAGGCCCCACCCACATGGTCATGCCGGCCATTCACCTTTCGCGCTACCAGGTGGCGGACACTTTTAGCGAAGCCACCAGGCAAAAGCAGGACAGCGACATAGAAGCCCTGGTCAAGGTAGCGCGCCAGGAGCTGCGCACCCGGTTCGCGGAAGCGGACATGGGCATTTCGGGCGCCAACTTCGCCATCGCCGATACCGGCACCATCGGCATCTGCACCAATGAAGGCAACGGACGCCTCACCACGACCCTGCCGAGGGTGCATGTGGCTATTGCCGGCATTGACAAACTCGTTCCTTCCATCCACGACGCCCTGCGCATCATCAGGGTGCTGCCCCGCAATGCCACCGCCCAGGCCATCACCACCTATGTTTCCTGGATGACCGGCGTGGCCGAGCACAGCGGCAACAGCGACAACCAGAAGATCATGCATATCATTTTTCTGGATAACGGCCGCGCGGCCCTTGCCAAGGACCCTGTCTGCGGCCCGGCCCTGCGCTGCGTGCGCTGCGGCGCCTGCGCCAACGTCTGTCCCGTGTACCGCATGGTGGGCGGGCACAAGATGGGGCATATCTACATCGGCGCCATCGGCCTTATCCTCACCTACTTCTTCCACGGACGCGACAAGGCCAGAAACCTGGTGCAGAACTGTATCAACTGCGAAGCCTGCAAGGACATCTGCGCGGCCGGCATTGATCTGCCCGCCATCATCTATGAAATACGCTCCCGGCTGGTTAAAGAGGAAGGCGCGCCCATTCAGTCCACCCTGCTCGCCAAGGTGCTTGCCAACCGAAGCCTGTTCCATACCCTGCTGCGCTTCGGCAAATGGGCGCAACGGCCAATGACGGGCGGAACGCCGTTCATCCGGCACCTGCCGGACATCTTCCTCAAGGGGCAGGGATTCCGCGCCCTTCCCGCCCTTGCGGCCAAACCGTTCCGGGATGAATGGGACAGCCTCAAAAAGGATCTCCCCTCAACCGGAAAAATACGCGTCGGGATTTTTGCCGGCTGCGCCCAGGATTTCATTTATCCCGAGCAACTGAAAGCCGCCCTCAAGATTCTCGCGGCCAAGGGCTGCGTGGTGGATTTCCCCATGCAGCAAAGCTGCTGCGGCCTGCCCGTGGCCTCCATGGGCGAACGCACAGCGGCTGAAAATCTGGTCAGGCAGAACATCAACGCCTTTGACCCGGCCAGCTACGACTACATCGTTACCCTGTGCGCCTCCTGCGCCTCGCACATGAAGCACTCGTACCCGACCCTGCTCCCCGGCCTTCCCGAAGCCCACGCCTATGCTGACCGGGTGAAGGATTTCGCCTCCTTCCTGCGTGACGTGCTCAAAGTCGGCGAGGAAGATTTCAGGAAATCTTCAGAAGGCGTCTGCTACCACTCGCCCTGCCACGAGTGCAGGGGCATGGAGGTTGTGGATCAGCCCCGTGACCTGATAAACGCCGTGGCGGAGTACAAACCCGCTGCGGAAGAGCAGGTCTGCTGCGGCTTCGGCGGCACCTACTCCGTCAAGTTCCCCGAAATTTCAAGCCAGATTCTTGCCAAGAAACTGGACAACTTTGAGGCTTCGGGAGCCAGCACCCTGATAACCAACTGCCCCGGCTGCGTGATGCAGCTTCGCGGCGGAGAAGAAAAGCGCGGCAACAGGCTCAAGGTGGAACATATGGCCGAGTTCCTTGCCCGCAATCTGAAATAGCCAAGGGCTCTGCCCTTGGAACCCGCTGGGGGAAATGATTTCCCCCAGACCCCCTCATGGGGTATGGTTCGAAACGCATCTCTCCCGTGCAACCACGCCCGGCGGCCTTGTCCTCAGGGACAGCGCCGCCGGGAAAAATAATTTTCCGGCTCACTAACACACTTGATAAAAGCATGAGAAATGGTATCCATGCGCCTCTTCAGGTTACACTGCCGACAGCGCGGCAAGCGCAAAGATTACCAGCCCCCCAATAACAAGGCTACAAACCATTGAGGACTGACGTGACGCGTAATATTTGTGAATCCCTCTCCTCTTTTCTGGCCATGGACATTCTCGCAAAAGCCCAGGAACTGGAACGGGCCGGACACCGGGTCATCCATCTTGAAATCGGACAGCCGGACTTCGAAACCCCCGAATGCGTCAACGAAGCGGCCATCAAGGCGCTACGCGACAAGAAAACCGGCTATACTCACAGCATGGGTATTCTGCCGTTGCGGGAAGCCATTGCGGAATACTACCTGCGCGAATACAACGTACAGGTTGACCCCGGACAGGTCATGGTCACGAGCGGATCATCCCCGGCCATGATGATGCTCTTTTCCATGGCCTGCGACGAGGGAGACAAGGTGATCATGGCAGACCCGGCCTACGCCTGCTATGAAAACTTCGTGCGCTTCGCGGGGGCCGAGGCCGTGCGCCTCGCCACCCGGGAGGATCAGGGTTTTCAACTCGACCCCGAAGCCGTGAAACAGGCGGTCGGCCCCCGCACCAAGGCCATCCTCGTGAATTCGCCGTCCAATCCCGCCGGGAGCATCATTTCGCGCGAGAACCTGACAAAACTCATGCAACTGGGGCCGCTTGTGGTCTCCGACGAGATCTACCACGGCCTCGTCTACGAAGGGCAGGCTGTATCCGCCCTGGAAGTGGCCGGGGCCGACGGCAATTGCGCCGTGCTGGACGGCTTTTCCAAACGCTACGCCATGACCGGCTGGCGTCTGGGCTGGCTGGTTGCCCCCCGCTCGTTCATACCCACTCTTCAAGTGTTGCAGCAAAATTTCTTCATCTCGCCCAACAGTATTTCGCAATGGGCGGGACTGGCCGCCCTTACCTGCGCCGATGCCGATGTGAGCCGCATGCGGGCGGAATACGCCAAACGCCGCCTGCGCCTGGTCGAAGGTCTGCAAAAACTCGGTTTCGGCATTCGTTCAAAGCCTGTGGGAGCTTTTTATGTTCTCGCGGACGCGCGCCACCTGTTCAAAAACAACGCCAAAATAGACAGTGTCGCCCTTGCCTACGACATTCTGGAAAAAGCGCATATAGGCGCCACCCCGGGCGTGGATTTCGGCCAACGTGGGGAAGGCTATTTGCGATTCAGTTATGCAAATTCACTGGAAAACATAGAAGAAGCCTTGCAACGCCTGCATACATACATTGAAAATAAACTGTAATACAGACTTACAACAATGCACAGCGACATATAAACGCTGATCGATACAGTAACAGATATCTCCGGGTCTGTTCGAACCACATCTTATTCAGCACATATGCCGTTTTGCAGCGGAAAAGGCTCTCCACCAGAAGAACTCGGGAGAGCCTTTTTTCGTCTCTGCGGTACCATCACAAGCCTGCTTCCTGTACCGGAACGCGATCGCGCCAATCGGGAAAATCATTGCGCACCGTGGCCTTGCAGGCATCATCCGCCGGTTATGACAGTAACCTGGCAATATTGTACAACAGGCGATATGTATTGCATTTTCGACAGAGTTGACATGATCACGGCTATAGGATAACAATATAAAATAACATAAAAGTGCACAGAACCGGTTTCACAATTACCTGTAACATTTCTCCTCCTTCTATTGCCACCTGGTGTGAACAAAAGAAATTTCCGGTTCTGTTGTTGCGCTGCAAAACAGGAGCGGGAATGTCCAAAATAGAAATCCGATCTCTGACCAAAATCTTCGGCAAGAGAGCCGCCTCCACCCTGCCCCTGGTGGAACAGGGAATTTCCCGCGAAGAAATATTCCGGAAAACCAAACAGCTTGTGGCGGTCAATCGGGTCAGTTTTTCCATCAACGAAGGAGAGCTGCTGGTCATCATGGGGCTCTCCGGCAGCGGCAAGTCCACCCTGCTGCGCTGCATCAACAGACTTATCGAACCCACCGCCGGCAGCGTGCTCATTGACGGGCAGGATATAGGCCTTTTGTCCGCGCGGGAGCTGCGCCGCTTCAGGCAGCAAAAGTTCGGCATGGTCTTTCAGCATTTCGCTCTCATGCCCCATTATTCCATATTGAAAAACGCGGCTTACGGCCTGGACCTCATGGGAGTGCCTCAAGCCGAGCGGGAAGAGCGCGCGAGTGAAGCTCTGGCCCGTGTCGGCCTTTCGGGCTGGGAACAGCATATGCCGCACAATCTTTCAGGGGGCATGAAGCAGCGTGTCGGCCTGGCGCGCGCGCTGGCCCTGGATCCGGAAATTCTGCTCATGGACGAGGCCTTCAGCGCTCTTGACCCCCTCACCAGGCGCGAAATGCAGGGAGAACTCCTGCGGCTGCACCATGACCTGCACAAAACCATCATTTTCATCAGCCATGACCTGGACGAAGCCCTCAGCCTGGGAGACCGGGTCGTTCTCCTGCGGGATGGGGCCATCTTGCAGGAGGGTACGGCCGAAGACATCCTCTCCAATCCCGCCGACGACCATGTGGCCGGCTTTGTGCAGCATGCGGACCGGGGGCGTGTGCTCACGGCGGGCTCTATCATGGTGCCGCCAACAGCCGTGGCCGTGCTTGGCCTGGACGGCCCCCTCACCGCCCTGCGTAAAATTCACAGCCACGGGCTTTCTTCCCTGCTCGTCATAGACGCCTTCCATACTGTCGTTGGCCTTGTGATGGAGGAAGACCTGGAAAAGCTCAGGGGCCAGGGCAATCGCGACCTGTCTCTCGTCATGCAGCACGATATCACCACTGCAGGGCCGGACGCCTCCCTCAAAGAAATCATCCCGGTTGTCGCCAACCTCCCTTATCCCCTGCCCGTGGTTGATGAACGCAAACGCCTGCAGGGAGTCATCGTGCGAGGCCTGCTCCTGGAGGCTCTCAGCAACAGCGCCGACTCGGACACCAACGACGAACCGCCGCAACCGCCCTCCCTCCCGGCGGGTGAAGACCAGAGGAGCGCCCCGTCATGAGTTTTGACTTCTACAGTACCCCGCCCCGCCTGCCTCTGGGAAAATGGATAGAACACGGACTCGACTTTGTAGTGGAGCATGCCGCCCCCGCCACCAGAGCCTTCGCAGGCATTGTGGAAACCGGCATCAACCTGGTGGAAAACAGCCTTATGATGCCGCCGCCGCCGTTCACCATCGCCCTGTTTGCCCTGCTGGCCTGGTTGGCCTCGCGCAAACCCGGCCTGCCGCTATTCGCCCTGGCCGGATTTCTGCTCATATGGAGCATGGGATTCTGGCCTGCCACCATGGCTACCCTGGCCATGGTGGTCATGGCCACCCTGCTCTCGGTCATCATCGGCATTCCTCTGGGCATTCTGGCAGCCATCAGCCACCCTACCGAACGCGCCATCATGCCCGTGCTGGATCTCATGCAAACCATGCCCTCCTTTGTCTACCTTATCCCCACCATACCGCTGTTCGGTCTGGGCAAGGTGGCGGCCGTATTCGCCACCCTCGTGTTCGCCCTGCCCCCGGCCATCCGCATGACCTGTCTGGGCATCCGGCAGGTGCCGAAAGAGCTGCTGGAATGCGCCGAAGCCTTTGGGGCCACCCGTTGGCAGCGCCTCTGCACGCTGGAATTGCCCCTTGCCGCCCCGACCATTCTCGCAGGCATCAACCAGACCGTCATGCTGGCCCTTTCCATGGTGGTGGTCGCGGCCATGATAGGCGCAAAAGGGCTGGGCGGCGAAGTATGGAAAGCCATACAGCGCCTGGATGTCGGACTTGGATTTGAAGCGGGTATCGGCATTGTCATCATTGCCATTTTTCTCGACCGCATTTTGCTGAAGATAGGCGCCCGGGCCGCCCGCAACCCGCGATAAAACAGAGAGGACCTCCTGCCAGCGACGAAGCGGTCGTATGCAAACCGGCATATTTATTGTATTGGAGCTGTACGCCCCTCTTGCCAGTATACCGCAGAGCGGGTATACAGAGGCAATAAAATAGAAGTTATTTCACAAATGACCTTTGCCCTCCAACTGTATCAGATTTCGTTTTGTATTTCAGCCGAGTATGTGAAGAATACACTCCCTCATACAAAACGTATCTTTCCTGCTGGAAAACAAAATCCTTATTTCTGAAATAACTACTGGAGCATTTTCACTTTGAGATGTTTGCTTACCGGCAAGCAAAGCTCGCCTGCAAGCATCTCGCGGCAAGGATTTGCGGACAAATCCTTTCAGAGCGGATATTCTTTTTCAAAGTTACTCCGCTCTAGTATGATCTTATGGATGCCGGCAAGCGTTGTTTGTCGGCAAGCGGCCATTTGAAGCTTTGGCTGCTCTAATCATCAGGACGGTACATATGTTTGACGCCATAGGAGAGTTCAACAAATACATCGCCAAAAGCGGTCTCAAAAACACCCCGCAACGGCGTCTGATCATTGATATATTTTTCCGTTCCGGCAAACATGTGACCACGGAAGAACTGTACGAGCTGATAAAGGCCGAAGACAGCGGCATAGGGCAGGCCACCGTCTACAGAACATTGAAACTGCTGTGCGATGCGGGTCTGGCCAAAGAGCACCACTTTGGGGAGACCAGCGCACGTTACGAGCCCATTGAAGACGACTCGCACCACGACCACCTCATCTGTACAAGCTGCGGCAAAAACATAGAAGTTCTGGACGAAGAAATTGAACACAGGCAGGAAGAACTGGCCAAGAGTTACAACTTCGTGCTTACCTCGCACCGCATGGTAATGTACGGCGTGTGCGCAGACTGTAGAAAGCCGGGCAAAAAATAGTCCGCAGCAATGATATTGGCCCATAACTTGCACTTCACTACGCCAGAGAGAACATTTTTCCGCAGACCCCGGTTGCGACCGACACCGCTTGACGCGCCCCTGGTCGCCATTGCGTAACAGAAACACACGACTCTGCTTTCAGATGACCCAGAGGCAACAGCTGCATGAACAAAATTTTGGCGCAGGACGAGGTGGATGCGCTCCTCAGGGGACTTTCCGGCGGCGACATCGAAGCCGAGACCGACGAGCCTTTTAACGACTCCGGCATAGTATCTTTCGATCTCGCCAATCAGGACCGCATCATCCGCGGGCGCATGCCTGTTCTTGAAATCGTCAATGACCGCTTTGCACGCCTGTGCACCAACGCCCTTTCCAATACCTTGCGTAAACGGGTGGAGCTGAACCTCCTTTCCGTCGATATGAGCAAATTCGGCGACTTCATGCGTTCGCTGCCCGTGCCTACCAGCATCAACATCTTTAAAATGGAGCCCCTGCGAGGCAACGCTCTGGCCATTGTGGACGCCCGTCTCGTCTTTGCCCTGGTCGAAAGCTTTTTCGGCGGGCAAGGCAGCCAGCCCAAGATAGAAGGGCGGGAATTCACACGCATAGAACAGGCCATTGTGGAAAAGGTCATCAGGATTGTGCTGGAAAACATGCAGGAGTCCTGGCGTCCGGTGCATGACATCAGCCTTGAAATAGTCCGCTCCGAGATCAACCCCCAATTCGCGGCCATAGTTCCCCCGAGCGACGTGGTGGTGGTCATCGCCTTTGAAGTGGAGCTGGAAACCGCCATCGGCGCGCTCACCATCTGCCTGCCCTACGCCACCATTGAGCCCATACGCTCGAAACTGCATGCGAGCTTCCAGACCGAACGCCTTGAGGTGGACCATATATGGGTGAGCAGGCTCAAAGAGCGCCTGCTGGAAACCCCGGTGGAACTCAAGGTGAACCTTGGCGAGGCGAAACTGACGGGCAACCAGCTTGTCCGCCTCAAGGCGGGCGACGTCATATTGCTGGATACCGACACGGACCAGTTACTGGAAGTCACCATGGCCGGCGTGACAAAATTCTGGGGAATCTGCGGCGCGGTCAAGGGCAATATGGCCCTGCAAATAATCAAAGAGGAAGAGCCCAAATACACGTAGGGCCTGTCACACAAAGGCTCTTTTCCCCTCAGGCTGCGTCAGATTTCGCTTTTTATTCCGGTCGAGTACCATAAGAGTACACTCCCTCCATAAAAAACTCATCTTCCTTGCCTGAGAAAAAAATATCTCTTTGTGTGAACAGGCCCAGAGCATTACGGCTTTATAATTGTCCCACTGACGAGGGGGTCTGGGGGAAATGATTTCCCCCAAATGCAAAATGCCCACCATATCCCCCCTGACTTCGGCCGCTTCCGCAAACATGCTCCTCTTTTCCAGCTCAAGAGCCAGTTGCAGCCTGCCCCCAACCCATAAAGGCTGCGTTACGGCGAGATCCATAAGATACTCCCAGCCCTTGCCCGCCGCAAGGGGACGTCCCAGCCCGGAGTCATCAGGGTGTCGTTGTTGAGGAAGAAGAGCAGAGGGGTTTTGGATGCCGTTGCCCCGGCGTTGCAGCCTCGGGCAAAATTGTTGTTTTCATCGAACCGTATGCGCTGAAAACGCTCGCCAAAGAGTTCCCGGCCCAGAGGTTCCAACCCGGCAACGGTTTCATCACTGGAACCATTGTCCGCCACAACCACGTCAAAAGGCAGACTGCTGCGCTCTTTCAGACTGACAAGGCAGGCTCGGGTCAACTCCCACTTGTTAAAAACGGGTATGACAGTGGTGAAAAGAGATTCCCGCTCATCTGGATGCATCCTCCCCTGCTCTGTTCGCTTCCGAGGTTCCGTCAGTGCCGGTCACGGAAGGGTCACTCTCCCGCAGGCCATTGGCGTCAAGCCAGACCTGCAACGCGCGCTTCGCCCTTTCGGCATACAGGGCCTTGCGGTTCGCTTTGCCCGCCCTGACTCCCAGCTCCGGCATAAGCCCAAACTGCACGTTGCTCGGCTGAAATTTTTTCGCCGGGGTGCGCAAGTGCCCAAGCAACGCGCCCAGCGCGGATTCCTGAGGGGGCGGAGGCAAAACATGCCCCTTAGCCCTGCACGCAAGATGCTTGCCCAGCCAGAGCCCGCAAGCGGCGGACTCCACATAGCCCTCCACCCCGGTAATCTGCCCGGCCAGAAAAATATGGGGAGCGCTTTTCAGGGAAAGATCATGGGAAAGCGCCTTGGGGGCATTGATAAAGGTATTGCGGTGCATGCTGCCGAAACGGACGAACTCCGCCCGCTCAAGCCCTGGAATCATGCGAAATATGCGCTCCTGCTCCCCGTGGACAAGCTTGGTCTGGCACCCCACAAGGTTGAACATGCTTTTATTGATGTTTTCGGCCCGCAGCTGCAACAGGGCGTAGGGCCGCCCGCCGGTGCGAGGATCTGTGAAACCCACCGGCTTGAAAGGACC
>JGI994J12354_10003021_pt1 | contig 15985 bp, 17 predicted proteins | sample IntmicLarv3ML3BL_FD_12354 | JGI IMG/M metagenome (IMG submission 12354) | reverse complement strand
GATATATAGCCAATCCCATACTGATTGCCCGCAATATTCGTCATCATCACATCGGTCTGCTTGGCAATAATTGCCTCCTTAGTCGTCAAATCTCTTCTTGTGCCATCCGCACCCCTTTGCTCAATATCAAACAACTCAATAAACGCACCCCGAGTACCGGAGCCATCCTCCCGAGAAACAACAAAAATATCCTTCCCACTATCAAAAGTAGAGCTATCGCCACCCGAACACCCGATAATCGTCAACGCCCCTAAAATAACCGCAAACAAAATACCCAACCACTTCTTCATATATAATTCCTCCAATTCACTTTAACTCCAACATCATTTTGCTCCCCCCATATATAAGCGAAATACAGGTCTATGTAAAATATAAGTAAAATTGAACTGGAAAATTTATAAAACAGACGATAATTTATTTCACAAATTCAATTTTGATCACATAGAAGACATTGCTTGTTTTAAAAGATTGACATCACGGTTATTATTCCTAGGCATTATCCTACCTAATACCCTTTTCTCTACTTCTGGTGTCCAATATATTTTGAGTTTATTCCTTGCACGAGTAATCGCTGTATAGAAAACACTATGAGTAATACGTTCTTCGATTTCATCAGTAATAACAATTTTTACAGAGCTGTACTCCAAGCCTTGTGCTTTATGGATCGATACTGCATATGCCACTTGAAATGGTACTATTGCTGTTATTGGTATTTCATGATTTTCATCAATTTTCCTGTAATCATCTACAGTAAATCGAATTATAGAATGCCCTGACACAGAATTTGATAATAGTTCAAAGTCATGCTTGTGAGCATCAAGACCATTAATCGGCTTATCAACTTCGATGTCAAATTGTATTTGATCCTTGATAATTTCAACAGCTATAATCCGACCTTTTATATTATTATAAATCAATGGGCTAAACCTGTCAGACTCGTTAAATAAAATAGGGTCGCCAACCTTATACAACAAAAGTCCCCAAGATACTGCTTTACTCGGATTTTCCCCTTGTAACAAACGATTTATATTATTAATTCCATATAGGCCATCATAGTTAAGACATAAAATTACTTCGTCAGTTTCCGAAGACTCAAAAATCGTCGCATCCAGTGTTACGGAATAACTCTGCCTAACAATACTTTCCAATATCTTATCATCCATGCTCCGAACCCTGTCCCATAAGACCTGCAATTCTTGATTGTGGCTTCTGTACGGAGCACTTAATTCATATACTGAAGCATTCGGCAAAAATTCTCTCGCAGTACTGAACCAATTACCAAACCGAATAGATTCTATCTGATAAATATCACCTACTAAGACAAGCAAATTAAACTCCGCTTTTTCTAGGATCGCCTTCATATCGCGATTACCAACAGTACTACACTCATCAATTATCACAATATCATATTTCACTCTATTTTTCTGTTTTCTCATAAACTTGGTAATGGTCATAAAGTCGGTATCGTTAGTTTGGATTGTAACTCTGCGTTTCATATTATCAACAGCAGGATTTGTATTTGCCAAGTAAAGTTTGCTTTGTTCTTTAAATAAATTCGATATATGATTAATCAAAGTGGATTTACCAGTACCTGCAGAACCATAAATCATTGCAACTGAAGATTGTACAAACATCTCCAGCAAAATATTTTTCTTTTCCTCACAGTCAACTTGATAAACTCCTGATGTAAGCCAACTATCAACATAACTTTTGTGATTCTTAATGCCTTTACAAGAATATTGGATAAGTTTTTGAATAATTGCAATAGTGTCTTCTTCATAACTATGAATATAAAGATGTTTGCTACGTTCTTTGATTTTACGCCCTTTGTGCTTATGATATATTTCATTATTAAAAGTGCGAATAAGTGTTGTAATATCTCCGAATCTTTCAAGCTCTTCCATTGGGACATAAAGTCGCCCACTTATTTCTGCGTTATTATGAATGTGCCTACCTAATACTTCGTGCGCCCGGTTGTCCGCATCAATACACTCAAATAAATCACTCAATCGTGGATTATGGTTTTTCAAAGCTGAGTCAAAAGGCATTTGCTCAAACGGAAGGCAACCATAATCTAAATGAAGTCCTGATAACAATTTATTAGCATCGCCAATTTGATGACCAATTATAGTATGATTCATATGAAAAAGTAAATACCGTAGAACATTATGACCAGAGCGACTATTTTTTATTATATGTCGACATCGATCGAATATATCAAAAAGATGGCTAACTTTCGCATTAAAAGCAGCATGAATTTGCATTTTCGCTTGTTCATAGTATATATCTTCAAAACAAAGTAATTCTACCAGATTAAAACCTGTCTGTGTCAAGAAGTGCATTAACCCTCTTCCTTCAGCAGAAGAAGTGTAACCCTGTAATCTTTCGCCGAAAATAACCGAAAACTTTTCAATTTCAACTGGCCGAATTGCAACTTCCCATTTGACAACGATAAATATTGGCATTACTTTTCCAAGAATTTGTATATTATCCTCTATCATCCTAAGTTTGACAGCATAGTTTTTCGAAATTTCTTGCTCCGTAAACGCAATAATTCTATCAAACTTGCTTGCTTTACTGGTAGCAGGAGCGAATGTTATTTCATAATAAATACGTTGATTTACAAAAAATGGCTTGCTCTTGTGAATATAGTAGCGTTCAGCTATTGATGAATTTAAATCCTTATATTGATTTTTACTCGCTAGTTTTTCAACTATTTTTTCGTAATATTTTTGCATATTTTTATCAGTATTCAATGGAAATTTATCAATGTTTCTCAATACATCAAATCCATAATCATCTTTCAGAAGCTGTTTAGTTTTCAAAAGATATTCATAGTATTTCAACATAACACGTTCAGAATTTTCTAAATCAAGCGTATAATGTGAAGCAACAATTTGTAGATATGAGTGAAATTTCCACAAAAATTTCAACTGACCCTTAGTCTTTACGAACTTTATCGCTGCTTCAATATTTTTATAGTCATAACTCACGGCATTTGAATTTGAAGTAGCATAGATTTTAAACATTGTATGCTCCACGAAGTCACGCAATTTTTTCAAGATATCTTGAGAAACTGCACCCCTATCAAAAAATTCGAGGCTTTCTATATGGCGGCATATGGCATTATCGCTTGTACATATTTGTTCATCTATTTTCCGTAAAACTTCCATCAACCTCTACCTATCTTTTTTCATTATTCTCTATTTCAAAACTCAAGCCATTATCTACTGTTTTATACTCTCTGCTTTTCTCTCCAATTACTCATCAAGCATCAATGGTTTCTTCATTTTTTCAGGGCACTCAACTATTCTCTCCCAACTTCAGATATGCTCTTTTCGAGGGTAGGTAAATCCTCTGGCATTGCACATTGCACCATCAACACGCTCGACTGCAGACCGCACTTCCCGCCCAACAACATAATCATGCTCTAATTCTTCGATTGAGGCTTCAGTTAAAATTTTAGAAAAATCACTCCTCAATTTCGCTTCAAAATCCTCCAATATTTCATCAAAGAGCATTTTATTCAATTCATGATTCGTACTCATCTTCGTTTTTATCTGCACCTCTTGCTTATATGACTGTTCCAGTTTATACAATTCCAGATGAATATCCGGTGCATCAACTCGCAAGCGATTCATAGTCTCCAAACCATTAATATAAAAAGATACAAACAAGTGTACTACATCATTTAAATTTTTGTTTTCCTCATCGTAAACCTGCATAACTGCTTTAATTTTTCTGCGAATGTTTTCCACTTTTTCCAAGTCGCATTGCTCCCAATTTGGTACAACATCATGCTTAATAGCGAGATTAATTTTCAAATCCGATAAATTGCTCCTAACCATACTACTTATCTCTGGAGCCAGATCTTCTGCAGTTTTCACAACGATTTTAAAATCATCACATATATGCTCGAACTTTTCGGTAGACACCTTCTTAGCAGCCAAAACTTCTTGCCGCTTCGCTTCTGCATGAACAAGTGGCGGCATCCTTATATTCAGGAATATTAAAATGCCATTCCGAAATTTTTGGAACACCCAACGCTTTCAATTTCAAAGCATTCTTTGAACTCATCAACTTCTTAATGTCAGCCGTCATCTTATTTCGTTGATGCACTACTCCCGACATTGTAAATCCCTCAATGCCACCATCTCCGCCTTGGACAGCTGGCACCAAAGCATAGTGCTCTTTTTGATACCGAAGTCTATAGCACCGAACACAAAGATCTTCCCATGCATTGCCATCATCCATATATCCTTCAATAAATTTTAATATACTCAATCAAAACCTCTCCTTAACGAATCGCCCTAATAAAACCAACCGTTATCTATGTGATGGCCACATCTTCATAAATGTATCTATAGCAAGAGTATCAAAAATAGCAACAATGGTCAATTTTCTACTATATTACAGACAATTTCCTCCATAGCCCATTTGGAAATTTTCCAGATTCTTCCAGTTCGAATAGTGACCTGAAGCGAAAAAAGTATCCCAAAAACAAAGTTAGAAAAAATGTAAAATAAAACTAACGAAAGAAGGGATGCAAATAAGTAAAGTAAATTACACAGTTGAACAAATTATCGTGAAATTACGCAAATCAGAAGTACTATTGTAAAAGGAAAACCATGAGAGGAGCAGTTCATCAGATAGGAGTGTCAGAGCAAGCCTATTATCGTTGGCGAAAACAGTATGGAAAAATGACAACCTCAGAAGCAAAGCGCTTGAAAGAATTGGAGAGAGAAAATGCAAGACTCAAGCGAATTGTCGCAGTCAAGCTTTGGATTTGGCAATTCTAAGAGATTTTGCATCAAATCAATGTAATCGGCACAATATAATTGTCTGCATTGAAAGCGGAGAGTTCTTCTGCCATACAAAGGATTGCTCCGTTACCTCGTTTTTCTGTTTTATCAATTAGTTTAAATACATTGGTCAGCTGCGATGATGGGGTAGCAGTTTTTTTGATTTCAATAGGGTGGAGCTTGCCATTGACCTCAATTATTATATCAATTTCCTTCATGTCTCTATCTCGGTAATAATAGATAAAAGGCTCCTTAGCGGCATTGTGGTAGCTTTTAAATATCTCACTAATTACATAATTCTCTAATAAGGCTCCACTCATTGCCCCGCTTTCCAATGTTTCAGCACTAGTCCATTTGGTTAGATAAGCAACTAAACCGCTGTCATAAAAATAGAGTTTAGGCGCTTTGATCGTTCGCTTCAGTGTGTTGTTCGAGTAAGGGTGCACGAAAAATACAATTCCTAATGTCTCTAGTATTTGTAGCCATCTTTTCGCGGTTAATTGATTGATGTCCGCATTTTGGGCAATTGAGGCATAATTTACGACCTGGCTGCATCGAGCTGCTACCGATGTGATAAATTTAAAAAAATTAAGTGAATCAATTCTTCCTGAGATTTCCTTGATATCACGCTCAATATATGTACTCATATAGCTCATATAAAATATATTGCTATCTTTATATTTACCGCTCGCTATCGCTGGCATACTTCCTGTATGGATACGAGAAAACATTTCTAATGCCGTTACAGGCTTTATATCTTTCTGCTTTTTTTGTAATACTTCAAAATCAAGCGAAAACGGTATATTCGGTGTGCCATGATATATTTCATTTTGCGAGAGCGGCGAGAGGGTTAGAACTGCAACTCTGCCCGCAAGTGACTCTTGAACCCCTTCCATCATCTTAAATATTTGTGAGCCCGTTAGCCAAAAATCTCCTGCCTTATGACTTCGATCTATCAAAAGCTTTATTTGTGAAAACAGCTCTGGAGCATACTGCACCTCATCAATCAAAATCGGTGGTTTATACAATTGAAAAAACATCGCCGGATCAGATTTAGCTAAGGCTCGTGCGTTTAAATCATCAAGAGTAACATAAGTTCTATCAGTACCTTCCATTAAATTTTGTAACATCGTTGTTTTCCCTACCTGGCGTGGACCGGTAATTAAAATCGCCGGATATTGCTCATTTAAATTTAAAATAATATTTTCTAAATCACGTTTTATATAAGACACAAGATCACCTCTTCGGCTATTTTTTATCTATAGTTAATTTTAGCCGAAAATTTTATTGTGGTCAAACTTAGCATTATTTCCCCGACTTTAATCCTCACAAAAAAAGATTTCTTGATAGGTTCTTTCAAATAGTTTCTTAAAATTTTACGTTAAATATTACGAGCTTATGTTAAGATGAAGTCAAAAACGAAGTGCATATTATGCCGAATATAAAGCCTGTATCTGCTTTGAGAAATTATAATGATATACTAAAACATTGCGTAAATGGCGAGCCGGTTTTTCTTACCAAAAATGGACATGGAAAATTCGTTATTTTAGATATTTCCGAGTATAAAAAGAAAAAGGCTACATTGGAAAACTCACCGAAGCCGAAGACTTTGTAAAAAAAAGAAGGCTGGAAGACTGCCTCCGATCTAAAAATCGCTTTGAAGGATTAAACTTGGATACAGTAAAATATAGAAAATAATTGCAGTTATGGAGAAGGAATACGAATTTATATCGTCAACGGTAAGCGAGAGTGAATATGGCAATTTTAATCAACTGGTAGCTTACAAACTTTTTTGGGTAACAACTTCAGGGGAATATCTAAACAGAATGGAATTTAAAATCACATCTGACTCCGGACTAATAACTCAATCCGTTCTCTTAATAGATGGCGAAATCAACGAAACAGCAAAATACAACTATCTTGATTTTGATCATTATGGAAATTGGACAAAACGCATTCAAATAACGATTCGGAATGATTCAGAATCCAAAGAACTAATAGTAACCAGGCAAATTACATATTATTAATTCTTTAAAAATTTTCGAATTTTAGCTAAGCAGGTTATTAACCTACTTGGCTTTTTCTATTTTAGGAGGAATTGAAATGAAAAATTTAGCCAATAAACTAATTCAGGTTATGTCGGAGTGCAGTGATATCCGTAAAAGCGGCACGAACGATTTCCATAAATATAAATATGTGACATCCTCAGATGTGCTAGAACGAGTGAGCGCATCACTGGTAAAACACAAAATCGCATCTGTTGTGATGCCTGAGGTAGTTGATACTGCCGAAGTAATTACAGCCAAAGGAAATACGGAACATTTAGTCACCGTGAAAGTAAACATTACCCTGATTGATGCTGAAAGTGGCGATGAACTTTATATTTCCGGTTTGGGCAGCGGGCAGGATTCTGGAGACAAGGTTGCCATGAAAGCCCAGACTGCCGCAATTAAATATGCTTACCTTCTTAGCCTCGCAATCAGTACTAACGATGATCCGGAAGCCGATAGCCGAACTGATGAGAATACCAATTCCCCAGTTTCCCAAAGTCGAACTAATCCAGATAAATCAATGGCTTGTCATGATTGTAATGCAAAAATTACCCAAGGCATACTCACGGTTTCCCAGACGAAGCACGGTCGTCCTCTTTGCATGAAATGCCAGAAAAAAGAACTGGAGGCAGCTTGATATGAATAAATATTATGGGAAAGTTATTTATGTAGAACGCTCCTTAGCGGGAGAGGGTGCTAATTTTATTGACTTCAAATACCCGGAAATAGCTAAGGCATTGCTTAGTTATCGCCATTATGGGATTGGCATTGGAAATTCCGAAGTCATTCATTTTAGCGATGATTCTTTAATCACAGAAAAAATCGTCAAATCTAGCCTAGACGAGTTTTCCAAAGGTGCAGAGATTAAAGAATGCTTTCGGGTCAGCTATAAGTACCCTGCGGAAGAAATTGTAGATAGAGCCAATGCCGAGCTTGATACCGACTTTGGCGGCTATGATTTCTTAAAGAATAACTGCGAACACTTTACCAGTTGGTGTGCAAGCGGCAAACGTACTTCTAGCCAAGTTGGATTCTTGGATGACGACCAAGATGTTGTAGAAAAAGCGATTGACCGCTTCTTTGAGCCGTTTTTGCAGATGGCGAAGGAGATTAATGGAGAAAACTAAAAGCAAAATGACTACACCAAAATTTCTTCATTCATATCAAGCAGTAATTGATTGGTTTCAATTACTGTTAAATCCCGATTCAATGCAAATAAAATAAAGCTGTCTCTTTTATGGCGAACATAAAGCTCCTTTACCCGAGCATATTTTAGCAAATATTGGGTTTCTTCAATGCTCAGCGAAAATGCCAAAGCGATAGCTAAAACCTTATCACGGGACGGAGATTTTTCACCGGAAAAAATATTATAGCCATAAACTTTGTTCAAATTCGCCTTCTGAATAATCTCAGCTTTGGTTCTCTGCTTTGTAATCAGCAGATTTTTAAGGTATTCTGATAAAGTAATCTCATTAAAAGAGGATGAGTTATTTTCAGTAAAATTTTCAATTCGCTTTTCACTTTTCAGCTCATTAAGCAATTTTTCCGTGCTTTTCATGACTTTACTTCCTCTCTTTCATCGGCAAGCAATTTATGATACCATTATTTTCAATAATTGGAGGTGCAAGCAATGTCCGACTATTGGCAGGATTACCTTGATGATTCTTTTGAAATACTTCGTCTTCTCCATCAAAGCGACAAAAGCTGCATCCAATTAGTGATGAATAAAAACGACCAACAGCTCTACGTCTTAAAAATACTCGCTCAAAGAAGCTGCTATGAAGAAATCCGAGGAATCGAATGCCCAATACTTCCTAAAATCGAATTTACTAAAACCAAAGGCGATCAAACAATTGTCCTTGAAGAATTTATCCATGGGAAAAATCTCAAACATATCCTGAGCGTAAAAGGCTTTCTCGACGAAAAATCCGCCCGAGATATTTTATTGCAGTTATGTGAGGGCTTGAAGGTACTCCATGATAACAAAATAATCCATCGAGATATCAAGCCTTCTAATATTATGGTAACAAACGATGGCAATGTAAAGCTAATTGATTTTGACATTGCTCGGATAAAAAAAGACGACGCCAAAGAAGACACCGGCTATCTGGGAACCAAAGACTATGCCCCGCCGGAACAATTTGGCTTCGGAGCCACCGACGAACGTAGCGACATCTATGCGCTGGGAATCACAATGAAAGAACTGCTCGGCAAAGAGTATCAGGGCAATTTAAGTAAAATATTGGAAAAATGCACTAAAGTCGACCCCCAACAAAGATATCAATGTGTCAATGAAATTATCCGAGCTCTCAAAGGCTCCTTTAAATTCAAAAAATCTTTTTGGATAATAGTAGTCGGCATCCTTACAGTCGGAATGATTGCTTTCTTCTGGCCCCGGGAAACTTTACCGCCGACAGTGATTGATATACCTGAAATATCAAATGAGAGTACCGTCCCACAGGAAGATAGCGCCAAATCCGAGCGGGAAGCCAACGAGCCCCGACCAGAAGCAACAACTCCGCTGCCCCAAAATGCACCTGCCAAAGCAGAAAAAAACGCGACTGGCGAGGAAGAAGAATCAGAATCCAAGGATGTCTTATCCTTAAGTTATGACGGACCAGGAATCGTCACCTATCACCATGTAGGATATGACATAAATCTGGTGAAGATTACAGATCTCGAACTTGCCCCGAAAATCGAACAAAGTTATGATTGTTACTTTCTGCCCGATGGGATGCACTTCACAATGACGATAACTAATCATACAACCGAAAATATCATTGACCCTTATTTAATTATTTCTTTTAGGGGCGTTGTATTAACCGAAAGCCCTTTGAACTCAGATTGGTTTCTCGAAGACTCAGGCTACAATTCTAGCAGCTATCGCTATAATTTGGAAAGAGCCGTTGCGCCCGGGGAAAGTATGACTGTCGAATTTACTTTAAATCGAGCCATGGTGGTAGATGACGCTAGCATAAGTTTCTCATTAGGATCTGAAAGTCATAGCTGGCGCAACAAATCTGCTCTAATTTACTTTGAAAACCTTTATTAAATTCATTTGTTCAAGACCGTTTTGCATAATGCAAAATGGTCTTTTTTATTTTCCTGCCAGCTTACCAATTTATCCGAAAAAAAGCATATATTAGGTTAAAAATCACTCTGTAAATACTAAAAAATGCAACTACATCCAAGCACAAATGAACATCCAATAACATATTTGGCTCTACCCACACGATTATTAGGATAACTTAGGTCAATTACAGGATTATCTAGGCGGGCGAAAAAGTCTTTTTCTATGAAATAATAATAAGTAGCTACATACAGAACGATAGGGATGGTTGAGATGAAATCTTTCAAGTTTAAGCAAATCGGCGGAAAAATTGCCTATTACCGCAAACTGAGGAAGCTTACTCAAGAGCAACTCGCTCAAAAAATTAATATCAGCTCCAGCACCTTAAGCAAAATAGAAAGAGGGATGTACAACAAAAATATTTCAATCCTAATGCTAAATAACATCGCCGAAGGACTAGACGTTAAACTAGTCTGGTTAATCGAATTAGATGAACAGGAATTCAAAATTGCTCAGTCAACTGAAAAAGCGACCCCAGATGATAATTGGGCATAAAATAAGTACTTCTCTCTGCTATATTTCGCGTTACCAAGCTACAAATCTAAATAAGCGAGCAAGGGTATGACTTGAGTAATTTTCAAAATTAAGTAAAGAAGGGAGCTTGGATTTATACATTGACACTTTTTAAATAAGGTTAGTAATAAACATCATAAATTTAGGAGGCTTAACATGGAGCAATATTTGGGCAAGGTAGTTTATGTAGAGCGGACGTTATTAGGCAATGAAATTGATTTAGTGAATTCTTCCTATTCCGGTAAGGTGGAAGAACTTCTGGAATCAGCATGTACCTACCGCCACTATGGAATTGGAGTAGAAGATGATAAAATCATACACTTTGATGGCGATTTTATCGCCGGATTTAATTCTTTCGAGATTAAAGAATCTACGGTGGACGAATTTTTGGCTGGCGGGGAAATGGAGACTTGCTTTCGGGTATCTTACGAATATTCTGCTGATGAGGTTGTGGAGAGAGCGAAGTCTAGTTTAAAAACTGATTTTGGCGGATATCATTTCTTCAAAAATAATTGCGAGCACTTTACCAGTTGGTGTGCTACCGGAAAGCGCATTTCGAGTCAAGTATGGTTTATGAACGATGATGAATATGATGTCGTAGAAAAAGCCATCGACCGAGTATTTGAACCGATTTTGGAAATAGCAGCTGAAATTGATGAGATGATTTCCTCAAAAGAAGAAAGTTAAACAATTCTATGACATGAAGCCAGCATGATAAAAAGAGGAGTGTATGTGATGACGGGCATTCAATTTGAAAATAAGCAAGTAAAAGAAGAGTACATTCAACGATTGGAGGCCTTGAAACATATAATTAATGAACCCATAGCGGATACAAGATATTTGTGGGATGAGATGGTCAAAGACTATGCATTAAATATAGAGCGGATTCAGAGGATACTTGCGGTAGATGAAATAAAACCTCACATATCCAATAAATTGGTAGGAACCTTAAATCATTTCTTGGATCGTTGTGCAAATCCGGAATTTCATATTGCAATTGTAGGAACAATAAAATCAGGAAAATCAACGCTAGTCAATGCTTTTTTGGGTTATGACCTAGCCTCAACGCAAGTTACTCCGGAAACTGCGGCTTTAACTAAATTTAAGCGTGCAGAAAATAATTATGTGAAAGTGGTATTTTACAGTAAAGATGAATGGGACATTCTGTGGAAAAGCGTAGAAGACAGCCATGCAAGCATTTTTATTGAAGAATATAAAATGCTCCATGCCGATACGGAAAAGGGTAATTGGCTTGGTAAAGGAGAGCAGCAATTTTTATGTGAAGACTACCCAGAGTTAAAGGCGCAGATTGCGAAATGGACATCGTCAAAATCTCCGGCACATTATTTTGTAAAAGAAGTAATTGTGGGCTTGAAAGATTTTGATTTGCCGGAAGGAGTTGTTTTGGTAGATACTCCGGGGCTTGATGATGTGGTGGAGTATCGTTCCAATATAACAAGAGGTTATATTGATCGGGCCAATGCAGTCTTGGTATGCGTTCGCTCGGACGCATTAACTGGCGGCGAGCTGATGACAATTCTGCGTGTATTTGATAATACGAGACATAATGTAGAGAAAGTATATGTTGTTGCTACGCAAATTGATACACCCAATAGACCGAAGGAGGCTTGGGAGGAGCAAAGTAAAGAATGGATGAAGTATCTAAAAGGAGATGAATGCTATCGGGATGCTGAATTGGCTCGAAATAAAATAATTCCAACATCAGCATATCTGTATATTATGCTTAAACAATTTAAAGATGCAGTTTTTGCCAAAGGCGATGATAAATATTATGATTTTCAATCGATATTAACCAAACTGCGAATTTCGGAACCGCAAATTGATGAGAAATATCAAGAACTTGTAGATTTTACGAACATAGATTTTTTGAAAACTAAATTGAAAAAGGAAATGATTTCCGAACATAAGCAATTATTAACAAAGGATATTATTGAAGCTTACAAAATTTGCCAAGAAGAATTGAATGAAAAGATGTCGGCAATTAAAAGTGAGCAGAATGAAATCATTGAAACAGCTAACAGCGGAATTGAAGCAATCCGCAGCAAGAAAAATGAATATGAACACAAATTAAGCGAAATGAAAGCAGAGAAAGAGGAACTAGCTGTACTACTCAAAGAAATGAAGCTAGCCACAACCAAACGAGCCGATGAATTGATTAGAGAAATCCGGAAAATTGGTAAATAAGGTGGGAGATTAAGATGGTAATTTCGCCATTCATTAAGGAAATTATTGTCGTAGCGGGCAAGGCACTATGGAATTTTGTAAAAGGGCTTGCAAGTAAGCCTGCGGTTGATAAGACATCAACGACCCAAGATATTGAAGCGGTAAGCTTGGATCTGCTAGAGATAAGAGATAATGTATTTGAAAAAGTTTCATCTATTGCCAAAGATGTCAATGAAGAAGTTATGTATTATGCCGAAGAATTAGGGATGTTGTTAGAGGCAAAATTTCCAATTTTACAACACTATCGCTATTCACGTCGTGATTTTGATAAGAAAATTGCACAACTGACCGATGAAATTGATATATTTTTTAAAACCGAATTGACCCAACGCGTTTCTTTGGATAATCAAGTTTGTAGGACGATTCTCATCATGCAACCCGGGGAACGTAAAGAGCGAGCCTTGAGGGACTACATCCAAAGTGTGATTGCTGAGATGATTACTTCATACACGAGCCATTTGAAAAGTACTTTGGCGAATCTATATGACGAATTAGAATCGGAAATACTTGATATTAGTGAGCAAATGGAATCTGCTTGCGGGAAATATAAAGAACTGTACGAATCCATTGATACAGGTAATCAAGAGAACCAAGAAACGATCATTGCTGAGGCATTATTGAAAAAAGAACTTTGCAGTATGAGTAAGGCGGTGTAATATGGGATTTTTGGGTAATTTGTGGAGTGGCGTTCGCATGTGGAGTGGCGTGGTAAAGAAGGCTTGGGATACAGTAACAGATTGGTTTTCGAGTGACGCCGGTGAAAGCGAGGCAGTGGATGAAAATTCCCCAGCATTAAGCATTGAAAAGACGCATCTCCTTTTGAGGTCCTATTCGGAAAAAATTGGAGAAACTGCTGAAGAGATTGAAGACAAATGCACAAAATATGTAGAAGATTATTTTGATGAATTAACCAAATTGGTGGAGCAAGGAAAATCCGAGCCTGTCAAAAAAGGAATCGGCATGAAACGACTCCTTGGTACGAAGAGGAATATACGGAGAAAAATTCGTGGGTCAATTACCGGAGCTGTTTCGAAAAAAATGTCTTTTGATGATGCAGAATGCCTAAGAATCATTGCAATGAAACCCGGCACTGAAAAAGAGGAAGGAATGCGTTTTTTTTGTAATAAAATTATCAAAGAAGCGAATGAGGAATTGGCAAATAATATCGAAGAGGCTCTGGAGGAGCAATTCGATGAGATCAATCAATTTTTGGAAAGCTATGCCGAAGAAAAAGAACTGGCACTACAAAATATGATTCAAGATCTGAGTGAGATGGAAAAGCATGACATTCAGGACGAAAATGATAAAGAGAGATTGAAATTACTGCCGCAAATAAAACTCGACATGATTGATAAAATACTGAGCGTATCAGGAGGGCATTAGTGTGAATTCTCATAAGATATGGTCATTTCTGGGTCTTATGACAAAAGAAGACAAGAAAAATATGGATTCATCAATAGAAAGATTGCAAAATACCCTAGATGATATCCAGAAATCCATTTCTTTGATTCAAGAGCAAGATAAGAAATCTATTGCAGAGATGAAAGAATACAGAGAACTTCTTGAGAACCGGTTTGAAAGTACATCGAATTTGAATGCGGAAGGCTTTGACAAGCTAGAAGAAGCTTGCGACCAAATCACAAAATTGATTAATGGCGTATCTAAAAATATAGATAGCAACGGCGAACAAGTAAATGTGAATTTAGGTAATATTCAAAAGTCCATTTCTTTGATTCAGGAGCAAGATGAGAGAGCTATCGCAGAGATGAAAGAATACAGAGAACTTCTTGAGAACCGGTTTGAAAGTATATCTAATTTGAATATCGAAGGCTTTGACAAACTAGAAGAAGCTTGCGACCAAATCACAAAATTGATTAATGGCGCATCTAAAAATATAGATAACAACGGCGAACAAGTAAATGTGAACTTAGATATAATTCAAGAATTGCTGAAATTATTAGTTGTCAATGAATTAATCGAGTATGTGCCAAAACGAAAGTGATAGTGGTTTGACCTGAAAACAGCATTTTAAAGATTTAAAAAAATCCCCTTCATTGCTATACTCGCACTTCACGCTTTCCAATCTTATACCAGTTAATACTCATTAATTTTGAACCGGACAAACGAGAACAATGAAAGGTGGTAATCGAAGTGAAAAAACTAAGAAATCTAATTCTAATGGTAGTATCAATTCTAATCCTAAGTATGGGGATGGTAAGTGCTAATACCCTTAGACTTGATGAACTTCCAAGATTATCAACTGCACAGAATATATCAATGTATGTAAAACCTGTACGTGATAATTCTGATGCTGAATCATTAGTAATGGCTGGGCATGAAACTACAATTCTATTTAAAGGTGATTGGGTGAAATTTGGTGACAATTCAAAAAGATTTAAATTTAATCATGGTAATGTAGTTATTGTTGAAACACAACGAAATCCAAATAGACATATGTATATTGATCTAAAACTCAGATATAATGGCAATTCTAATATTAGTCCAATTGCATCTAAACCATTTGAAGAATGGGTAAGAATAACTGAACATTCGGATTATGCTTATGGGGATATTGTTTACTATTACACAATGGATTATAACGGAGAAAAATATTTTCTCGATGATGGATACAGATAACCTAGGGGTTTAATAAAAAAAGAAGGTGAAACGTTACAATGTAATGGCGTATGAGGTTCATTTGCTATTCTTCAATCCCTATTCATTTTTAAAGTCACAAGAGAACTGATGAAAACATTACTTTACCATTTTTTCATCAGTTCTTTTATTTTTTACATTTTAAATTCCCAATAGCACGAAAGATTTGCCCAAGCACATACACCAAAGTATTGACATGAAGCGCATCTTAACTAAAGCGGGGCTACCTCAGATACGAATTCATGATTTGCGGCACTCCTACGCATCACTATTGCACCAGAACGGCATACAAGACAAAACCATTCAAAGGCTACTTGGGCATCAGGATATTTTAACCACCATGAATACCTATGTTCACAGCGATGACGAAGTAAAAAAAGCAGCTGTTCAAAAAATTGATAAATTAATCTCCGAAAATTAACGTTCGCAAGAAGCGGGGGTAAAACTGGGGGTAAAAAACAAAAGAGGCTTCTAGCAAAAACGCTAGAAGCCTTGATTTTAATGGCGACCCTGCAGGGACTCGAACCCCGGACCTTCTGATTCGAAGTCAGACGCTCTATCCAGCTGAGCTACAGAGTCTTAATGAACCA
>JGI994J12354_10003020_pt1 | contig 15987 bp, 19 predicted proteins | sample IntmicLarv3ML3BL_FD_12354 | JGI IMG/M metagenome (IMG submission 12354) | reverse complement strand
AGCAGTTCTATACCTATCAGATGGTTGCTTGGAGCGGTGCAAAAAACGGCGGAGCAGACGTTGACGGTAAAACAGCATACGGCGAGCGTATGGAAAACATGGTGCGCTTTGCTTTGGACAACCGCGGGACATATAAAGAGTTCGTTCGCGGCGACCATTTCTTGATGCTTATGCAAGAAGCTAAGGGCAATCCGATTAATAACGCTCTTCGTGCCACAACAAGAACTTATAACAATACCAACGGCGCAAAGCTTGTTGACGGAAGTTTCGGCGAAACACATTCTTGGACATCAAACGGAACCGAAGAGGATAGATGGGTGACGATTGACTTTACAAGACGTGTCAACCTTTCGCGCTATGTCATAAAAAATGCCGAGCTTACAGGACTTCCTGCGAACCTTAACACAAAGGCATACAAAGTCGAAGTGTCAAACGACAACAAAACATGGACGCTTGCCGGCGGAAAGACAAACAACACTGCCGCCACAGATTACGGAACATTTACCATTCCTGATACAGGCGAAGAAAACCGTTACCGCTTTGTTCGCTTTACTATCACAGATGCAGGAGCAGATGATATTATTCGCTTGGGCGAAATCGAAATCTTCGGCGTAAATAATCAGACGAAAGTGTACTACGACAACATTCAGCAGGCTATGGATGCTTTTGATGATTGCGATTTTTATAAATACACTCCTGCAAGCTGGGCAAAAGCGGCAGAATTAAATGCCAAAGCCGTTACAGAATACGAAAAAGCAAACCCCACGCAAAAGAACCTTGACGATGCCGCGGATAAGCTTAACGACTCTCTTGCTGTACTTGTTCCTATCGAGAAGATGGACACAGACTTTAACGGAACAATCGAGGTCAATGATGCTTTCGTGGCTCTTCAGTCCGCCACAGACAGCATAACATTGCATGCCGAGCATGTGAAATATGCGGCAGACCTTGACGACAACGGCATAGTAACAGCAGCAGAAGCACTTGATATTTTGAAGCACGTGCTTGGGCTGTAATAATTATCAGATGAAAAACAGAACAAACGGCGAAAGCCGTTTGTTCTTGCGTTGAGATAGAAAAACTTTTATGGGAGAACAAACAATGGCGAAGAAAAGAAAAACTCTGCCGAAAAATTTTAAGGAGCTCATCGAAGCAAACGACATCACTGCCTTGAAAGCGATGTATGATACCTGCGAAATTAACGCATACGACACAGGCTTTAATAAAAGCACCGCTCTGCATACGTTCGGAGTTCCCGAAGAGCTCGTGCGCTGGCTTGCAGAACAAGGTGCGGACATAGAATTCCGCGACCACTACAATAGAACTCCGCTACATGTGCAATCAAGATATTGGAATGGAAAAGTCGCTGTTCTTATCGGGCTTGGGGCGGACATCATGGCTCGTGATTGCTATGGAAATACCGCTCTGCACGTTGCCGCAACCAACAAGCGCATTGGGTTTGTCGAGGAATTTCTCGCTTGCGGAGTAGACGTCAATGTGGAAAATGACAGAAAGCAAACTCCGCTTAGCTGTGTTCTTGCGTTTTGTCAAAACGCTGACATAGCAAGCGCCGCGGTTGTTGCAGAAGTTTTGTTGAATGCAGGAGCAAAAATCACTCCTGATATGGTTGAAAATGTAGAGCGGATTGGAAAAGATTTCGAATTCCGCCGCGATGGTTTTAACAAGGATTATCTTCCTGAAACAGACGCAGGACTCACGAAATTATACAATTTGTTTAATGTCGAGCCTGTCGCGAAAAGGCAAACATATGACGGAACTTCCTCGATTACTGTACCGTCGGGCAAATGGTACGAACAACACGAAGCTCTTTGGCAGTTGCTCGTCCCGGGAAGCGGGCGTGCCACAACAGTGCAGGGCGAGGTCATTCGCAATTCGGGCAAGCTCGCACGGGAAATCATGGACAACGGCGGCATAAACTGGGGCGATGATTTCCGCAAAATGTTGACTGCTTTGGTCGGATATTTCAGTATGGGAAACGCTCTTACTTCTGCGGAATTGGAGGAATCGGAAAAGCTGGCGAAGCGACTGAAAAGCGGCAACGGCGATGACGAGCCCGAGCGGCTTATGGAGTTAGCGGTACAGTGGGTGAAAGAAAACCCAAATCCGATTTCGCTTGGCAAAACGGAGTATAAACGGTGAATTTAAGATTGCTTGAGAGAATGAAAAAAATTTAAGGAATACAACATGAGCGAAAAACTAACAGTAACCAAACAGGCTTTAGAAAAAGCACAAAGCGACATGGGATATTTGCAGGTGATACTTGATAAATACAATGAAGTATGGTCAGCAGAACCTCAAAAGCTTATGGAAAACTTCAGTGAAAATCAAATAACTTTGCTTTTTTACGGGGTGCTTCATAATCAAGTGCAAAACGGCGGTTTTTTACAACTTATATTTAACGGATATGCCCCGTATGTTTTTTCAGAGCCTTTAATAGACGGTTTGAAATCGTGGGGAGCTATCGGGACATCTGAGTTATTGCTTTCAATTAAAGATATTAGCTTGCAAGTCAATAGTGAAATGGATAAATCAAGTTTGGATGACTTATCAAAAATCTATGAACAATATCCTATGTATGAAAGGTATGATAAAGAGTTTTATGAAAATGATGGCTCGAAAGAAGCAAAAGAGTATGTATCAAACCACATATCCGATTTCGCTTAGCGAAACGGAGTATAAGCGGTGATTTTTCAGTTTGGTAATGGGAAAGAAATAACATGAATGATAATGTTTTTGTTGCATTAAGACCATATAATGGTGATAAGGAAAATGGCGTTCCCATTGACCTCCATATGATTTTCACCGAAGAATTCAATTCGCAAAAGCCTATGGAGGCAACATATAGAACACAGTGGCTGTCGTATAATCCTAAAAGAAACGGCACTCCTGTGCCTGACGAATTGAAACTTCCAAGCGAGTTGTTTCTAGTCTGTAAAGGAGAGCGCAAACTATCCTTTGATTTCTTCACACAGAACAGAGGCGAGTGGCTTGTTTCGTCAGAATTTTTGAACTTTATCAAAGACAACAATTTGCTGGATGGAAAATACGAAATCAGCAAGTTGACAGTTCTTTCGACAGGAGGCAAGCCGATAACGAAGAAACAATATTTTCTTGTTCGGATATTGCAATACAATAATGACTTGATAGATTGGGAGAAAACACCGACTGTTGATGCCTGTGAAAAGCCAATCAATTATGACTTTTATCCAAGCATATGTTTCAAAGAAAACTTGGAAATCCCCGAAATGCTGTTCATAGATAAAATAGCATTCAAACACAGCTTTTTGGCAAGCGAGCGGATAAAATCTATGATGGAAAATCAAAAATTTATCGGGTTCGATTTTTATACTCTGTCAGAGTTTATTGAGGAATCACAAAATCGAAGAGCACCTTTCAAACCTCCGTATACAGCGTATAAATCTGTTCTCTGAAAATATCTATAAAAAGAACAGGCTTCAGCAGTTCGCTGAAGCCTGTTTTTTATTTATGTCCTGCTAGTGGCTCTCATAAGCTCGTCATGCGATAGCGTAGATAGCCGCTTTACTTCGTCAAAGTTCACTCCCAAAGCTTCTGCCAAACGCTTGCCATAGTCCGCATCAGCAAGATAGCAATGCGCGCTGTGGCGCAGGCAAACGTTCTCGCTTACCCCTTTCATGTTGTTCTTCGTGTTGTTTATAAGAACCTTTTTCTGCTCTGCCGTCATGAGATTGTAAAGAAGTCCCGGGTAGAGGTACGGGTCATCAGTAGGGTCATTCTTCGGTTCGTATGCCGCCATTGCTCCTGAATATTCCACCGCAGGAGTTTCGAATGACGGTTGCTCTTGCCACTCTCGCTTTTCGTTCGGCTGATAGCCAATAGTGCCACCGAAATTGCCGTCACAGCGCCCTTTGCCGTCGCGGTGATAAAAGTGCGGGTGCGGAGCTTTCGATGCATTCACAGGTATCTGGTGGCTGTTCACTCCAAGGCGGTAACGCTGAGCATCGCCATATGAAAACAGCCGACCTTGAAGCATTTTATCGGGGGAAAAACTTATCCCGGGAATTATGTTCGCGGGATTAAACGCGGCTTGCTCGACATCTTGAAAATAGTTTTCAGGATTGCGATTAAGCTCTAACACTCCGACAGGAATAAGAGGAAAATCTCCCTTGAACCACACTTTAGTGACATCAAAAGGGTTGTCAAAATGATTGTTCGCTTGCTCTGTCGTCATCACCTGAATGAACATAGTCCACCGCGGGAATGCGCCGATTTCAATGGCGTTGAACAAATCTCTGCCGTGGCTCTCGCGGTCAGTTGCCACAAGCTTAGCGGCCTCGTCGTCGGTCATGTTCATGATTCCCTGCTCTGTGCGGAAGTGAAATTTCACCCACACTCGCTCGTCAGAAGCATTAATCATCGAATAGGTATGGCTTCCGAAACCGTGCATGTGGCGGTACGAAAGCGGTATCCCACGGTCGGACATAGTGATTGTGACCTGATGCAAAGCTTCGGGCAGGCTTGACCAAAAGTCCCAGTTATTCTGCGGCGAGCGCAGGTTTGTTTTGGGGTCACGTTTGATAGCATGATTCAAGTCAGGAAACCGCAGAGCATCACGCAGAAAGAAAACAGGAGTATTATTGCCGACAAGGTCCCAGTTGCCCTCTTCGGTGTAGTATTTCATGGCAAAGCCGCGAATGTCGCGCTCTGCATCTGCCGCGCCGCGTTCGCCCGCGACAGTGGAAAATCGAACGAATATGTCGGTCTTTTTGCCTACTGTTGAAAAGATTTTCGCCTTTGTGTATTTGGTAATGTCGTTTGTCACTGTGAAAGTTCCGAAAGCTCCGCTGCCTTTTGCATGCATTCGGCGTTCGGGGATTACCTCGCGGTCGAAGTGAGCAAGCTTTTCGATAAACCACGGGTTTTGCAGGGTCATCGGTCCGCGCCCTCCCACAGTTGTGGAGTTAGTGTTGTCAGCGACAGGCGCGCCGGCGGCTGTGGTAAGAAGTTTGTCTTTGTTGTCCATAGGATTTTCCTTATATATAAACGGAGTATACTTTAGTACACTGTGTACTTTAGTATACTCCGTCTTTAGAAATTTAATGCCAAAACAAAATTCGGTCGTGGCGGTTTACCACATATGCAAAGCACAGCGCCAGTATGGCACTGTGCTATACTGTATGTCAAGAACTATGTTCTTGACATATTAAAACAATTATCAGAGAGAGGACAGGACAATGAAACGGAAAAATAAAATTTTGATTATCGCCACGGCGGCAGGATTGCTTTTAGTTACTATGGTAACAATATTTGCGATTTCTTGCAACCCTAAGACGACAGAAACATTTGCTTCTATAGAAGAGAGCATTTCATCAGAAGAAACAACCTCAGCAGAGGAAAGCAGCGAGGCGGAGAGCATTGAAGAAGAAAGTAGCGTAGTGCCATCAAGTATAGCATCGAGTTCTAAGGCTGTGTCGACAAGCTCTAAGGCGGTTGCGCCCGCCTCGTCTAAAGCCCCCGAAGCAAGTAGCGCAGTGTCGCAGACACCACCACCTGTTGATAATGACTGGGATTTTAAGGAAGGAGTAACTTACGAAACTATTTTGAAACCCTATGCTGTGGGGTTGGGGTATTCTTGTGCTATTAGTTCTTCTGGTAAGGGCAGATATATTATGGAGTTTACAAAAGGAAATAACATGGTATATGTTTCAGCTTACACTTCAAGTAGGGGGGCTGAACTAGAACTTAAAACTCCATATATAGTCATCTGGGGAACCGTAGAGCGGGTTCGATTACTTATAGGGGTAACATCAGCGCCAGGAGAAATGAAGTGGGGTTTAAATGACACAAGCTTTATAAAGAATAAACTGTCCGAATGGTCGGCAAAATAACTAAATCTCCAACTTCTCTAACTGCGTCTTAAGCCCGTCGATTATCTTCTTTTCAAGACGCGAGATGTACGACTGCGAGATGTCAAGCATGTTCGCGACCTCTTTCTGCGTCATCGGCTTTCGCCCCGAAAGCCCGAAACGAAGTTCCATAATCTCGCACTCTCGCGGCAGAAGTTGTGAAACGCATTCGCGAAGCAGAGAGTGCTCGACAGAGGTTTCAAGTTTGCAATACGCGGCGTCGGGCTCTGACCCCAGTATGTCTGAAAGCAAAAGCTCGTTGCCCTCGACGTCGCCGCCAAGCGGCTCATCAATTGACACTTCGCCTTTTATCCGCGATACCTTGCGCAGATGCATCAAAATCTCGTTTTCAATACAGCGCGAGGCATATGTGGCAAGCTTTATCTGCTTGTCGCCCTTGAAAGTTTCAACAGCTTTTATAAGTCCAATCGTGCCGATTGATATCAAATCTTCAAGCCCAACGCCGGTGTTTTCAAACTTCTTCGCAATGTATACCACAAGTCGAAGATTGTGCACGATAAGCTTTTCGCGTGCTTTGATATTGCCGGTACTCCAAGCGGCAATCGCTTTTTTCTCTTCCTCGCCTGAAAGCGGCGGAGGGAGTGTCTGCGGCCCGTTTATATAGTGAAGCGGATATAAAAATCCAAGCTTTATCAGAAGGTAAATTATCAGTGCTTTTGCTTTGTCAATCATTTGGGATAATTCCTTTATATGTTCCGTCAGATAATTTTTCGTCCGTTGTTGCTATGACAAGCTTCTTTTCCGCTCCATCGACAGTCGCGCGGTCGGGGATAAATCCCCGCAGAAGCCTGTCGCCTGCTACTGTTTGCGCGGGTATAAGCCGCGGCTTTTTCGGCTCAGGAAGAGAGCGAATGCTTTCTTTTTCCACGATTGCTACGGGAGTTCCCGACAGCGGGTCGCACAGGCTGTTGCCTGTGTCCACAAGGCATTTCACTTCTGCCGAAACGTTGTCGAGCGTTATGGTTAGAGTTGCAAGATGAGAGTCAGGCACTCGGCGGTTCATAAGCTTGCGCACGAGCATGGTTACCAGATATCCGATGACCGTTGATACCGCAAGGGTCAGAGGAGATATATCAAAATAGGCTGTAGCATTGTGGTACTGCATTCCCATGATGGGGAATAAAAGCCATAGTGCCAGGCATACTCCTGCATAGATGAAGTTTGCTCCGAAAAACCAGAGGAGTGTTTTCAGAAATCTTGCAGGGCTTTCCCGCTTAAACGAGATTAGTACGAGCAGAGCTCCGAGGAGGAGTTTTACGAGAAATAGCAATAAAAAGTGCATGCTCGGCAGAAAGATAAGCAGGGAAGATGCCGCTCCGCAGAGTGCTCCTAACACGCGGCGGAAACGTCCTCCGCGGGCATGAGAAAGCATTGCTGTTGAGAGCAGCAGGAAGTATGTAACGAAAAGATTGACGCACAGCAGAACGTCAAGATATATAACTTGAGGCATGTACTAAGTATATATTATTTCATGTGAATAATATGTCGAAAAAAAGAGAGCCTGATTTTCAGGCTCTCTTTGCTTGTGCGGCTAGTTTCTTCTGTTGTCTTAGCTTTTTCTCATATTTCGATATCGAATACATCTGAAAACTCAGTAAGAAGAAGAAAATTATGTTATAACTGTTCACAGTAAGGAAAATATTACACTCGAAAAAACTGTTCACAGCCATTGCGAATATAAGTCCTGTGACAATCGAGTTTAGTATATAAAATCGCTTTTTATCGCGGTATATCAGATAATATTTGAAGATTTTATAAAGATAGAACAGGAACGCAGCCAAGAATAGCACAGCAGTAATTATTCCGCCCGACACAAGAATGTTGAGGTAATCATTGTGCATGTGCTTCACGTTGTTCCACACGCTTATGTTGCTTGCGGCATTACGTTGAGTAACGCCCCAAATAGTGTTCTCTCGCCAAAGATTTATGCCTTGATCCCATATTTCAAAGCGGTCGCTTGAAATGTTTTCTTTGACGTCAATTCTTCCGAGATCAACGAATATCTGTTTTGGAGTTTCAATCTTGATTTTTTCAGTAGCCTCGCTTCCTTTTCGTATCATAAGGTTCGGCATGACCGCAAGCACAGGTCTTGAAACAAAATAGAACCCAACGCACAAAGCGGCAATCATAAGACAAGACAAAAGCGCTTTTGGGAAAATAAATTTGGGTGCGGCTCCTTTTTCTCGCTTTTTTAAGAATTTTATGCGCTTAAATATAGGCGAGGGCTCGACAACAAGACGTTTTGCAACCAAAAACGCAGTTGCACATACTCCGACTGCTCCGCCAAGAAGTGAAGCACGAGAGTTAGCAAGCACGAGATATATCGCGTCAAAGAGTGCGCCGATAAGTACAACAGAAACATAGATGCTTCGACGGCGACCCCAGTTGATATACACAAGTACGGCAGAAAGAAAAATCGCGACAACGGCGACATAGCTTCCCGTATTCGGGTTCACACAACCCCAAAGCCTGTTACCATTCATTCCGATGTAGTAATTTACGTCAGGAAATGTGTGGTTTATCTTGAAAAGAAAAGTGAAGATCGAAAACGCAGAGCCTGCGAATGCCGAGAACACGATAATATTGCTGAACACATTGAGCTTAAGCACTGCATTCGTCCGCGGTGAGTTAGTGTCATAAGGGTATATGACGAAGAAAACCACTCCTAAATAAAGAAGGTCACGCAGATTGCTTAGAAAGAATGCGCCGCGGTTAATGATGTCAGAGATAAACAAAGCGATGATAATAAGTGCAAAAATCGGCAAGAAAGTGCTTTTGAGATACTCTCGATTGGTGAAAAGGCGAACGATGAATACTGCCGCGCCAATTCCGAGCACGACCAAAAGCAGGTTTACCGTCTGCGTTCTTGAATAGTCAATATAAAACAGCGGAAAAAGAAGCGCAAGCCCGACAGGGAATGCGTGAGATATTTTCGAAAGTATTCCTTTTCGGTCGGTTGAAATTTGGGCGGATGAAATTCGTTGCATATAAAATCGTTTAAGTGAATAAAAATGAACTATGTCAAGTTTTTACAAATATATAAATCGTCTTATGTCGGCTGTTCCCGGCAATCATATCACATTCGGCGAAAGCGTTTTGGGGCGTAAGCTTAATGCTGTCGTAATCGGAAATCCGCAAAATCCTGTGCTATATACAGGCGCATATCATGGGTGCGAGTGGATTACCGCGCTTGTCCTCGCGCGTTTCGCCCGCCGGATATCCTTTGAAGTTGATACAGACGAAACTCTGAAAGCCCGTCTTATTAAGCGCGGAATTATCATTGCTCCGCTTATTAATCCCGACGGAGTAGAGATTGCTCAGCACGGAGCAGTCGCCGCGGGGAGGAATATGCCGCTTGTGGCTCGCATAAAATGCTCTGAGAAAAGAGCGTTCAAAGCTCGGCGAATATGGCAAGCGAATGCCAATGGAGTTGACCTTAACCACAATTTTGACGCGGGTTGGGATGACCTGCACGAACGTGAGATTTCCGCAGGAATAACTTCTCCGTCCTCTACTCGATATGGCGGGATTGCTCCGTTTTCACAACCGGAAACCCTTGCCGTCAAAGAGCTCTGCGAGCTCTTTGAGCCATCAGCGTTTTATGCTTTTCATAGTCAAGGAGAGGAAATTTACTATTCCTATGGCGAAAACACTCCAAAAGAAAGCCGCATGATGGCAGAGATGATGGCGGCGGAGTGCGGGTATACTGTGTGCGCTCCCGAAGGCCTCGCCGTGGGAGGAGGCGCAAAAGACTGGTTTATCGAAAAATATGCCCGACCGGGCTTTACATTCGAGGTCGGGCGAGGTACAAATCCGTTGCCGCTTAAGGCTTTACCGAAGATTTTCGCAAATCTTTGGGACGCATTGTATCTTTCTGTTATGTTGTGATGTCAGGCGGCAGAGTTACTCTGTCGGGGATGTGCTTGAAGATGTATTCTATTGTGTCAGCCTGCTCAAGCATTGCCATCGTTTCGGCATGAGGCGCGGCGTAAATTCCCGAGTAGAAGTACTCGTCGTACTGCGGTCTGGGTAAGTAAGCTAATACAGGGTCATTCAGCGAAAACTGCGCATTAACGCTTTGCTTATTCCCCCTAGCGTCAAGATATATCCAGTGCTCGTCAAGCCAAACGGCATTGTAGCAGTGAACACAATAGCCGGCCGAGTCGTCATCCATAAGTGTCAAACGCTGAAAGCAAAATCCTGTAGGGATACCTTGCGAGCGCAATAAAGCCGCCAACAGATTAGCCTTAGCGTGGCAAATTCCCGTTTTGTGCAATAAAACATCGCTGGCTTTTGCAGTGATGTTTTTTGCGTTTATATCAAACGAGTGCGGGATTTCGTCGCGCACAAACTCGTAAGCAATTCTCGCTTTTTGGATGTCGTCTGAAACTCCGTCGAATAGCTCGACCGCTTTTCTCTGAATGATTTCAGAAGTGAAATCCACATACTTGTGCTTGGCTAAGAACATGAAGGTGTCCATGACACTTATAAGCCTTTCAAGAATTCTTTCTCGAAGTCATAAGTCGAAGGAGCTCTGCTTTCAGGAGTGCCCGAAATTGCAGGAGCATCATTGCGGCGGTCGCGTCTATCTCTGTCGCCTCCGCTGCGACGACGATCTCTATCTCTGCGAGAACGCTCGAAATCGCTGCGTCTTGGGGCAGGAACATTATCAGGAATTACCGTCCCTTCAGGCGCAATAGTGATATGTCTGTCGGGGTCAGAGCCCGTGGACTTCGTGACAACGCCGCCCTCGGCAGTTGCGTATTCATGGATAAGATGACGCTCATACGCGTTCATTGGCTCAAGCGACTTCATCTCGCCTGTGCGCTTAACCTCTTTTGCAAGGCTTGCCGCAAGCTTTTGAAGAGTGATATCACGCTTTGCGCGATATCCGTCAACGTCGATGAACACACGCTCTGACACTGTTTTATCGCGGTCGATCGAGTTCGTGATAAGGTATTGAACAGCTTCTAAAACATCGCCGCGATGTCCTATCAACGCAGAAACCGAGCTTCCCGAAACGGTCAGAATAATCTCTGTACGTCCGTGAACAGGCTTTTCTTCTACTGTTATTTCAAAATCTTTCAAAGAAAGACCTTTTGCTATGTCGCTTAAATATTCCTTAGCTTTCGGAAGCCAAGTGTATTTATCTTCCATGTTAATCTCCGTATTTTTCTAAATATTCGCGTCTTGCTTTTTCAAGACGCTCTTTTTTCGTAAGGGTAACTTCCTCTTTTTTGCCTTCTTTATTGACAACAGTTGTCTGGATTTTGCCCGACTTTTGCGCTTTGTTTTTCGCTTTTTCTTCTGCCTCTACTGCCGCCGCAAGCTTTTTGATGTTCCAGAATTTGTTGAGGATAAGAACCTGTACAACTGTGAATATGTTGCTTAAAATCCAGTAGACAATAAGTCCGCTTGGAACTTGGAAAGCAAAAAACACAGAGATAAGCGGCATGATGTAAAGCATCGACTTGGTCATTCCCGAACCGGGTGCCGGGGTTGTCTGCAGTGAATTCGGCGAGTTGAATTTCATAGAAAGCCAACTTGAAATGAAAGCCGTTGCGCCGGAAATTATCGGCAAAAGCCAAAGCCATGAAATCTGTCCGAACTGCGGGGTTGCGCCCAAGTTAAGATTGCCAATCCACAAGAACTTCTCGGGAAGGTTAAGACCCGCGAAGATGCCTTTGTCGAAAGCATTGAAAATATCAATTTCAGGACTTCCGCTTTTCGCACCAAGTATGCTTATTTTTTCGCCAAGATTTTTAAGAAAATCTGTCGCGAAAGTGATGTCCTTTGCTCCAAAGCGGAGTAAGTGCGTAAGAGGTTGACGAACAACAGAGTAGACGCCAAAAAGCACAAACATCTGAACCGCCATAGGAAGACATCCGCCCAAGGGGCTTCCGCCAAGTTTTGCCATTTCTTCTTGCTGTTTTTGACGGTCGTTTTTGTATTTTTCCTGAATTGCCTTCATCTTAGGCTGCATATAAGCATTCTTCGCCATCGACTTTTGCTGTTTTATCGCAAGGGGGAAGAGTGCAGCGCGAATGATAATAGTAAAGACAACAAGCGCCCAAAAATATGAAGGTATTACTTGATATATGCCGTAGATAACATACCCAAGAGGAGTTCCTAAAAAGCCGAAAATGTCCATTATAACATCTTTCTTAAATTATTTATAAATTGGCTCCGAATAATTTACGGAACAGGGTCAAATCCGCCGTCGGAAAAAGGGTGGCAACGCCCTAAGCGTTTTACCGTTAAAACGAAGCCTCTAAGCACTCCGTACTTACGGAATGCGTCAATAGAATACTCTGAACAGGTGGGATAAAATCGACAATGGTCACCTAAAAGAGGTGATATAAACCTCTTGTAAAATCTGAGTATACCTATAAATATATACTTCATCTTTTGTAAACCATTGGGAATATGTCTGTGAATTGCCTGCGAAGTATCTTTTCAATGTCTGTCGATTTTTTAGTTTCAATGCCCGGTCGTGCAACGAAAACAATGTCGCACGGAGGAAACTTTGAGGTTTTCAAAATCTCTCTGAAAGCCGCCGTTATCACTCTTCTCGCTCTCGAACGAGCGGGGGAGTTGCCGACCTTTTTGCTTGCAGTTATGCCGTACCGCACTCCGTCAACATTCCGCCCCTTGGTTATATAGGTCACTACAGGACCGATAGCCTTGAATTTTCCGCGGTGATAAATCCGCCGAAAGTCAGTGTTCCTGCAAAGGGTAGTTATGACAGGGTTTATTTCAGTTTTATATGGCATAATTACAAACTAAAGTGTGTGCACGCGGGCGGCTCACACAAAAATGGTTAGGATAGGCAGACGTAGTCTGCGCAATGCCCGCCGGGGCTTCCCGGCTACTGGGCTAAACGCTTGCGTCCCTTGTCGCGGCGACGTTTAAGTACACGACGTCCGTCAGCAGTTTTCATTCTCTTGCGGAACCCGTGAACCTTTTTGCGGTGAAGTTTTTTTGGCTGGTATGTGCGTTTCATTTACGTTATCTCCGTATTGTTAAAAGTTTTTAGTCAACTTAATTAATTGTGTTTACCCAAAAAATTCGGCTATACAAACTGCAAGTTTAACATACTATCAATAAATTGTCAATAGCATTAAAGAAGAAAGGATGTGTTAAATAGGCGGTACCGCCTATTTAACACATCCTGTTATTATCCTGCTAATCTAACGAAGCAAGAAAAGCCATCGAAGAATCCGACAATTCGCTTACGTTTTTCCACATTCCGCCGCCGCAAAGAAGTGCAATAAGATCAAATAAAGTGCCGAAAAAACCAAAGCCAACAGTACAAAAATAGATAATTCCCATTATCCACTTGCCGTGATAAAACTTGTGCAGTCCTGCAAATCCTATAAACCCAAAAAGACACAGTATTATAGAAACTTTTTTGTTTTTTGAAAGTCTTATTTTCATGACTCGTGTTACCTTTTACACTTTTGTTATAGTATACCAAAAATCCAACAAATTGTCAACATTGACAATTACGTTATTATATAGTAAACTATGCTGTATGAAAATAGGCAACATAACCCTCTCTGACGGAATATTTCTCGCCCCAATGGCAAGCGTCGCCGACCGCCCCTTTCGCCTTTTGTGCAAAAGGTTCGGCTGTCCGTTCGTTGTCGGTGAAATGGCTTCTGCCAAAGGGATACTTTTTAATAGCAAAGGCTCAGAAGAACTCCTCACAGTAACGCCCGCAGAGCGCCCTATGGCGGTTCAGCTTTTCGGCTCTGACCCTGCCGACTTCGCACGGGCAACCGAAGTAGCGTTAAAGTACTCCCCCGACGTGATAGACATCAATATGGGCTGCCCCGTGCCGAAAGTAGCAGGCAACGGAGCGGGCTCTGCTCTTATGAAAAATCCCGCTCTCTGCGGAGAGATTGTGAAAGCCGCTGTGTCAACTGCAGGAACTACTCCCGTCACAGCGAAAATTCGAAGCGGCTGGGACAGCGAAAGCATTAACGCAGTGGAAGTAGCGAAAATCATAGAGCAGTCAGGTGCGGCGGCTATCACTGTTCACGCTCGCACAAGGGCGCAGTTCTATTCGGGCAAAGCGGACTGGAATATTATTACAGCGGTGAAAAACGCTGTTTCCATTCCTGTAATCGGCAACGGCGACATCTGCTCGCATGAGGATGCCGCTCGCATGAAAGAGCAAACGGGCTGTGACGGCGTAGCACTCGCTCGTGCGTGCAAAGGCAATCCGTGGGTATTTGCGAAACGATCGCCGAGCATAGAAGAGCGCGCGGCAGTCATGCTTGAGCACATTCGTTCTATCGTGGGTTTCTACGGCGAAAAGCAGGGAATGAAAATCGCAAGAAGTCACGCGGCAAGCTACACTAAAGGCATAGCAGGCGGAGCGAAAATCCGTCAATTATGCGGCGGTATGAGCGTGTATGCAGATGCAGAGATATTGGCAGAGATGATGTTAAAAAGAGAACCGGCAAATGATAAAAGTTGAAACTACTCTAAAAAAGCGAACGCTTGCAGTAATATGTATAATCATTTCTCTCGTACTTGTGGGGCTGATATTTGTTTTTGCCGCTTACAAAATACATTACAAAGATTACATAACCGTCAAAGCCGAAATAACAGACATGACACGGGAGCTAACATCGGATCATGAAGACTATATACACTTCATACATTATAAATATTCAGTTGATAATATAGAGTATCAAAGCCACAGACAGTTTTACAATCTAATTCCTCGAAACATTGGGGGGAAAGAAAAAATACGATATAACCCCGATAATCCTATCGAGTTAGAAGACACATATAAGGTAAATGGTTTTTTGGTTTTTGTTATTCTTTATGCTTTTTTTGACTTCGGAATGATTTTTGCTCTAATTTCTGTTCATCGAAACTCAAAACCCAAAGATGAATATTTTCCCGATTATAGCAATACAAAAATTTTGAAATAAATGATGTTGAAAGGAGAAAACACAAATGATGCTTAACCCAGAAAGTACTATCGGAAATCTGATTGACAAGCAAAGCGTTGCATTCATCGCTTCTGTTGACGAGGAGGGATTTCCAAATATGAAAGCGATGCTTTCCCCAAGAAAACGCAAGGGCATAAAAGAGTTTTTGTTTTCAACGAACACCTCCTCCGCTCGGGTGAAGCAATATCTTGCTAATCTGAAAGCAAGCATATATTTCTATGACAAGCGCTTTTTCCGCGGAGTTATGCTATACGGCACTATGGAAGTGTTGACAGATACGGAAAGCAAAGAGCTTATATGGCAGGAGGGCGACGACATGTACTACCCGCAGGGAGTGACCGACCCCGACTATTGCGTGCTGAAATTCACAGCGGTGAAAGGTCGGTATTATAGTAATTTTAAGAGCGAAGATTTTAAGATTTATAGAAACGACACTTTTCATGTATAGTTGATACATGAAGATGTTGTTCGATTTAAGAGTGATAAAATAAAGAGAATTTTACTATGAATATACAGGTTCCAAAACCCAAAAGCGAAAAAGAGCAAGTAAATCTTTATGCCACAGTAATTGAATGTATTCGTAAAGTAGACCAAGATATTGATAACTATCTTTTTGAAGCAAATATATGTGATGATTGTGAGATTGAAGAAATTATAGAGATGCTGAGTAGTTATTATTGTGAAGTGCGTGAAATGGAACTTTATATAGAAAAAAAGATGAGAATTATTGGGCATTAAAAATAAAGTATTGAACACCATGAAAACAAAAGTACTCCCCACAACCGACAAATCAATAGCAACCGCCGCCGCTCTGATAGCGAAAGGCGAGATTGTTGCCATGCCCACAGAAACGGTCTACGGGCTTGCCGCGGTCGCATATAATGCCAAAGCGGTCGAAAGCATTTTCGACGTCAAAGAGCGTCCACAGGACAACCCGCTTATCGCTCACATATCAAACCTCAATATGCTCGGGCACCTCTGCGGAGAAGTTCCCGAACTTGCGCTGACCCTTGCGGACTTCTATTGGCCCGGCCCGCTTACTATGGTTCTGCCCAAGTCGAAATATGTTCCCGATGTGGTAACGGCAGGGG
>JGI994J12354_10003019_pt1 | contig 15991 bp, 14 predicted proteins | sample IntmicLarv3ML3BL_FD_12354 | JGI IMG/M metagenome (IMG submission 12354) | reverse complement strand
CAACTCCAAGTATGGGTTGTCGTTCCACTTTTTAAGGTTACCGGCATTCCTATTGCCACATTGTACCAATATAACTGTAACTCTGCATCTGGCTTTGTGGTTGGTCCCCCACCCCATACTTTCGTTGCCTTTTCTTCTATCTTCCTTATACATATGATCCACTACGGTCGTTCTTGTTTCGCTGGTTTTTTCATAGCCAACTGGCATATTCGCTTGCTTGCCTATATAACACATGCTACTCCATTACTGTCTGTCTTATCTATATCACTCCAAGTAAAGGTTGTTATCCTACTACTAAGGAGGTTGCCGGTTTCCTATTGCCACAACGTTTTGATGCCGCTGTAACTCATCATCTTATTTCGTAGTTGGAACTCCACCACACAATTGCACTTCTGTTTCGCTTGTTTCTTCAAGGCCAACTACATCGCTCCTTGATTGTATTTCAATTTGTGTAAGCATTGATAATTCAGATACTATTATGATTAGTAAAATCCTTCTTCATACTAAATAGTTAGCCTAAGGAAAACACTATTTGAGTACCTCTAATTCTGTCATGCTATGTGTTTTGGCAAAACATTGGTGATTGATTTCATTTTAATTGCAGTTTTTCTATAGAATGCGTTTTCACAATACAAAAAACCACCAGTATTATGCTAAGAATTCTCATATCAAAAGCGAATACAATGAGTCAAAATTTACTCATCATCTAACTTTACTACCCTCATTTTATTAGTATTCGTATGACAAAAAACACCCAAAGGGGTATTGGCGCCTTTGGGATGTTTGTTTTCTATACCTAAACCCCTCACTGCTTTCCTTAATCATCAAAACAATAAAAAAATCACTTGTGGTTTAAAGGGGCCATCTCTTATTCCTCGCTAGAGTAGTCCCTTAACAAATGATTTTAAATTCTGCATGATTATAGACTTGCTTCCGTCAAAGCTCTTTGTATTGCTTCAATTAAGCCACGTTTAGATATAGTTGCACCTGAAGATATGTCAACACTTGTTGTTTGCTCAACAATAATCATATTAATCAAGCCATCCATCTCTCCATATACATCTATTTCTATAGGTTCAACCTCTTCATCAGTTTCTATATTTTCGCCCTCAGTCGTCTCATCAATTGGATTATCTAATTCATCATCAGTTGCTTCACCAATTGTCACGCCATTTTCATCAACAAAATAATTTGTTTCTTTTTGCTGTACAATTTCAATTGCAGTTATCTTGGAATCAGTAACAGTGACATTAACCACTATTTTTCCATTATAACCATTAGCCTCACCTCTATAGGTACCTGGGGTATATAGAAACTTAATCTCGTTTGTAGTTTGAACTGGCTTAACAAAAACATCCCTAACTTCACGATTGATGCAACCACTTGTCACAAGCAATAAGCCAATTACTATTAGAAGTCTTATTTTCATTTTATACCTCCTAAAAAAGAAAACCCTGTACAGGGTTTATTTACGCAATTCTAAACGTTGAATTAAATCACGATAACGATTAATGTCATTGTCACGTAAATAACTTAATAAGTTACGTCTACGACCAACCATTTTCATTAGACCACGATAAGAATGGAAGTCTTTCTTATTGACTTTCAAGTGTTCATTCAAACGATTGATACTCGCTGTCAAGACTGCAACTTGCACTTCAACAGAGCCTGTATCGCCTTCTGCGCGTGCGTATTCTTTCATAATCGCTGTTTTTTCTGCTTTCGATAACATTCAATTTTCCTCCTATAATGTTGTCCTTCTAAACCAAGCAAAACGTTGAGGATTCGCTAAACCTAGTCTAAAAGCCAATAAATAATAACATGTATACTAATAAAAAGCAACTATCTCTCAATGATTTTGCAATGACACTAGGTACACCTTGGCTACTTTGCAACTGATAATACGGAGCACAGTATTTTCGTTTTCGACTATGTACATAATAACATAAACACAATGCTACGTCCAAAATCTAGTCACACTTACTTTTCGATTGCATTGCTAATCAAACATTTTTTTCTTCTTCCCATACACATACTAGCATTTCGCAAACACACCCAACCTGCCAATATCTCACCCAGCAAGAAAATCCACTAGTACCTCATTTAAAATGCCCAGCCCTTTTGCAGTTGTTGCCAAGTGGCTATCAGTCAGCAATAGGTTTCCATTTGCCACCTGTTTCTTTATCATCGGCGCATATTTTTCACGCAAATCAGTGTTGTACTTGTTTTCAAACTTCACCAAATCAATACCTCTTTTTAATCTAAGCCCCATCATAACTGTCTCAAACATCATATCGTCCAGCGCCAACTGCACTATTTCCTTTTTGCAATCTCCTGCCAAGTAGGATTTGAAGTCAGCTATATTAGTATAGCGACTATTACCTTCTTTTCCGCTAGCCCCTATACCTATCCCATAAAAATCCTCATACTGCCAGTATGTCAAATTGTGGATTGATTCAAAACCTTTCTTGGCAAAACTGCTTACTTCATATTGCTCAAATCCATTTCCTACAAGGATTTCGATGGCTTTTTCGTACATATCCGCTTCCAAATCAACATCAATTTGTTTAACACCAGTGCGTCCAAAAACTGAATTAGGCTCGATTGTTAAGGAATAAATAGACACATGCTTAATATCTAGAGTTGTAGCAAACAATAAATCTTGGGAGAATTGCTCGATGGATTGGTTTGGTAAACCATACATTAAGTCAATTGAGATATTAGTAATCCCCACCTCTTTCAACAGTGCGACGCATCTAATAATATCCTTTTTTCGATGTTTTCTGTTAATAGTTTCCAAAAGTATATCCTGAAATGACTGCACTCCCAAAGACACTCTATTCACCCCGTGTTCCACTAGAAGTTTCGCTTTATCAGTAGTTAACGTTTCAGGATTTACCTCAATAGTATATTCCATAGCAACGTCAAACCCCTCTAAAGCAATTAATAATTCCTCAAGTTGATGAATATTCAAACAACTGGGAGTTCCTCCGCCAAGATAAATGGTAGTTAACTCTTTATTAGCAACATCTGCTAAATCCTTTTCGATTTGAATTAGCCACTTGGACACTGTTTTTTCTTGGTATGCAACTCTAGTAAAGTCACAATATGCGCAAATGCTCTGGCAAAAAGGAACGTGAACATACATTGATTTAGGTGATTCAGATTTCAGGATATCTTTTTTTAACATCTTCAAATTTCTCTACTATTATCTTTTCATAGTCCAAGCCTAAATCTAAGCACATACTAATGGTATACATCAAAACATCAGCTAGTTCACCCTTAACAGCAGCTAAGTCATAATTATCGTCATTCCATTGAAAACACTCCAACAGTTCCGCCGCTTCAATAACTATTGATTTAGCCAAAATAGCAGGCGTATCCGTTTTGTCCCACCCTCTTGAAATGCGCATTTCATTAATTTTATCTGTTATCAATTTGTATTCTCCTCCCAGTTAACAATTCTAGTATATCTTCTTAAGGAAAACTCACCATCATGAGGCTCCCCACAATAACTATTAGACATATTTAGCACATCCACAACCTTTACTATGCCCGTTTTCAAAACTAACTGCCTCAACTCCTCAGTTTCTTTCTGTTTGCATAAAAGTGAAATTGTTTGTAAATGGTTCTTGTGCTTTCTAATGACTTGTAAAAAATCTCTTCTTGGTAATCTTTTCATCCAAACAGTGCGATACATATAGCTTGTAGTCAACTCGCTGTCGCGATATACAATTACTGCCGAATTAGCATCCTTTAGCAGCCTTTGCCCATTATCAATTGCATCCAACTCTTCGTTTAATAATTGTAGTGAACGTTTAGAACTAATTCCCAAGTCAACTGCTCTTGGATATTTCTTTGCGACCTGATTCAATATTTTTTGGAATTTTACTGCTAAATTTTCTAGTTCTTCCATTTCATCGGTATCTAGGTAAATACCCTGGCAAGAACTGCACAGCAATTGGTCCGTTTCACATATATGTTGAGCAAGCTTAATCATATTCGCTCTACTCATACCTTTAATTGTTGCATATGCAAAACTGACTTTATGTCCCCATTCAATCAGTTTAACGTTAGGGGGTACCATCTTCCTCAACGAAGCTGTAGCACTGTCAGAACCCCATACTACCACCGCATCCGCTAGTTCAATTAGCTCCTTCATTCGCTGTTTTTCTTTTGAGGAATAATCAAAAACATAAATATAGTTCTTTAGCAGCGGTTCTATTTCAACTAAGCGTAATAATAACTGAATCGTCAAGCCTCCATCAGCATTTGAAGGAAGTTTAAGGATATTGATATTACCAGTTAGCAATCCTTCAATCACACTGTAGGCTGGTAAACCATCGACATTTCCAGCTGCAACATGAAACAGTACGCCAAGAGGTTTGATTTGTTCATAAACTCTAGTATCACTATTTATCGGCTTAAAACAATGAGCCTTATCATAACCTTTTCCAAGTTCTTTTTCTAGACGTTTTTTCAAAGCTTTCGCGCTAAACATACTCTTAAGCTGTTGGTAATAAGCCGCTACCACATATTCAGGAACCGCTAAATTGCTAGCAATTTCTGAAAAAGTCTCAAACTTAATACTTTTAACTAATTTGCCACAGGCAGCAACCACCATTTTGACATCTAGTTCATCTTCTGCAAGCGTTTCAATTATGGACTTAGCTAAATCATTCTCAATGTAATCGCTAGAAATAGTCTCGACTACGATACCTTTTACTAGATTCATCACTCTACCTCCATTAAAAATTCATCAACAGTAATAGCACAAGTTTTTAAATCCGCCATACCAGTTCTGCCAAGAATTTCAAAGTATGGTGATTCAATACCACAACCACAGTGCTTACCCTCGTGCATAACAGCAATATCATCAGTCATTATACTGACATAGGGCATACTTTTCATGAGTGGTGTAACCAAATTAATCAACCCTGGCTCACCATAGCCAACAGGTTTTAAAGTCTTTACATCCCTAATTATAACTCTGCTATAGATCGGAACATGAAAATGATGGTTCTTACAATCACAATAAACAATTGGATGTTCAACCGCACCGTAAAAGTCTCTGAAGTTACTTTCCTCAATTCCAAGATATTTCTTGGCAAGATCGTATAGTTCTGTTCGATCTTTTTGTTCACCCCAAAACTGTTTCCAACCTCCGGCAGTAAGAATCATTGATTTTTTTGGCAAATTCAATGCTATACCCTCTTTCTCAATGTAGTCGAGCATAAAATATAAATAGGCTGGAAACCCCATAAAACGCACTGGTAAGCCTCTTTTTTGATAGCGAATTAAGGCCTTTTTAATACCTTCGAAATTGACTCGATAATCTTTACCATCATATTTGAGCGCATACTCCCTTTTTAGTGTTGGCGTAGCAAATGTTGTGCCATAGGCAGTTTGAGCAGCACCAAGTTTATTGTTCTTATTGGGTTGATAGCCTAACACAATATAATTGGTGGGTGTAAGTGAAAATACTCCATGAAACTTAAAAGTTCTTAATACCATAAACAACGCTAATAAAGAACTATTTAGGTCTAAACCAGCTTCGCTTTTTTTACCGCTTGTTCCAGAAGAAGTGGCCTTAAACAAGTGTTTTTTTACCGGAATAGAAAATAGACCATTATTCTTCAAATACATGGTAGGTAATGGCGGAATTTTAACTAAATCATCTATGGTTTCTAGCGAGTCAATTTCAAAGAAGTAATGCTTGAGGATTTTGTCGTAATCGCTGCATTTTCTTCTATGAAAGTTAATGTTCTCCTTTACTGCATCCAGAAACATTTGGTCGGTATTAGCTAAATCATAAAGACTCTTGTTCATAAACAACTTACTTCGATTGCTCATAATAATACCCCTCTTACACTAATTATAATGCCCTTATTTAACAACTTTGTAAAGCAAACCTACAAAAAAAAGGAAACACACGTTTCCTATTCCTCTTGTAATTTCTTATCACGCATAGCATGCTTGCGCTCAATTGCTGTTAAATATTTCTTGCGTAATCTGATATTGTCTGGTACAACCTCTACTAGTTCATCATCTGCAATAAACTCAAGTGCATACTCAAGTGTAAGTTGACGTGGGGGAACTAGGCGCATCGCTTCATCATTACCGCTTGATCTAATGGCTGTAGCCTTCTTGTTTTTAGTAGGATTAACTTCCATATCTAAATCACGAGCACAGATACCAACAATCATACCTTCATAAACTTTTTCTTGAGCTCCAATGAAGAACTGCCCTCTTTCTTGTAAATTGAATATTGAATAAGTCATCGCTTCGCCAGTAGCATTAGATATCATCACTCCATTTTGGCGATGCGAGATTTCACCTTTGTATGGTTCGTAGCCTTTATATCTTCTTATCATCGTTCCTTCACCACGGGTATCATTAATGAATTCCCCACGATAACCAATTAAAGCCCTTGTTGCTACTACGAACTCTAGAATGGTAAAATTATTCTCTTCTGCCATATCAATCATAACCCCATTACGCAAATTCAACTTAGAGATTACCGAGCCCGCATATATGCTAGGTACTTGAACAATAACCTGTTCAACTGGTTCGCACCTAACCCCGTCAATATTTTTGAAGATAACTTCGGGTTTTGAAACAGCCAGTTCGTATCCTTCACGACGCATATTTTCAATAAGAATACTTAAGTGTAATTCTCCTCTACCACTTACCTTAAATCTGTCCGTGGTATCGCAAGGTTCAACTTTCAAACCAACGTTTACCTCAAGTTCTTTGTCCAACCGTTCTTTGATATTTCTAGATGTAACATATTTACCACTTTGACCTGCAAATGGTGAAGTATTTACCATAAAATTCATTGATAGGGTTGGTTCTTCAATATGAATCATTGGCATTGGCAAAGGATTATCAATATCGCAAATTGTTTCACCAATTGAAATATCCGGAATACCCGATAATAGTACAATTTCGCCACTTTGGACTTCATCCACCGCTACTCTACTCAACCCTTTATAAACAAACAATTGGTTTATACTTCTTCTTACCTTGGTGCCATCACTTTTACACACCAGTACACTTTCAGCAGCCTTGACACTGCCTTTGAATACCCTACCAATTCCTAACCTGCCAATATAATCATCATAAGCCAACGAGGAAATCTGTAATTGCAATGGTTCCTCATCATAATTAGGATAAGCCTCTACATGATTAATAATAGTTTCAAACAACGGCATAATTCCTTCATCTGCATCACTTAGTTCTCTTTTAACAATTCCCTGACGGGCAACACCGTAAAGGATTGGGAAATCCAGTTGCTCATCTGTTGCTTTCAAGTCCAAAAACAATTCATATGTTAAGTCAACTACTTCTTCTGCTCTTTGATCCTTCTTATCAATTTTATTAATTAATAGAATTGGTCTTAATCCTAGTTCTAGCGATTTTTGCAAAACGAAACGTGTTTGAGGCATTGGACCCTCACTTGAATCAACTAGCAAAATAACGGTGTCTACCGTTTTAATGATTCGCTCTACTTCACTAGAAAAATCGGCATGTCCTGGCGTGTCTACGATGTTAATCTTGTAATCCTTGTAGGAAATCGAACAATTCTTGGAGTATATGGTAATCCCACGTTCTCTTTCCAAATCATTACTATCCATTACACAATCAATTACTTCTTCATTATCTCTAAAAACTCCAGATTGTGCTAAAAAAGCATCAACCAGTGTTGATTTCCCCGCATCAACGTGGGCTATAACTGCAATATTAATAATCTTTTGATGTTCCATTCCCAGTACCTCATTTCAAAACTTCATAATTATAGCACACATTATGATAAAAAGAATACCTAAAGACTCACCCGTGATACTATTACATCATCTTCCTCTATTTCTATTACCGCATAACACGGACCTTTCATATCTCTAGGGTAACTACATGAGCCCGGGTTTAGCACGTGTACATCCTCAACCTGGGAGTATAGAAAAACATGAGTATGCCCAAAACAAACAATACTACACCCCAATCGTTTAGCTTTTTTCACTAATTGTTCCACCCTAGTATGAAACAGATATTGGTGAGAATGCGTCATGAGTATTTTGTGTTTCCCAACGGTAATTACCTTCTCATCAGGATACTCGCCAAAATAATCATTATTTCCTCCCACCACCACAAACTGGGGAAAATAATCAGGCGGAAGTTCAATATCACCACAGTGCAAAAAAATATCCGCATCTGGATTAGCATTTACTATCTGTTTTAAAACCTCTATTTTGCGATGGCTATCACTAACAACCACAATTTTCATCTTATTCACCCACTATTTCTGTTCGACATCTATCTTAAAGCCCAAAATCTTTTCAACTTGTTGGACTGCCTTTTTCCTACAGCCACTAGTAAACACCCTAACGACTTGCTCATCATTTTCCGCAACTAAGTCCGCAATAATCGCTTCATTTGAATCATAGATTTCCACCGGTATAATTTCATAAATTAAATCTTTTAACAATGGATAATGAGTACAACCTAACAATATCGACTCGGCTTTACCAAGATATGGAGCCAAATACTCCTGCAATGCTCCTTTTTTTTCTTCATCAGTTTTATCATCCTCAATCAAAGGAACAAGTGCTGAAGCAATTACTGGATAAATGCTAGCTTTCGGGAAACTATGATGGAGCTGTGACTGGTATGTTTTGCTCTCAATAGATAGTTTCGTTGCCAAAATAATAATTGAATCAATTTTTCTACTCGCTAGATACTCACATGTTAAATTCACAATATTAATTAGGTTCATATCCTCAAAAATGCCATTTACTTCATCAAAAATACTTGAGCAAATAGTATTACAAGCTATTAAGACAGTATTAACGCCCTGCTCTTTAAACCATTTTAGATTTCTACATGTTATTTCTAACAATTCTTCTTTCGTTTTCTCTCCATAAGGAGTATTAGCTTGATCTGCCAAACAAAGAAAAGAAGTATTCTTAAATTTACTAGTTTCCAGAATACGACTCAATGTTACTACCCCACCAATTCCAGAATCCAAAATACCAATCATTTGTCCACCTTCGTTTCCTCTAAAACCAAATTGTTCTCAAAAATATGTTTTGCCAAATCTTTACCCACATAACGCAAAATATTTGATTGCGGTCTTTTCTTAGTCAATTCCTCTTTACCTTGTTTATATCTAATCACAAAACCATATTCATGAGCATGTTGAAGCAACCATTTATATTGTTTAGTACCATAAAAAGTAATCTCCGTATTTTTTGCAACTATTACAGTAATTGTCTTGCCAAGTTGAACTTCATTGTGGCCAGGAAAATTAATGTAACGTGATACTAAATCTGGTCCATGTTCTAGTAGGTACTCATCATACATAGCACGTTGTTGATCATAACTAACATAACCTTCAACTCCAATCAAACCGCCACATTTCTCATCAAACTCGCTTTGTAGTGCCTCGCACATTAGGTCTAGGTTTTTATTTGCCTCTGCAACTAAATAAATTTCTGCTTTAGATATCAAGGTAGACAAAGCAGTAACTTGCTCAAGATCGCTAGGCTGGTAGCGCCCTACTGTATTTACGGCATCAAGAATAGTATCCAGTACCGTAGGATGAACAACTAATATGCTTCCACTTGAATATTCATCGCCATAATTAACCCAGTCTATAATATTTGAAAAGGTATAGTCCCCAAGATAATCTAGAATCTGACCAAGGGTATATGTTTTTAGTACTTGGTTGGTGAAAGAAACGATGGTAGCATTTTTTTCACTGCTTATTAACGAAATTTCATAATATGCTACAGTATTTTTCATCACAAATTCTTCGCTCTTGACAAAGGGTAAAAACTGTTCCGGTTTAATATCTTCATCAATTATGAATTGAATATCCTGTTTAGAAATATTGGCGATAATCTCTTCTCTATTGGTATCAGTCACATAAGGGTATCGAGCCAAAGGGTCGTACTTGGTATTCATAGTGTAATAGCAAACCACAAAGAATGCTGCTATTGCTAGTATAAGTAAAACTCTTAACTTTTGCACCACTATCACCTACCTATGTTGTTTATTATAACATGAATAATACTAATTTAATCCTCAACCATTTAAAATACTAAATAGATTCTCAGCAACTTTTTTAGGTAGTATTTTTTCCAAATCCTCAACACTAGCTTCCTTAATCTTTTTGAAACTGCCAAAATGATTCATCAGTTGCTTTTTACGTTTTTCCCCAATTCCTTCAATTTCATCCAGAATGGATTTTGTTTGTTCCTTCTGGCGTAATTTGCGATGATAACTAATCGCAAAACGATGCACTTCATCTTGCATTCTAGTTAACAAAAAGAATAGTTCATTTTTATTGTCCAGCGAAAGAATGTCTCCATCTTCATTCATTAGGGAACTAGTTCGATGTTTATCATCTTTTACTAAACCAAGAATTCTTATTTTGATGTTTAACGACATCAACACTTCCTTTGCTGCTTGGATTTGTAAATGCCCTCCATCAACAACAAGCAAATCGCAAAAACGCTGTTGTTCTTTCAATAAACGAAAGTAGCGTCGATAAACAACTTCCTTCATATTAGCAATATCATCATTTGCATTGTGAACCTTGTAATGGCGATACAGATGCTTTTGAGCAATACCATCATCATATACCACTAAACCAGCTACCGCAAAGGCTCCTGAGATATGAGAATTATCGAACAATTCTATTCTAGAAATATCTTCATCAACTAGTAATTCTCTCAACTGTTTCATTGCAGTTTCTTCTTTTAGCAAATGCTCTTGCTCTACTTGAAATTTCTGTTTTAAATGCTCCATAGCATTTTGTACGGTCATATCCAAAAACTTCTTATATGCGCCCTTAATTGGCTGATGTATTTTTATATCCAACACTTCTTGCAGTGCTAAGACATCAACCTCTTGTGGTAATAACAATAGTTGTGGCAAAGGCCGATTTTGGTAATATTGCAAAACAAAAGAACTGAATATATCTAGTACTTCGTCATATATAGGCGCAAGATGAAAAGAACGCTCTAGCAACTTCCCGTTTCTAATAAATAAACCTTGGATTGCGATATAACCTTTATCAAAGTAATAACCAAAAGCATCAATATCCTTACTATGATCAAAATCAACCTGTTGTTTAGCAACTACATGTTGTAACGAAGACAATAAATCTTGATATTTTTGGGCCTGTTCAAACTCTAGGTTGCTACTCGCTTCATCACGCATATTAAGTAGACGTTTTTCTATTTCTTTTGTGTCCCCTTTAAGAAAACGAGTTATTTCATCACTCATAGCAGTGAAAACTCCACTATCTATTTCAAACTCACAAGGACCAAGACACATCCCCATGTGGTAGTATAAACAAACTTTCTTAGGTATTTTCACGCATCTTCGTAGAGGAAACAACTCCTGTAGTAATTCTAGGGTCTTTCTTGCAGCATAGACATCAGGAAAGGGACCAAAGTATTTTGCATCCTTGTGTTTCTTTAAATCCCTAACTACTCTTACCGTTGGAAATTTCTCCTGGGTTAAGCGAATATATGGATAACTTTTGTCATCCATAAAAATCACATTAAAACGCGGCAAATTCTTCTTAATCAGATTTATTTCTAGCAACAATGCTTCCTTTTCACTAGCAGTTACCACATAATCAAAATCGACAATATTACTTACTAATTTTGTAGTTTTATAATCATGGGCTCCTTTGAAATATTGATTAACACGATTTTTAAGTTTTTTAGCTTTACCAACGTAAATTATTGTTCCGTGTTTATCCTTCATCAAATAACAACCCGGCCTAAGTGGTAAGGTAGCTAGTTTTGCTTGTAGCGCTTCATTCATCTATTCTTCCCTTAAAACAACAACAGTAGCGCCATTGCCCCCTTCATAAGCCGTCCCATAGCGAAAATCCTTAACATGCTTATTCTTCTTTAAGTATTCCCAAACAGCAGTACGCATCGCTCCAGTACCATGCCCATGAACAATTCTAACTGTTGGTAAATTCATAAGAATAGCATCATCTAGGTATTTGCTTAATTCAAACATCCCTTCTTCAACTCTCTTGCCAATTAGATTACACTCTAGTGAAATGCTCTTTCTTTTGTTTACATAAACACTAGACTTCTCTTTCTTAATTTTCTGCTTCGTTTCTTTCTTTAGTCCATCCAACTTAACTTTCATCCTAATCCCATTGGTCAAGACTACAGCTTGTTTTTTATCCAAGGATATTATCTCCCCCAAATAATCAGTCTTGATTATTTTAACTGTGTCTCCAACTTTGAAGTCAGTATCAATAACCTCATTCTCTTCTTCATTCTCATAACTTAACTTACTAAGTTTAGAAGTTATTTCAATTGCTTCATGCATCTTATAGTTTTCTTTTTTCTTTAACTCATCTATTATCTCTTCAGACTTGATTAACGCTTCCTCTACTATTACATTCGCTTGCTCCTTAGCCTGTAGTATTAGTTTCTCTTCTTCACTTTTCAAGAAATCCTGCTTTTTTTTCAGCGTTTCTAGTTCATGTTCAACTTGTTCTAAACGCTGATGAAGCCGCTCATTTAGTTGATCATTTGCTAAAACTTGTTTATCCAAAGTTTCAATTAATACTTCTTGTTCAGTAACATCCTCACTCTTAAGTTCCCTAGCTTTGGCAATTATTTCCGGAATAAAACCATAACGTAGCGCAATATCAAAAGCATTAGATTGTCCAGTTACACCTTCTTTATAACGATAAGTAGGCATTAGTTTTTCCATGTCAAAAGTTACAGACGATAGCAAAATATCCTCATGCTGTTTACCATAAATCTTCAGTTTCGAATAGTGGGTGGAAGCAATTACAAAAATATTTTTTTCTCTAAAATACTCTAGAATAGCAATCGCCAGATTTTCGCCTTCTTTGGGATCCGTGCCCGAACACAATTCATCTAGGATTACTAGCGATTTGGTAGTGGATTTCTTAAATATGTTTGCTAAAGTTGCAATATGGCCCGAAAAGGTAGAGAGTGATTGCTCAATTGATTGTTGATCACCAATATCGACAAAGATATTATCATACATGGGAATAATCGCTTCATCACAACAAATAGGCATTCCCGAAAGTGTCATTATCACGAACAACCCTATCGTTTTAAGGGTAACTGTTTTCCCACCAGTGTTTGGTCCGGTAATCAATAGGATGCGATGTGGTTTTTTCAGGCTATAGCTATTTGAAATTACCTTTGTTCTATCTATTAAGGGATGTCTAGCATTTATAATAGAAAGGCTATCGTCTTCGCTAAGGTTAGCCACACAACCATTTGTATCCTTACCAAAACGCGCTTTAGCAAATAGACTATCTAAAATCGCAAGTGTTTCCATATTGGCTAATAAAGCAGCACCATTATTTCCGACTAGTTCACTAAGTTCCCTAAGAATTCGTTCAATCTCCAATTGCAGTTTGTGATAGAGGTTTTGCAGTTCATTGTTTAACGAAATCATACATCCTGGTTCAATGTATACGGCAGCCCCAGAAGCACTTTCTCCATATTGAATACCATCTACTTGATTCTTGTAAGCATTCTTTACTAAAACAACACTTCTGTCATTTCGCATTGCAGAAATATTATCCATTAATATACTACTGTTTTGTTGAATAAATCTTTGCAAAGTTCGATCAATATCGCTGCCAGTTTTACTAATTGCTTTACGCAGGCTACTTAGAGTGCTACTGGCTGAATCCTTAACTTCTGCCGCTGAAGAAATACAACTATTTATCCTTCTATCCATCTCATCAAAAGTTGCTAATGAAAACACTAATTCCTCCAACATTGCTGTTGGCAAATCCACTTTACTTAAATAATCATTGCAACTGTGAACACAATTATTGTGAGCAACTATCCATAGCAGTTCTGTACAAGTTAATACACTACCTTTTTGGGCCCTAATTACAGCCTCTGTTATATCACGAATACCCGGAAATGGCATTTCTCCATAAGAAAAAGTACTGGCTAATGCTTCTTTCATTCGTGCTAGTTCCCGCTTAACAATTAGTTTAGAAAACGATGGGTTGGTCTCAAGTATTATTTTCTTCCCACCAGAAAAAGCGCAGTACTCTGCAATTATTCCCTTTATTATTGGGTATTCTAATGTTTCATATTCATAAAACATAACGACGCCTACTCACTGTTTTCGGAAGGATTCTGTGGCGGCGTCACTTCTTCTTGGTTATTTCCTGAATGCTCACTTAAAAACTCATTAGCTGTTTCAGTATCAACCTTCTCAGATATTAGCCACTCCCACAACAATTGCACATCATCTGTTGTTAGTGACAAAGGATCATTAGTAAGCTTTTGTAAAGCCTTTTCAACTTTGAATGGTTCGTCCAGTAAGCCTACTACATTAGTTGAAATACTCGAAATCTGCTTAAAAAATGTCTTATCAATTACATCTTTTCCATTGGCTACTAGAGGCGTAGCTAAAAAATAAGCAGTCAAAACTAATATTAGTAGCCCCGGTATTAAGCCAACAACTACTCCTAAAATACGATTAACAGAATTTACAATCGGCATATAAGTTATTGCCTTTGCTAATGGTTTCAATAGCATAAATGCTAACGAACAACCAATGAACAAAATCACATGCCAAGATAGAGTATTCATTTTGACGTAAAATATATCAGCTACTGGTGTATTTGCAAATGGACACCATAATGCCGGGTAAACTTCAAATGTGCTTGCCATTACGGGAGCAAAAAACCACGAAAGAAAAATAGAAGTGGCAGTCGCTAGTAAAGAAAATGTTTGATACAAGAGGCCTTTATTAAAACCCATTATGACAAAGAACAACAAAAAGACGATGATAATAATATTTATATAAGGTATAATGAATACAGGTATACTCATGTCATTCTCCTTTATGTGTTATACCATTATATCTTATAAGAAAATTATCAAATATGCAAGGCGGGTTATCTGATGGCAACAATTTCATTACTCTTATCCACAACTCAAATTGCCGAACTTGTTTCGGTTTTTGATAAAACAGAATTCGCCACTCCACCTGCTTACGCTAGTTATCAAATTAGGACTGAGAATTGTGTCATCACCATTTATGAATCACTCAAAGTCGTTTTTCAAGGTAAGGATGCAGACATATATGCCAGTAAATACTCCCCAATTACTGAAACTAAAAAAGAAACAACTGTTGTAAAAAACACCTTTCCTCAATGTGGTTCTGACGAAGTGGGCACTGGCGATTATTTTGGACCAATCTGCGTTGTTGCTTGTGCTATCGACAAAACAATAGCTAAGAAAATTGCCCACCTTAAGGTTCAGGACTCAAAATTATTAACCGATGATAAAATCATGGTGATTGGTAAAGAATTAACCGCTACCATCCCATACAGTATTTGTATATTGGATAATGAAAAATATAACGAAGTTCACCAAGTGAGCAATATGAATGAAATTAAAGCAAAACTTCACAACCAATGTTATCTGAATCTAGAAAACAAACTTGTAAAGTTACCTAGGTTACGAATTGTTGATCAATTCGTAGCAAAGGATACATATTACCGCTACTTAAGAAATGAAAAAAACGTCATTAATAACCTCACCTTTGAAACTAAGGCTGAAAGTAAGTATCTAAGTGTAGCCTGTGCGTCAATTATTGCTCGCTATATCTTCCTTCAGCGGTGGGAAAAAATGGAACAGACTTATAATATGAGTTTCCCTAAAGGTGCTTCAACTATGGTTGATGATAAGGCCAAAGAATTTATATCAAAATATGGTTTTGATAAGTTAAATGAAGTAGCTAAAGTGCACTTCAAAAATACTGCTAAGGCTCAACAAAACTAAAGGGGCTGTAACGAAATGAAAAGCTAAAAAGGCAATTCATGGAGTGACAGCTCTTTTTTTGATTAACAGAATAGTTTTTGAGCAACTATGATGACTTCGGATAAAAAAGCCATATAAACAACGAGCAAAGTGCGTTTCAGACAAGCGAAAAGAACTTT
>JGI994J12354_10003018_pt1 | contig 15997 bp, 15 predicted proteins | sample IntmicLarv3ML3BL_FD_12354 | JGI IMG/M metagenome (IMG submission 12354) | reverse complement strand
AGTTTTTGCGGGAAATCTTTGTCTTCTATGGTAATAATTCGCACGCCCAATTGCCGACACTTTTCCGCCGCACCCGCAAAATCTTCAGGCGCAGATTGCGAAAGAGCCTCTCGTTCAGACGATGTAAGTAAAGGGCACGCTCTGATTTCATCAATCCCGAGCTCAAAGAACTGCTTTGCAGAACCAAAATCGTTAATGATTTTCGCCGCTTTCGGACTTCCGGCTTTAAGTCCTTCGGCAAGCCAGATGTTGTATAAAGCATTATCCATAGTGTGCTCCTTTCGTTTTAGTTTTGTTTTATAAAATTTAGTATATCCTTTTCGTTTTCAGCGACATTCTCTTTGAAAACGATACTATCCTTGTTCTCTAAAAACCACTTAAATGAGTTTTGCAAACCAAGAGTAAAAACCGTCTCTTCACCATAAATCTCTCGTATTTTCGATGTGTCCAAAAAATTATCATAATCAAAAAACGGAAAGAAATCTCTTATGTTACGCTTAGCGGAAACGTGGTCAAACATCACTATGTCGGCTTTCTTGCCCGCTGCCTCTGCACAAGACTCAACCCATTCCACCGCCGACACAGCATTTCTGTTCCCGACATTGAAAATTGACAGCTTCGGAAGCTTCGCTTTCAGCAAGCGTAGAATTATGTTCGCTAAATCCGCAGTGTATATGAATTGCAATTGGGGGTTCGAAAGAGGAAGAATAATAGGCTTGTCATTATACAAATGCTCGAAAATAAAACTTTCTCTTTGCGCATAATTGTCCTCGCCATACACATACGGCGGTCTTAAGATAACGAGTTCTGTGTCCGTCTTAGAAAAGAAATCGGTATAATATTTTTCAGTGTCAATTTTCTCCGCTCCGTAAGACACCCAATATTTATTCTCTGCAAGCTTGTCGCTTTCGTTAAAAGGAAAAGCCAAATTCTCGACATCATAAACAGCGCTTGAACTGATAAAAACAAACTTTTTCACGCTGTTTTTGTCAATGGCAGAGCACAAAATCTCGGCCTGCGACTTAGTAGTTCCACTTACGTCAACAATATAGGAAAAGCTTTCGTGCTTTAACGCTTCAAGCATTCCGCTCAAGTCATTTCTATCGCAGATAATGTTTTCAGTTGGCGATGGTTTAGTCCCGCGGTTAAGCGTGAAAACTTCATAATCCGCGCTAAGCATACTCTCGGTGATCTTCTTACCGATAAAATAGCTTCCGCCCATAATCAACACTTTTCTACTTTCCATGCCGAACCCCCCCTACTATCCTATACATTACTCCGCAAGCTGCGAACTGCTATAGCTCTTGTAAATCCCGCCCTTCGCTAAAAGCTCTTCATGTGTCCCACTCTCTGCAATCTCGCCCTTCTTCAAAACGATAATCTTATCCGCCTTCTTCACAGTAGACAAACGGTGCGCAATAATAATAGTAGTGCGGTTTTCCATAACCGTATCCATAGCATCCTGTATAAGCTTTTCCGTCTCAACATCAACCGCCGACGTTGCCTCGTCAAGAATAAGAATAGGACGATTGCGCAAAATAGCTCGCGCAATGCTAAGGCGCTGTTTCTGCCCGCCCGAAAGCTTTATCCCGCGCTCTCCGATAAATGTGTCATAGCCGTTTTCAAGCTGCTCAATAAACTCATTCGCATGCGCAAGCTTGGCGGCAGTTTCAATCTGCTCTCTCGTTGCTTCGGGCTCTCCGTAGCGAATGTTTTCCTCCACCGTTCCATTAAAAAGGAACACATCCTGCAATACGACACTCATGCTGTCGCGCAGGCTGTGTAAAGTGACCTCGCGAAGGTCGTGATTATCCAGCAAAATTCGCCCGTCAGTAGGGTCATAAAACCTGCTGAAAAGCGATACAATAGTGGTTTTTCCCACTCCTGTCTGCCCCACAAACGCAACCATCTCTCCGGGTTTTGCCACAAAGCTTAAATCTTTCAGCACCATAGCATTGTCGTCATATTGGAAATTCACATGCTCAAACTCAAGCTGTCCCTGCGGGGCTTCCAAAGCAACCGCTCCGTCCTTGTCCTTGATTGACGACTCAATGTCAAGCATTTCAAAAATGCGTTCTGCTCCTGCAAGCGAGTTCTGAATGTCCTCGTTAATTCTCGACAGCTCTGAAACAGGCTGATAGAATATTGCAAGGTACATAATAAACGCAATAATCGAGCTTAGCGGAACTTCGCCGATAGAAGCCAAATATCCGCCGTATCCAATAACGAAAACCATACCCATATTGCTGAAAAGCTGAATTCCGGGATGATAAACCGCGCCTCTTTTCAAAGCCGAAAGCAAAGAACCGATGTGCTTTTTTGACAGCTTGCTTATGTCTTTATCTTCTTTTTTCTGCCGATTGAACAGAGTAATCTCGCGAATACCCGAAAGATTGTCTTGAAGCTCGGCATTCAGTTCGCCCATAGTTCTCTGCCCGATACGAAACTTATTGCGCACACTTTTCGCGAACCAAATAGAGGTCACCGCCAAAAACGGGAGCACAATAAAGCTTACCAAAGCAAGCTTGACATTAATAGTAAACAGAAGTATCGAGACGCCGACAAACAGGAATATATTAACAATCAAATCAGGCACAGCGTGAGCAATCAAAAGCTCTAAATTGTTCGTGTCCGAGGTGATACGGCTCATCAACTGGCCGATTTGCTTGTCCTGATAGAAATCCATCGACAGATCTTGAAAATGATTATAAAGTTTCACCCGCATATCAGAGACAAAGTTCCATGCCGCTTTATGCGCCAAATAACTTCGAAGCCCCTGCATAACGCATAACACAACAAAAATCACGCCCAAAATAACGGCAAGCTGCACCGCCTTTCCGGCGAGATTAGGGTCTTTATTTTCAATTAACGAAGTAAGCTGTCTAACGATTGTAGGCGACACCAACTGTGCGGCAGTCAGCACGACCATGCATGTCATTGTCGCGGCAAGCAACCCGTAATATTTTTTTGCTTCTTTTAATAATCTTAACGCTAGTTTCATAGCTGTCCTCTCTTAAATATGCTTGTTAATATACCACAAAGCTAAAGGAAAATCAAGAAGGAACACATGATTGTAATTATTTTGAAAACATGATATAATTAAACGGTAATGATTTATGGGAGGTTTTTTTATGTCCAATGTGTGGAAATTTTTACGAGAGTCGGGTTTGGGGAAATTTTTAATACTGGCAGTAGTTGTTTTTGTTGTTGTCGCACTTATTACGTATATATATTTAGCAGTATTAAATAATCAGCCCATAAAGACAGAGCATGCAGAAGTTGTGAGCAAAAGAATAGCAAGGCTTAATAATCCAACTACTGCGAGTCATACTGTGTGGATTGTTACTTTCAAAATTCCAGACGGTTTAGAGAAAGAGTTTCGTGGCATGAGTGTTGGAACATACAATGATTTACAAGAAGGCGACACAGGCATTCTCACTTATAGGGAAACGAAAAATAACACTCAAAAATTATTAGGTAAATCCTTCATCAGCTTTGAAAAAGACGAACAGTGAACCAAGCCCCGCTTTCGTTTATCGGTTGATTATCTTTGAAAACAAAGCATATTCATAGCGAACTTTATAAAGATCAATAAAATTTGCTCGCGTGATTTTTTCGAACACTTCACTTGGATAAAAACGCACAGTTATGGATGAATAGAAACCATTCTGTTCAAGCTTATCAAATATTTGGTCTGCGTATTCTTCTTTTTTAGACGGGTCAGTGCCGTCCATAGGAACAGCAAAGGTGACATCTAATCGTTTTGTGAAACCGCTTCCCTCGTTGTCCCATTCTTTATAATCGGCATAGGTTTTTGTTCCGTCGAATATGTTGTCATAATAATCTGAACGACCATAATAAACTTTCATCGGCAACGAAAAATCAGAAAGGTAGGCGAGTACATCAGCCTCCACATCCTCGCGGATGAGAATGCCGAAATATCCGTCTTTGATGTGTGTTTTGTCGGGGGACATTTCTACTTTCACATGGTCAGTTTCCGGATTGCCATCCTTGGGGTAGCAATCCATGAAAGGGGTGCCGCCCCAAGGAAAATACCCCGATTTTGACACATGCCAGACTTCAAATTTCTTACCATATTTTGTTTCAAGGTGCTCTAGCATTATTTTTTTATTGCTTTGAAACATACAACCACTCAATCCTAGAGTAATTATAATCGCCAAACTTACCGCCAGACTTTTTTTGAATACGTTCATGATATTTGTTCCTGTTGTGATTGGGGTTAATTTTATTATAATCTAAAGCTAAGGGAAAAACAAGAGGGAAGAGTGCTCTTTCGAGCTAAATTTCGGCAAAAACAAAATGAAAATCCCGCTCTCCCTTAAATTCCAAAAAATTTGTTGTAGCAGTTGCATTCTTCTTAAAAATAAGCTACAATGTAAGATATACAAAAAAGAGGGAATATATAAGCCAATGTACTACAATCAAAAAATCGAGCAAATGCCGCGCGAAGAGCTCGCGCAACTGCAAACAGAGCGCCTGCAATGGACAGTGCGACACATCTATGAAAACGTTCCCTACATGCGCGAGCGAATGGACGAGCACGGAGTAACTCCCGCAGACATCAAATGCTTATCCGACCTTGCGAAATTCCCGTTCATGTTCAAGCAGGATTTGCGCGACACTTATCCCTACGGACTGTTTGCTGTGCCAACATCTGACGTAGTCCGCCTGCACGCGTCAAGCGGAACCACAGGCAAGCAGATTGTCGTCGGCTATACCCGAAAAGACCTGCAAATGTGGGCAGAAAGCATGGCGCGCGCATTTGTCGCCGCAGGCTGTACAAGTGAAGATTTCGTGCAGGTATGCTACGGCTACGGACTGTTCACAGGCGGCTTAGGCGCCCACGACGGAGCACAGCTTATCGGAGCAACAGTCGTTCCCGCGTCCACAGGAAACACTCCAAGACAGATTCAAATCATGCAGGATTTCGGTTCTACTATCCTCTGTTGCACTCCGTCTTACGCTTTGTATCTTATCGACGCTCTGAAAGATGCTGGAATACCGATTGAAAATCTCAAGCTGAAAGCGGGAATATTCGGCGCAGAGCCATGGACCGAAGAGATGCGCAAAAAGATTGAGGACGGACTGGGACTCAAAGCTATGGACATTTTCGGAATGACCGAAGTCTGCGGTCCGGGCGTTTCATTCGACTGCGAATGCCAGCAAGGGCTGCATATTAATGAAGATTTCTTCTATCCCGAAATTATCGACCCCGACACATTCGAAGTGCTCCCCGACGGACAAGAGGGAGAGCTCGTGTTCACTTCACTGAAGAAGGAGGCGTTCCCGCTGCTGCGCTACCGCACACGCGACATCGCTTCGCTCACGCACGAAAAGTGCGCATGCGGAAGAACGCTTGTGCGCATGTCGAAGCCGAAAGGACGCACTGACGACATGCTTATCATCCGCGGAGTAAACGTTTTCCCGTCACAAATTGAGAGCGTAATGCTTACAATGGATGGCTTAGAGCCGCACTATACAATAATAGTAGACCGCGTGAACAATACAGACACGATAGAATTACAGCTCGAACTTTCGCCGAAGCTGGTGCGGTCGGGCGCTGTCAAAGAAATTCAAGCTTTAGAGAAGAAACTTAAATCCAAGCTTGATTCAGTGCTTGGCATTCAAGCGAAGATTACGTTCGTAGAGCCGAAAACGCTTGCAAGGACGGAAGGTAAAGCCAAGCACGTAATTGACAAAAGAACGATGTAAGTGCCGCTTGGCTCTGGCCAAGCACGTAATTGATAAACGAATGATGCAAGCACTGCTTCGCTTTTGCGAAGTATGTTGAAGACCAATGTATTATATAAGGTGATGTTATGAAAAAATTCAAATTCTTTTTGATTATCACGCTATTGATGTCGACCACTATTTTAAGTTCCTGTGATATGCTAATGGGTGATACACATCTCATGAATAAAAAACTTGAAAAATTCGTCGAATGTATCAACAGCAACAACGCTGAAGAATTTAAATCGCTTTTTTCAGAAGAAACTATAAAAAAGTATGATAGCTTTGATAATGATATTTTGACTTTATTCGATTTCATTGACGGAGAAATTATATCGTGGGAAGACAAAGGAGGACTTGGAAGCTCCGATGGCTTTAATGACGATGGTTCCGGCCTTGTGTGGAAAGAAATATCTGCTATATATGACATAAAAACGAGCAATCAAACATATCATTTGGCACTGAAAGTAGCAACCAAGCATTCTAAAGATTCACGAAAAATCGGAGTAAATTCTTTTCATATAATAAATTCGAAAGACTGGAGTGAAGATTTTTATTATGGGGGAAGTATGCACACACAGGACAACTTTTTTGCATTTGGCATAATCATAGATAACGAAAAGACAGCAAAAGAGATTGTCGAAGCAATTGATAAAAAGCGGGCTGAAATTTTTGAAGATTTCCCAAGCATGTGATTGACAACCGCTTACTGCGGGCGCACTTCGCTTTTGCGAAGCGTGTTAAAGACAAATGTATTATATAAGGTGATGTTATGAAAAAAATTATTTTAGCTTTTTGTTTGATAGCGGTAGTCATTACAACAAGCGGGTGCAGTTTGTTTAATACAACTGAAAGACAAGCTGAAACAAGAGGAAGAAAAATTATCAAAGCAATGAATGAAAATGACCCAGACAAGATAAGAACTTTCTTCTCCCAAAAGGCGATTAGCGAGTCGAATGATTTAGAAGAAAACATTAATACTATTTGCAGTTCATTAGAAAATCGTGTGTTAGACTATAAGTTTGAGATGGGCATTGAAAGTGATGACATAGAGTATGGACAAAAATCAAAATTGATTTGCTATAACTTTAACATATACACAGACACTGAAACATATGTGCTGTTTATTATCGAATACACTACTGACACTTTCAAGCCCGAAAACAAGGGAATTTACTCAATAACTTTTGAAGCACAATATGACGCAGATAATAATGTTAATTTCAATTATTGGCAAGACCGAATGATACCCGGGTTGCATATTTATTAATCTAATTAAATCGGAGGAATTACCATGTTCCAAAAACAACTTTCTATTTTCGCACAAAACTCCCCCAACCGCTTGGCAGAAATCTGCGAGCTGTTGGCAGAAAACGAAATCAACATCCGCGCAATTTCCACCGCTGACACAGAAAGCTACGGCATACTGCGCTTAATAGTTGAAGAGCCCGAAAAAGCAGAAGAGGCACTGAAAAAAGCAGGACTTGCCGTGTCCGTAACACAGGTGCTCTCGCTCCCGATTGCCGACAAACCGGGCGCACTCGCAAAACTGCTGCGCGCAATTTCAGACGCGAACATCGACATAGAATACGCCTATGCGTTCCTATCGCACGAGGACAATCTGGCATTCGCAGTCCTGCGTGTAGAAGACGAAGAAAAAGCCCTTCAAACACTCAAAAGTAAAGGTTTTGCTTAAACCTCAAACAACACAAAAGCCCCCTCTATCGAGGGGGCTTTTGTTATGCATTATCAAGCATTTCTTTAAATTTATTATCTGATATTATATTACCATCTCTTGGCGTTACGTTTAATTCTTTTGAGGCCTCGTATATATGAGGCGCTGTTTCATCAATCAAGCGGCATTGGTTCTCGTATCTTTCTTTTTCGTTTTTTATTTCTAAGCTGATTATTTCTTGCTTAAGTTTATCGTTTTGCAGCCCTTTTTCCTCAAGTTGAAGTTCTTTAATTTTTTTATTGTGTCCTCGTTCCATGAAAGATTTGATACAATTGAAAATAGAATTAAACTCATAATTCTTGAATTTTCCGCCAAAAACAATGAAATAAACAGCGGCGATTAATATGGCATTATCCTTTGCGAAACCAAGAGCCTGCAGAATAACATCACCCGGCGAATGTAAAGAGGTTTTTACAGCAACGTCATGTTCCTTTTCATTTGAAACTAACTTGGCGGTATTGCTTACAAATTCCGCAAAATCAAAAGCATTAATATTAGATTCTTTTTCTACTCTAAAGGTGACAGAAACATTATCTTTCCACATGTATATATCGTAACAAGCACTTAGAATAATTTCAGCATAGTCATTTAAATTGCTTAAGCTGTGCATGTTTCCGGACATGGCCTTATACAAGTAAGGATTGATGTTCTGTTCTTCTGTTATTTCTGATATTACTTTTATATTTCTGCGCTTGTTATACGGACAAGAATTCAGTTTTCCTACCTCTCCATTCTGAATTGATTTGTTTATATCAATTTCGTCTTTAACAGAAAATTTTTCGATTTCACAATATTCACCAACTTCTGCAAAGGCGATTTTCCCTCTGCCGGCAATTAGTACAATGTCACCTTCTTTAACTTCAGAAATAAATCTTCTGCATTTATTCAACGCTGAACCGGGAAGTTTTTCGTTGTAGACTTTTTTAATTTCTGTTTTTAATCTTTCGTCGTTTAAGTAGTTTGAGGCAACAGACTTACTAATACTATTCCACCCAATGGCAATGAATTCATTCTCTATATATTCATCATAAAACCACCCTGCCTTGGTTCGCAACATCCAAAAATTACAGTCAGAACCTATGTTAGGAATTTCAAATATATTTTCCATTTTAAATTTCTATCCTATAAGGATTTAAGGATTTTTTTCAAGTGCCTTAATTCTATCATATTCGCAATAAAATTGCAATCTATAAAATAAAACAGCCCCTCTATCAAGGGGTTGTTTTTATTGTGGAGGGGTTTGACGAGAAAGATGCAACTTATTACCGAGCATCTTTAACTGTTTTTTTAGCTTCGATTTTCAAGTTTTTATGTTTTTGAAGGCGACAACTGGCCGCATCATAAAGGTTTCTACTTACTGCCGCTACATTGTCCTGTCCGTCAATAAAATAGGTTATAGGTCTAGTAGGTTGATTGCCTCTTCGTATTCGAATCCAACGGGATGTCCATCGGATGTAAACTTGTTGTTTTCAAATAAAACAAGTCCTGATAATAAATACGTTTGTATCCATCTTGAATCGGAAATCTCCCAACGCCCAAACAAAAACAATTTGTCATTTGTGTCCTTTTTTTGAACAACTAAATAGAACATACTAACATTCGGTACAAGTTCTCCATAATAATCCAAAACCGGATTTTCACATCTTCTGACATGAAAAGTCATATGTTTCTCAAAAAAATTAGGCCACGACGGCACCATATTCGGGCTGACCGCTACTGTATCGAATAGATGGTTAAAACAATCATTTTTAAGACGATTAAAATCATGATCACTTAATATCGCTGGCGTCAAAGGAACATTCTCCTGTAGTTCTTCTTTAAAATAGAATAACTCAGAAGAATCTTTTGATTCTGCTTGGCTGCTTTTTGCATTAGACTCTTTCTTAGATTCTACTTCATTGTTTTCTGTTTTAGATTCCAATTGACTACTTTCTGTCTTTGATAACACTATTTCTTTAATCATTTCATGATTTTCGCAACCAGATATAAAAAACACTGATAAAAAGGTAATAACGATTACTAATTTCTTCATAGTTTAGTACTCCAAAATTCTCCTGTGTATGCTACGTAAAGCGTTTTGCTGTCATAGGCAGGCCTTTCTTCAGAAACAGCCGCGGATGACTTATCTTTATCCAGAAAGCTAACCTGCGGTCTGCTTGGATGACCTGGAATACCAAGGTCCAACTCATTACTTTTAGGATCGTGATAAGTCCTGTGCCTTAATTCTATCATATTCGCAATAAAATTGCAATCTATTAAATAAAAACAACCCCTCTATCAAGGGGTTGTTTTTGTTGTGGTTGGGCTAGATGGATTCGAACCATCGGAATGACGGAGTCAAAGTCCGTTGCCTTACCGCTTGGCTATAGCCCAGTATCTGCTTGAATAACAGTACCGCCTATTCTACCATAAATCCAACCTCTCTGTCAAGCACAAAATTCATGGCTTGACGCACCCACCGCAGGTATGCTATACTTTCAGATATGAACACATACAAATACGAAACCACAAACCCCCGCCGAATGTCATTCAAAAGTTTCCTCATAATAAACAGGAGGGATTGTCGTCATCGCCGAGATAGTTATGTTAATCTTTCTGCCATGGTACTTTATCGGTAGAATACAGCTTGCCGCCAAGGTCATAAGGTTTAGGCGTTCTCTGTTTGTCATAGCATTTATTATCTATAAAAATCTTCAACAGCGGCGAAGAAAGAATCAATATTTGCCAAAGGTGCCGCGGGGGGGATATCACAACCTGAGGATATGATGAAATTCGGGTGCTTATCGCATTTTTTCAAAAGGCTTAATGTGTCTTGCTTTATTGAGTCGGGGGTTCCGTTTGCAAACTGGTCGGCCGGGCTTATGTTTCCGAACACGGGATATTGCGCGGGCACGAGCGGCAACATTTCAGATAAATCGATGGCGTTTCCGAAATGAAACCCGTCTGCCCCGGTTTCAAGAATTGAATCAATAAGTGGGATGGTATTGCCGCAATTGTGGTAGATAACGGCGAATTCATCGGATTTTATTTCGGCGAAAATCTTTTTAACATACGGAGTAGAAAATTCGTTTATAAGCTCGGGCGACAGCAAACCGGCGGCAGGTTCGGCCATTATTAATCCGTCGGCTCCGGCTGTGCGAAATGCTGTGTTATAGCGAATTAAAAATGCCGTCGCTTTTTCAAGTACCGCATGAACCAGCTCGGGTTCGGTATAGCACATGACCATAATCTCGCTCATGTCCAATAAGCGGGCGGCAAGCGAAAATGGACCGATGGACCCTGCAAATACAGGAGTTTTGCTGATTAGATGTTTCGCGTTTTCAATGGCAGTTATGTATTCGTCCGTGCGACCTGCCCCGATTTCAGGGATTTTCAAGGTATCAGGGTTACTGCCTTCTTCAATAATTGCTTTTGTTACGGTCGGAACTTCATTGTCTGAGAAACGAATGGGACTGCCGAAAGCTTCGGCTTCTACCGATAAATCCATCAAGCTTACCGATGCTAATAAATCGTATCGCTCAGAGATTGCCCTCATACACAAAGCCTGCAACTTGCCGCTTTTAACCAGAGCGTTTACGTTCTCGTCTAAAAGCTGCACACCCGGAAAAGATAGAATCGGCATTGCTTTGTGCATTTGCGGGGCGGTTTTCAGCCATCTTTTCATGTCCATGGCTTTACACTTTCTGCTTGTTTAATATAGCTTCTTTCGCTGCCTCGGCGGCAGTGGCGGCGTCTGCCGCATAAATGTCCGCACCGGATTTTTTGCAGAAATCATCTGTCAGCGGAGCACCGCCGACCATGAAGATAACGTCGTTTCGGACCCCAGCGTCTGTGAATACTTTTATGACGTTTTCTATCTCGCCCATAGTGGTCGTAAGCAACGCCGACATTGCGATGATGTCCGGCTTTTCTGTATGATAGGCTTCAAGATACTTTTCGGCGGGAACGTCTACGCCTAAATCAATTACTTCAAGGCCTTTGCCCTCTAACATCATTTGCACAAGCTTTTTGCCTATGTCGTGCATATCGCCTTTAACAGTGCCGATTAAGACTTTTCCTTTCGTGCCTGCGCCGTCGTCGGTCAGATAAGGTTTCAGAAGGTCTGTTCCGGTGCTCATCGCCCGTGCCGCTATCAAAACTTCGGGTACATAAACCTCGTTGTTTTTGAACTTAACCGCGATTATATCCATGCCCGACAATAAGCCGTTTTGCAGAATGTCGCCCGCAGAAATTCCGTCAGACAGAGCTTGTTCGACCAACTCTTTTACTATTTTCGCTTTACCTTTTTGCAGGTTTTCAGAAATGCTTTGTAAAATTTCGTTCATAATAGTACCTCTTAAAATAGTTTTTTCATTTGTTCGCAATAGTATTGTACATTTTCCCATTTCGCGTCGGGTGCTATTCTGTGGTCGGGGCACGGGATGTATCCGCCGGCTTCAATCAACGGACGCAAGCGTTTGATTTCTGCATCAACGGCGGCATAGTCATAAGCAAATACTCTTTTGTCCATTCCGCCGACACCGCGAAGTTCTTTGCCGTATTTTTCGCGCCAAGGGGCAATGCTTGCGTTCCATGTGCCGACCTCTATCGGGAACATTGTGTTTACGCCGTGATTTATCCACGTCGGAATAAGCGCATCAATCAAACCGTCACAGTCGAGAGAAACGATGTCCACACCATGCTCTTTGAGAAGGTCGGTTATTTTTTGATAGTGCTTGCCCACATGCTCTTCAAATACACTCGGAGAAACCAGCGGCCCGTTTTTGAAGCATATATCCTCCCAAAAGTGAGCAAAATCGAATTTCACCGAAAGCTTTTCACACTGTTCTAATGCCGCTTTTACGCAATTATAGCTTAAATCTGCGGCTGTGTCTATCATTTCTGCGTATAAGTCTTCGTCGTCGGCATAGATATAGCTTATTCCGATTATACCGGCAATATCGCGCAGCATGCCGTACAAGCTGCCGCAATGCAATCCGCGCGGCTCTGTCGGAACAGTATCTTTCAAATGCGAAAAGTCCGGAACGCGCTCGGGCGAGAACTGAAGTCTGTGCTTGTATTCTTTTTCCCAGCTTTCTCTGTCGGTGAGAGTGTGTGCGATTTCAACCGGGATAGAATTTATGCCGTGTTTTTTCTGCACGGTTACGCCCATGTGGTCAAACTCGAGATATGTTCCGTCTTCTTTTTCTTCTATTATATGTGACTGAAAAGCCGGAAGAAGGCTTTGGTTTAGACCTACCACAGGGTTCCACCCAAAGTCGAAACCGAGCATTCTTGAAATTTCACGGTCACCATAGCTGCCGTCACCACTGTATTGCCGAAACAGTTCTTCTGAAATGTGCCCTTCGTTTTTCCATTTCTCAAGCGTTTCATTCCAATAACCGAAGTGAATTAATGGAAGGCGGTCGTATTTTTCATAGTTTAAAACCGCCATAATTCGTTCTCTGGTTGTCATTTTGTGTGGCCTCCTAAAAATATTTGAGCTTCTTTTGCAATGAGTATAGCATCTTTTCGTTTTGATTTCAAGTGTTATTTTTTTTATAGACAAACCTAAACAAAAGCCCTGCTGTTGCAGAGCTTTTGTTTAGGTTACGTACTATCATTCAATTCATAATATCCACTGCCTTTATCTCGTTCTCGTGCGCTGATTTTAACAAATCGGCAATTTTTGCGCGCGTTTTCGGCAAGCAAATATCCTCTGTGGCTTTTATTTGAAATGCTTTTTGCCATGCGTCATATACAGCTTTGTAAATTTCGGAAAGTTCAATTTGCTCTGATTTCTCAAAATATTTCCACACGTAATATTTCAATGCACCGTATGTGCCGAGAAAATAGTCCATATTCCATGAACGCTCGGGATTGAAATCGTCTTCGAAGTGCCGTATCAGCGCGGGGTATGCCGCCAGCCCCGCGGCGTTGTCGCACCATTCGCCGCCTTTAAGGTGATCAGTTGCCAGTTTCATAGTATCATTAAGAATATCCGCTTTCGATTTGCCGCTTGTACCCGTTATAGTCAGCACTGACAAGATGGGTAATTCTCGTTTGCCTAGCATATCATACTGAAGTTCACCCTCTCCCCCCAAGGCAAGGGTGGCAAACATTTGAGTGTCGTCGTCGTACCCGATAATTAAGCCCCACTCTGGACTTCCAATATCCCACGATACGGCAGGAATACCGTTATCGATAGATTTTTTGATGTTGGAGATGGCTTCCAGCCGCTTTTCTTCTTCAATGCTTTCCTGCCCCCAATCACGACCGACATAATCACAAGTCAAGCCGCCGTTTTCCACCCACGGTTTTTGATCGTTAAAGTTCCAAATACTCGTGGCAGACGGGCAGAGGTCCGCAGAAACCCACATGCGAAACGCGAAACCGCTTGTGGCGATAATATCCTCGGCATATTCAGCCCACGGACTGTTTTTTACGGCGCATGACAGAGATTTTGCCAGTGAAAACATATAGCCCGTGCTGTCGTGAATGCCGTTCCATGTGATATTTAGTTTTTTCATTATAATGGTCTCCGTAAAGTACTTGCAAATAATATTATATCAGATTAAAAAAGAAACATGATTGATAAAAATTGCGAAGTTACTTTCTCTCAATCGGTATGTAAATATCTTCGCTGTATGTCCGGCTTGCCTCAACATAGGTTTCAAATTGATACCCAGCAGCAAGCCGATAATCGCTTTGCGGAAGCCATGTATTATGAATATAATTCCATGTTTTGTGTATAGTGTTGACAAAATCAAAATGAGACGTAGTAGATGTTGCAAACACAGCATAAAGCCCACCGGGAATTTCCAACTCGGTTGCTCCCTCAACATTTCCCGCCGCGCTTTCTGCACGAATGCCTATGAAATAGTCCACTTGTTGTGTTTCCTCATTCCAGCTACTCACACCATAGTCGGTAACTGTTTTCCCGCCAGAAAGCTTATAAGAAAGCCTTTTGCAGTTGTATTTATTCCAAAAATTCGGTGCATAATCTTCATCGCTTTTGTAGCCAATCAGTGAAAAATCCGAAAGTGTGATTATTTCTGGTATTACTTCAAATGGCGGTACATTAAGGCAAAGACGGTCGTACAACTTTAAGCTGTTGCCGCTTGCTTTGTATTCTGTGGGCAAAACATGATGTTCTGTTTTGAATGCCCGCGTGAAATTTTCTTTAGAGTTAAAGCCATATTCAAATGCAATATCTGATATGGGGCGGTTGCTGTATTCTATATCCCGTGCGATTTCCGACAGGCGGCGCTTTCGTATGTAATCAGCAGGCGTTAAACAAGTAACCTCTTTGAACACTCGCAAAAAATGGTATTCAGAATAGCCCGCCGCTTGTGCCAAATCTGCAAGGCACATATCGAATTTTAAGTTGGACTCTATGTAGATAAGCGCGTTTTCGATGTGTTCTTTATAATTCATGTTTTTATTATATCAAAAGACAACGATGAATAATTGATAAAAATTGCGAAATTATATTGTTTATTATACATCAAAAACGTATGCAAATCAATTGTTTCATGAAAATTTGTACTAAACTCAATTGCGGAAAGGTGGCACGGTTGAGCAAAACTTTACAACTCCGGGATTTATCGGCAGTTTGAAATTGCTTGCAAAAGTGAAACTTTTTCAGAGGCTTGGCAAAGCCAAGACTTTAGATACGTGTAAAAGAAATAAAAGAAAAACCCCGCTATTGCGGGGTTTTTCTTTTACAAGGTGGATTGTGTCCATTTTGTAGTGATAATATGTCAAGGGGCTACAATCTGAACACTGGAGCACATATTTTATATATGAAACCGCGGATTTCAATCGGTTACACTTGTGCGATGTATCACAAAACTAAAGAAAATGTTCTCTCTGACTTTTTAGTCGTAAACTTGCTCATTCACATCAATTTTTTATATATTGACGGAGACATTCCTGTCTTTGTCTTAAATTGCCTGGAAAAGTGAAATTGATTGTTGTAATTAAGTTTTTGACTTATTTCTAAAACAGTCATATCAGAAGAAAGCAAAAGATTGGCAGCTTCATTTATTCTTAATGAATTATAGTATTGCATAGGAGTTTGCATCAAGTTTGACTTAAATATCCGTATAAAATGGTATTCGGTAACTCCTAAATACCTTGAAATATCTTTAATGCTTATATTGCTGTAAATATTGCTTTTCATAAAGTCAATTGCGTTTTTTATATGCTGATTTTTATTGATCGATTCATTAGAGTATGAATCCAATAAATTTAAAATTGTTGTTTCGAACATTGAACATGCTTTGTGGATATTCATGGATTTGGAGAAATCTTTAAGAAGAAAAAGTATGTGATGTAATTCATCTGCAATATAAGCGTAATTTTGTATATGAAAGACATTTTCTATACTATATTTCTTAAAATATTCGACAAGCGTCGGGACACCGTCTCCTTCAAAATGCACCCACAAAATCGTCCATAAGTTGTTTTTCTTTGAATGATATCTGTGTGCAAAACCCGGTTCAAGAAAAGCCGCGTCACCGACATCCA
>JGI994J12354_10003017_pt1 | contig 16000 bp, 15 predicted proteins | sample IntmicLarv3ML3BL_FD_12354 | JGI IMG/M metagenome (IMG submission 12354) | reverse complement strand
CGGCAATCGTCATCTCAACGTCAGTGCCTTGCGCGGCGGCGGTCAGCGCCGCCAGAGTATCGTGCGACGGGGAAAGGTGCGGCTTGTCGAGATTAATCACCGTAAGATCTGCCTTGTAGCCGGCTTTTATCAAGCCGACGTCGTGACGCCCCTGCGCTTTTGCGCCGCCAAGAGTTGCGGCGCGCAGAACGTCCTGCGGGGTGAGTGCCATCGCGTCCTCAGCCGCGCCGCAGTGAATCAGCGAGGCGAGGTGAATCTCCTCAAACATATTCAGATTGTTATTGCTCGACGCGCCGTCTGTGCCGAGCGCGACGGTAACGCCTTTTTTCAGCATAGCCGGAATCGGTGCGATACCGCTTCCGAGCTTTAGGTTGCTCGTCGGGTTATGCACCGCGACAACGCCGCGGCGGGCGAGGATTTCCATATCGTCCTCTGAGATATGCGTGCAGTGGGCGGCGGTGACGCGGGATTCAAAGATACCGCAATCCTCAAAATAGCGGGCGGGCGTAACGCCGCGCCGCGCGATACCCTCCACATGCTCAGCGCGCGTTTCGGACAGGTGAATGTGAATGCCAACGCCGCGCTCCTTCGCAAACTGAGCCGTCTCGCGAACAACGCGCTCTGTAGAGGTGTACTCGGCGTGGAGGCATGCCTCTGCAATTATGCGGCCGTTCGCCGCGCCGTTGAGATTTTCAATAAGGCGCAGAGCCTTCTGGTGCTGAGCGTTATCGGCAAGTCCGCCGTCGCCGAACTCCATAACGCCCTGCGAAATGTTGATTTTGATACCCGAAAGCGTAACAGCTTCGGCGATTTCCTCACAAAAGCTGTACATGTCGGTAAACGATGTCACGCCGGAGGCGAGCATTTCGCCAATGCCGACGAGGCTCGCCCAATATGTGTCCTCAGCCGTCATTTTATCCTCAAACGGGAACACCTTTTCATTTAGCCAGCGGGCGAGCGGAAGTCCGCCGCCGTATCCGCGCAACAGCGTCATCGGCACATGCGAGTGCGCGTTGACAATCCCGGGAATCAGCAGACGCTTTGCGCCGTCGATGACCTCGCCCTTTGCGTCGGCGGGGGGGCTGTCGCCGACATAAGTGATTTTATCGCCGTTCGTGACGACGGAACCGGTGCGGACTGTGAAATCGTCCGCAAGATATTGAATGTTCTTGAAAATCATTGGTATACCTCTACTTTTCAAACTTGAGCGCCGTTTCGAGCGCAATTTCCATCATTTGCGTGAAGGATGTCTGCCTATCCTCTGCCGAGAGCGACGTTCCGTGGACGAGGTGGTCTGAAATCGTACAGATTGCAAGCGCGTCCTTTCCCGCGAGAAGTGCGTTCGTGTACAAAGCCGCAGACTCCATCTCCGCCGCGAGGCAACCTGCGCGACCCCACGCCAGATTATATTCCGAGTTGATATAAAACTGGTCCGTGCAGAGCAGGTTTCCGATGTGGAGTTCGTAACCGAGCTCGCGCGCGGAGCCTGCCGCCGCCTCAAGCAATGCGAAGCTCGCCGTCGGCGCGAAGTGTCCGTTGACGGAAATCAAATCCCGCGCATACTCGCTATTCGTGCATACGCCGATACCCGCGACGACATCGCGCAGTTGCAAATGCTCTGCAATCGCGCCGGCTGAGCCGATACGGATAATGCGGTCGACATCGTAGTGATTAAAAAGCTCGTGCGAGTAAATTCCCATCGACGGCACGCCCATTCCCGATGCCATCACGGAAATTCGTGCGCCCTTATACGTGCCGGTATAGCCCTGAATCACGCGCACGTTGTTCACAAGCTTTGCATCGGTGAGGAAATTTTCCGCGATGTACTGCGCGCGCAGCGGGTCGCCGGGCATTAGGACGGTTTTTGCAATCTCGCCAATCGCGGCGGAGTTGTGGGGAGTTGACATAATAAAATCCTCCTTTTGTCGTGGTGTCTAAAGAAAAGCCCCGGCAACGCCGAGGCTTTTCGGTTTTTCACTTTATAGCTGAGCCGTCTCCGCGTCGATTCGCGGGAACAGCGTCTCGCCCTTGACCGTCGTGATCGTCGCGGGGAGCGTTGCAAACTGCGTTGCGGTATCGTAAGCCTGCGCCGCCGAGTCTGCGCCAATCTGGGCGAAGATTTTCTGCGTGATATCCGGCATTACCGGCTGAAGCAGAATCGTCGCGACGCGAATTGCACTGAGCAGATTATACAGAACCGTTGCAAGGCGCGTGCGCTTTGCCTCGTCCTTTGCGAGCGTCCACGGAGTTGTCTCATCAATATACTTGTTCGCACGGGAGGTTAGCTTCGTGACCTCCGCAAGAGCGGTTTGGAACGCGAATTTCTCCATATTTGCCTCATAAACCGGGACGATAGCCGCGGCGGTTGCAATCAAATCGTCGTCGAATTCGCCGCGCTCTCGCTCTGCGGGGAGTGTGCTGCCGAAATACTTGTCGACCATCGCAACGGTGCGCGAAACGAGGTTTCCGAGGTCGTTTGCAAGGTCGGTATTGATTCGTGAAATCATCGATGCACTTGTGAAATCACCGTCAGAGCCGAACGTGAACTCGCGCATTAGGAAGTAGCGCACAGCGTCCACGCCGTAACTTGCGACGAGCGCATGCGGCTCGATAACATTGCCGAGCGACTTGCTCATCTTCTTGCCGCCGACGGTCAACCAGCCGTGTCCGAACACCTTTTTAGGCAGCGGGAGGTCGAGCGCCATCAAAAACGCAGGCCAGATAATTGCGTGGAAACGGACAATCTCTTTACCGACAAAGTGCGCGTCAGCAGGCCAGAACTTGTCCAAGCCGTCCTTTGCGTCGTTTTGATAGCCGAGCGCCGTCATATAGTTAAACAGTGCGTCAACCCAGACGTACACGACGTGACCGGGGTCAAAATCGACGGGAACGCCCCACGTGAATGTCGTGCGCGAGACGCACAAATCGTCCAAGCCGGGTTTTAGAAAGTTGTTGACCATCTCGTTGACGCGGGATTTCGGCTCAAGCCAGTCGGGCTGTTCCTCATAGAGCTTTAGAATCTTGTCCGTGTAGTCGGAGAGGCGGAAGAAATACGCCTCCTCCTCCGCGTGGTGGACATCGCGCCCGCAGTCGGGGCATTTGCCGTCGACAAGCTGGGAATCCGTCCAAAATGACTCGCACGGAGTGCAGTATTTGCCCGAATATTTGCCCTTATAAATCGCGCCCTTATCGTAAAGAGCCTTGAAAATACGCGTAATTGCCGCGACATGATAATCGTCGGTCGTGCGGATGAAGCGGTCGTATGAGACATTCATAACACGCCAAAGGTCGAGCACTCCGCGCTCACCCTCGACAATTTTGTCAACGAATTCTTTCGGAGTTACGCCGGCGGCGGCGGCATTATTCTCAATTTTCATGCCGTGCTCGTCCGTGCCGGTGAGGTACATAACATCAAAACCGCGCATTCGCTTATACCTCGCCATCACGTCCGCCGCGACAGAGCAATAGGCGTTGCCGATATGCAAATAGTCCGACGGGTAGTAAATCGGAGTTGTGATGTAATACGTGGGTTTTGACATGGGTAGTGCCTCCTAAAAAATATTATACAGGCAGAGGGCGCGCCCTCTGAGCGTATCTAAATAGTATACCATAGCAACGGCTTGCGTTCAAGCCGTATTTTCGCATTTACAGCAGAGTTGAAATCAGTGACATGCGCTCCTGCGCGGAGAGATACGACAGCGGAATATCAAAGAGCGTTTTTGCGCCGAATTGCCCCTCCTTTGCGAGCCTCGCCGCGGCGCGGGCGCACGCGGTCAGGACGCTTCCCGTGAATTCCGGGTTCGATTCGAGGTTTAGAGAGAATTCGATGACGTGCTTCTTATCGCCCGTCGTGCCGCTGCGCAGGACCTGCCCGCCGTGCGGCATTTCGGTATGATTGGTGCGGAATTCATCCTCTGTTATGAACGTTACAGTCGTGTCGTAATCGGAAAAATAGTTCGGCATTGTGACAATCGCTTTTTCAATCGCGGACTTGTCCGCCGCGTCCTCAGCGACGACAAAGCACTCACGCGTGTGCTTTTCGCGCGTTGAAAGATCAGGATTTTCGCCGGCGCGGACAGCGCTGACAGCATTTTCAATCGGAACGGTATACTGCACCGCAAGGTGCACGCCGGGGATACGGCGAATAGCGTCCGAATGACCCTGCGAAACTCCGCGCCCCCAGAAAGTATAGTCGTTGCCGAGCGGCAAAACCGCGCCGGACAGCATGCGGAGCATTGAAAACAGACCGGGATCCCAGCCGCACGAAATGACGGCGGCAGTTGACTTTGCAGCCGCGTCGACAGCCGCGAGATACTCCGGAATTTTTGCATGCGTGTCGAAGCTGTCAACGGTGTTGAACATCGTCGCAAACTCCGGTCCCTGCACGGCAAGATCCGTCGCGGAGCCGCCGCAGAGAATCATAACGTCAATCTTATCGCGCATTCCGGCAGCATCCGTGACATTGTAAACGGGCGCGCCCGACGCGACTTTTAGCGAGCTTGCCTCGCGGCGCGTGAAAACGCCGACAAGCTCCATATCGGGCGCAAGGCCGACCGCTTTTTCAACGCCGCGCCCGATATTTCCGTAGCCGACGATTCCGATTTTTAGCTTTTGCAAAATAACTCCTCCGATTTCTTATGTAAACGTGTTTTACGGTTTTAGCTCGATAACGGGATTCTCCGCAAAGACGAGTGTCCGAGCCTCGGTTACGCGAACCCGCTCCGGAATGAAGTCGCGGACGCAGATGGACGGAAAAACCCACGTATTCGGACCGATATGCGTGCCCGGCTGAGTTGTGCAATTCGCGCCGAGGCGTGAATTGTCGCCGACCACAAGCCCGAAATAATCGCTTCCTAGCATATGCTTTTCGCCGTTGATTTTGACCGAGGCCTCTGTCTGGTCAAATTTGCGGTTTGCGGTGATAACTCCCGAGCCAATCCGCGCCGACGCGCCGAGCACAGAATCGCCGACAAACGCAAGGCTTGCGACCTTAGAGCCGTTGAACATAACTGTATGCTTTAGCTCGCTTCCGTGTCCGATACTGCAGTTGTCGCCGATAATCGTATACGGGCGGATTATCGCGCCGGGCATAATCTCGACGTTGCGCCCGATATAAACGGGGCCGATAATCGTCACGTCATTATAAATTACAGTGCCTTGGTCGATGTAGTAGCTGTTGTAAAACGTCGGATCCGCGCCGCGGATTTCGCCGTGATTTTCCTCAACCTTTTTCTTTTGATTCTTTTCGATGTTGTCAAGAAAAACCTTTGCAAACGCAAGAATGTCGGATGGTGTATGGCAATCTGTAAGAAAACCCGGAATCGGGAATTTGTCCAGGCGTTTGAAGTAATATCCGATATCAAGTGACATTGTGATGTGCCTCCTAATTGTTATATCGTAAGCCCGCAGGGCATTTGTCCAAGTTGGGATATATTTCATTATTATATAACAAACTCCGCCTCTTTACAACCACAAAATTGCATAACAAAAACCCCGCCGGAAGCTTTGGCGGGGTTTTATAAAGCACTCCTGCGCGAGAATATTGCGCAGAATGTTTAATTATGCAGCGGGTAAGAGCTTATAGACGGCATACGCCGGAGTTCCGGCGGTCTGTTCGGCGCGCATATCCGACAGCGCCTCACACAGCTCGGCAGAGGAGCAATCGACCTCAACATGCTGGCTCCACAGCAGTCCGTGGCCGAGCGTCGTGCGGAAATCCGTCATCGGATTCATCGCCGCATTTCCGTATGTCGTGATTGGAACGTATGTTATCTGTGCCGCGCGGTCGAAGACAATCGCCTCGCCGCAGATTAGCAGAAACGGCTCTGCCGCTGGGGCTTTAATGCGTTCGGAAAAGTCTTTTAATGTAATCATTGGCGAGTCTCCTCTCCTTTTTGTTACGTTCATTTTAGCACAGAGAAGGCGCAAAGTCCGTTGCAATTGCAACGCAGAAGTTCAACGGGAGAAATGATATTAAATCAAAACTGTAATTTTCGCAAAAATATTCAAAGAATGTCGAAAGAAAATACTGTACAATGCATAAATATCGTGATACAATAGATAGTCCGATTTTGTGAGGACAGAAAATTTTTGTAAAACTCCGATTCAACCATGAAAGGATCTGATTACATATGCTGTATACAGGTGTTACGGCGCGCGGATTGGTGTCGCCGATTTTCAGTAAGGGAGACGACCTTGTCACTATGGTCTGCGATACGCTGGCAAAAACCGCGGAGGGTGAGAGCTTTGCAATCGACGATGGTGATGTCATCGGCATTACAGAGTCGATTGTTGCGCGCACGCAGGGCAACTATGCCTCCTGTGAGCAGATTGCCGCAGATACCCGCGCGAAACTCGGCGGCGAGACGATGGGAATCGTGTTCCCGATTCTAAGCCGCAACCGTTTTTCGATTCTGCTGAAATCGTTCGCGATGAGCTGTAAGAAGCTGTATATCCAGCTTTCCTACCCGTCGGACGAGGTTGGAAATGCACTCGTCAGCTGGGAGCAGTGCGACGACGTGGGTGTTGACCCGTATCGCGACAGCTTTACCGAGGCGGAATTCCGCGCGAAGTTCGGCGAGACGGTTCACCCGTTCACCGGCGTTGATTACATTGATGTTTATAAGGCGTACGGCGACCACGTTGAGATTGTTTTCTCAAACGACCCGACGTATATTTTGAAGTACACGGACAATGTTCTGTGCTGTGATATCCACACGCGCCGCCGCACGAAGGCTCGCTTGAAAAAGGCGGGCGCGAAGAATGTTTATGCGATGGACGAGATTTTGAATAAACCGGTCGATTCGAGCGGATTTAACCCCGATTTCGGTCTGCTCGGCTCGAACATGGCGACGGAGGATCAGGTTAAGCTGTTTCCGCGCGACTGTCAGCCGCTTGTTGACGGTATTCAGGCGCGTATTCGCGAAAAAACCGGCAAGCAGGTTGAGGTTTTAATCTACGGTGACGGCTGTTTCAAAGACCCCGTCGGCGGAATTTGGGAGTTTGCCGATCCCGTTGTCGCGCCGGCATTTACCTCGAAGCTTGCGGGTACTCCGAACGAGCTGAAAATCAAATACTTTGCGGACAATCAGCTCCGCGACCTAAGCGGTGAGGCGCTTGACAACGCCGTCCGTGAGCAGATTCGCCTGAAAGAGGCAGACCTCGTCGGCAAGATGACGGCGCAGGGCACGACGCCGCGCCGTTATATCGACCTCATCGGAAGCCTCTGCGATTTGACTTCGGGTTCGGGCGATCGCGGAACCCCGATTGTCTACATCAAGGGATACTTCACAAACTACGCGACGGAAAAATAAATCAAAAATAAAACCCTCCAGCGCCGATAAAAGGCGCTGGAGGGTTTTGTTGTATCAAGGTGTGCCTATTTCTTGAAGCCGTCGCCCATATAGCAAAACGCCATTGTCAAATCCATATGATTCAAACGGCGCTGCGGCGGAGCCGAGGAATCCTCTGCCGGTGCGTTGCCGAACGGGTCGCCCATAGCGCGGAACACGTCATTATGAATCACGCCGGAACCGTGGAGCTCTGCCGCGCGCTCAAGACAGAAAATCATTGCCGCGCCGTTCTCCTCCGGCGTTGTGAATCTGAATGTTGAGAAGTCGAATACGGGCTTATCTTCCTCGCCCGGCTTCGGCATATTCGACGGGTCGAACCGCACAACGCCTGCCGGACAGAAGCAAAACACCGATACGCCTGTGTTTTCATACGGTCCAAGCTCGTTGACTAGCGACATTACGATGCTTGTCGCGGCGGCTTTACCCGCGCAATACACCGTTCCGCCGAGCATAGGCGGGACATAGTGGAACTGCGTCGCCGAGTACAGCACGGTTCCGTGTTTGCGCTCAAGCATTGCAGGTACGAACTCTTTAATCGCGAGCGCGACACCGCGCCCCGAGATTGCGTACGACTGGTCAAGGTCGCTGATTGGGGATTCGAGAATTTTGCCGTTCAGGCGCATATTCATCGCGTTGTTGATTAGAATATCGACCTTGCCGAACTTTGCAAATGCCTGCACGGCAAGGTTTTTAACATCCGCCTCGGACGTGATATCCGTCTTGACGAAAAGGGCGCAATCGCGCTCGTTTTCCGCGTTTATGACGCGTTGAGCCTCGGCTCCTGCCTCCGCATTCAAGTCGGCGATGACGACACATCCGCCCGAACCTGCGATTGAGCGCGCGTAGCCGAGCCCGATATTACTCGCGCCGCCGGTGACGACGGCGACCTCGCTCGCCATTGCGTCAAGGCGGATACCCGCTTTTTCAAGCTCTAACGTCTCAATGTTCAGGGTGGTGGAAACCTTTGACATTGTAATACCTCCTAAAAATCCCCATTAGCAAGACCGTTTTTAGGAGGTTTTAGACAAATTTTCGATATCTTCCACGACGACGCTCTCAAGCTGTTCGCGCGTCGGGTTCTCAAGCTCGGAGACGCGGTCGGCGTGTGCGGCGACGATATCCTCAAACAAGTTGCGCACATCACGCGCGTTGCCGAAATTTTCGTCTCGCAGATTGTACATACCCTCAAGGAGCTCCTTTACCTTGAGCGAAGCGTCCTCTGTAATCGTGTACTGGTGCTTGCGGCACAGCCCCTCGAAAATCGCCAAAAGCTCTGTCGCATCGTAGTCCTCAAACACGAAATAGCGGTTGAAGCGTGACTCGAGACCGGGGTTTGAGGAGATAAAACGCTCCATTTCCGTATCGTAGCCCGCAACGATGACAACGAGGTCGTCGCGGTGATCCTCCATCATCTTCAGCAGGGTTTCAATCGCTTCGCGCCCGAAATCGTTGCCCGCGTCGGGCGGCGAGAGCGCATACGCCTCATCAATAAACAAAATGCCGCCGAGCGCAGATTTTACAACATCGCCCGTTTTTATCGCCGTCTGACCGACAAAACCCGCGACAAGACCGCCGCGGTCAGTCTCAATAAGATGACCCTTTGACAGGATTCCAATCGCCTTATACAAGCCCGAGATTATGCGCGCGACCGTAGTTTTTCCGGTTCCGGGATTGCCCATAAACACCATATGAAGCGACATCGGTGGGACTTGAAGCCCCTCCTTCTCGCGCAGTTTTTGAACCTTTACAAGGTTTATCAGACTGCGAACGCTGTCTTTAATTATCTGCAAGCCGACGAGCTCGTCGAGCTTCGCAAGAAGCTCGTCCACCGTCGGTTCCGGCTCCGCAGGAGCCTCTGCCGTAGCGGGCTTTGCCGGTGCGCCCGTCGCCGTATCGACCGGCTTTTGAGCTGACGGCGATGTGGGAACGCCCGACGACGCAATGGCATCATCGAGCTCGCGATTTAGCTCTGACGCCGCCTTTTCAGCCTGACCGATAGTGCCGAGAAGCCCCGCAAAATCAGACAAGCTGTCAATATAACTCTTTGACGGGCGAAGGTGGCTCGCCGATTTAGATGGTTTCTTTGGTGGTTGCTTTTTATCCATTGTCACTCTCCGTTACCAAAAAGCACAGCATAGAGGGCGAACCCCGGCTGTGTTTATTGTGTCTTTTTGTATTTCTATTTCTTGCGGCGGCCGCGCTTGTCGTTGAACTGCCGCATGCCGGACATTTTACTGTCTGCATCCTTCATAAACTTCTGCAAGCGCCCCTCAAAATCGTCCGGAGCGGGAGCCGCAGGCTTCGTCGCCTGTGGCGTATAGTTGCGCGGCGCGGCGCGATAGCCGCCGTTGTTATCACCGTCACCCTCTCGCGAGGCGGAGTTATAGCGCGGATTTGGGCGGTCGCCCGAGCGCGGTGTGAACGGGCGGCGCTCCTGCCGTTCCTCTGGAGGCAGAGCCTGCTTAATCGACAAATTGATTTTTGTCCCGTCAAGCCCGATGACCTTAACCGTAACATCTTGCCCGACGGTTAGCTTGTCAGAAACCTCAGCAACGTAGCTGTTTGCGATTTCCGAGATATGTACGAGTCCCGATTTCCCCGACTCCAGCGTTACGAATGCGCCGAATTTTGTTATGCCTGTAACCTTCCCTGCAATGATTGCCCCAAGTTCTAATTCCATTTATTTTTATAATGCCCCTTTTGGTTATTTATTTACTTCTTATTCTATCAGGTTAAACGATTAATTCTGTATTACTTCCTCACCCGGCATCATTAGGTCAAGCTGGTCGCGAGCAATTTCCGCTTTCGTTTCGTCCGTATCGGCGTTTTCAATCTGACGGCGCATCTCGTCATTCTCAAGCTCCAGCGCGGCGGATTGAGCCTTGATTTCCTCATATCGTGCGGTTAGAGCCGCGATGTCGCGGCGGCTGTCTGCAATCGTCCAAACGAGGAATGCTATCACGGCAAAAACGAGTATTTTTGTAATCAGCCCTGCACGTTTCATCGAATACCTCACTTAATTTCGTCGTCGGCGATTCAATTTAAAAAAACGCCTCTCATTGAATATATACCATCTTCGCGAATAATTAAAGAGGTTTTTTAAAAATAATGCAATTTTTTTGATACTTTTAATCAAAATCATCATCGGAAGCACGCAAAAACCGAAAAAAACACCAACAAGGTCCGCAAATCCCTCGAAAATATACGTGACGGCTCGGCTGAGTAGCGCAAAATAAACCGCCGCGCCGACCCCCGCGAGCACACAGAGCAAAGCCCGCGCTTTTCCGCCGCCGATTGTCAGAGCAAGCACGAGCAGAGCAACGCCGATAACGACACAGAACACGAAATCGCACACATACGTCACGACCCGAATCCGTAGCCGGCGGCGCACCACTCGCAGAACATCATAGAATATGCCCGCGCCGAAGCCGAGAATTAGCGCCGCGACGGCTTCTATGAGCTGGTCTGTGACCGAAATTTCCACGTCTACCGGAAAAGGCGCGCGAAGAAGCCTCCGCCCGGCGCGATGTGCGCGTCGTCCTCGTACTCGAATTTGTCCACAGTGCCCTCAATCGTTACATCCCCCGTGTCGAGGCTAAGCTTGTCAATGCGCAGACCACTGCCGCGCAAGAAAAGTACGCCCATAGAGGTTGCCATTATAATCTCATGCTCGTCAAAGCTCTCAACATCCGTCACGCCGGACACTGCGATACGGCTTCGCCCCTCGATAATCAAATTGTGTGGCGGCAGAGCCGCCATTTTCTCCTCATATGGCATTGCAAAAAACCTCGCTTCCGTAAAGTTTGTCTAAGTCTTGCTTATATATATGCGCCGCGCGGCGGATTTATGTTGCGAATGTTGCCGCATTTGTGATATACTTCCCCCGGCATTAACATCGAAAAGGAAGATAATATGATACAAATTCAACTTCAAATCCTGATTCTGGTTGCAATCGGTTTTATCCTCACCAAGCGCGGAGTTTTCACCGCAAAAGCGCGCGGTGAGGTCACGAATATAGTTCTGTACGTCGTTCTGCCGTGCAGTATTTTCAAATCATTCCATAAGGGATTCACGCGGGAGGAGTTAATCGCCTGCGCCGCGATTTTGATAATCGGCTTTGCCGCGCAGGCGCTTTATATCGTGCTTAACAAGGTTCTATATCGCCGTTTTTCAGACTCGCGCCGCCGCGTTGCGCAGTACGCAACTATCTGCAACAACGCGGGCTTTATGGGGCTTCCGATTCTGGACGCTGTTTACGGCGATGCGGGTGTTCTGTACGGCTCAATCGTGCTGATTCCGATTCGGATTGCGATGTGGACGGCGGGGCTGTCGCTGTTTACGGCGACGGATTTTCGCTCGAAAATCAAGACGCTTGCGACGCACCCCTGTATCTGGGCGGTAATTCTCGGTTTTGCGTACTCGTTCGTCCCGTGGGAGCTTCCGGGGTTTTTGTCGGGGACAATCAATTCACTCGGCGGTTGTATTACGGCGTTTTCGATGATTATTGTCGGCTCAATCCTCGCGACGGTCGAGGTTAAGTCTGTCCGCGACTTGCTTGACCGCGATACGCTGTATTACTCAGCTCTGCGGCTGATTTTGATTCCGGGGCTCATATTTGTCGTGTTGAAGCTTATCGGAGTTGACTCCATTGTTGCCGGAGTTGTGACGCTGTCCGCCGCGATGCCCGCCGCGACTCTTTCGGCTATGCTTGCCGCAAAATACGGGGGCGATTCGCAGTTCGCCGCACGGATAATTATGGTTTCTACCGTTTTAAGCCTAATAACGCTCCCGCTTTTTGCATGGACTTGTGCAATATGACGGCTTTAACTCCTTTTTGCGAGTGATTCTTGTGTGATAGCGACGACAATAACTCCTTGAATATTCTTCCAACATTTGATAAAATACCTACTATACTTTAAAGCAAAAATACTACATTAAGAAGAGAGGATTGACAATGGGAAACAATATTTTCTACATCGCAGCGGGGCTTGCCGGTGTGCTTGCCCTGATTTTCGCAGTGGTTCTTGTCAAGCGAATCAACAAGGTTGAGCCGGGCAATGACCGAATGAAAGAAATCGCACATGCAATCCATGAGGGCGCGATGGCGTTCCTCGGCCGCCAGTACAAGGTTCTCATCATTTTCGTCATCGTAATGGGCGGAATCATCGCAATCGCAGGCGCGCTGACGCCGAGCACCGGGCCGGAGGATCTTCGCCCGACAACGGCTATCGCATTTGTAATCGGCGCAATCTGTTCTGTTCTTGCCGGTAATATCGGCATGCGCATAGCAACTAAGGCGAATGTCCGCACGGCAAACGCCGCGCAGACGAGCGGCTTGAACAAGGCTCTTTCCGTCGCGTTTTCCGGCGGTTCCGTTATGGGTATGAGCGTTGTTGGACTCGGTCTTATCGGACTTGTTATCGTCATTCTGCTGTTCCCGGAGCAGTACGGTGTCATAAATGGCTATGCGCTCGGCGCCTCATCCGTTGCACTGTTCGGACGTGTCGGCGGTGGTATCTACACCAAGGCGGCTGACGTTGGCGCTGACCTTGTTGGTAAGGTTGAAGCCGGTATTCCGGAAGATGACCCGCGTAACCCCGCAGTTATTGCAGATAACGTCGGTGACAACGTCGGTGACGTTGCGGGAATGGGCTCTGACCTGTTTGAGTCCTTTGTAGGTTCTATCGTTGCGGCGCTGATTCTCGGCGCGGCGATTCCGGCGCTCAACAACGGTAAAATCACGGGCGCAGGTCTTATCGCTCCGCTTCTTATTGCCGGTATCGGTACGGTTGCGTCGGTTATCGGCGGACTGTTCGTTAAGGTTAAGGAAGGTGCAAACCCCGCAAAGGCGCTGAACCTCGGCGAGGGTATTTCCACCGTCCTTGCAATCGCGGGAACGTTTGCTGTCTGCTTCTTCATTCTTCCCGAGTCGTTTGAAGTCGGCACAAAGACGTTCACAAATATGGGCGTGTTCCTTGCCTCAATTGCCGGCTTGATTGCAGGCTTTATCATCGGAAAGGTCACAGAGTACTATACCTCGGCGGACTACAAGCCCGTCAAGGAAATCGCAAAATCGTGCGAGACTGGTACGGCGACGAACGTCATCTCCGGTATCGCAACGGGTATGGCATCCACCGCTATTCCGATTATCATCATCGTCGCGGCAATTATCGTCGCGTTCGCATTCGGCGGACTTTACGGTATTGCAATGGCGGCTGTCGGAATGCTTTGCACAACGGGTATGGTCGTCGCGGTTGACGCGTACGGTCCTATCTCTGACAACGCCGGTGGTATCGCCGAAATGGCGGGCTTGGACAAGTCCGTTCGTGAGATTACAGACCGCCTCGATGCAGTCGGTAACACAACTGCTGCAATCGGTAAGGGCTTTGCAATCGGTTCTGCCGCACTTACGGCGCTTGCACTGTTCTCTGCATTCTCGCAGGCTGTTGGCCTTGCGACGATTGATATCCTCGACCCGAAGGTCATCGCTGGACTCTTCATCGGCGGAATGCTTCCGTTCCTGTTCAGCTCAATGACAATGCAGGCTGTCGGACGCGCCGCTGGCTCTATGATTGAAGAGGTTCGCCGTCAGTTCAAGACAATCCCCGGTATCATGGAAGGCACCGGCAAGCCGGATTACAGCAAGTGCGTTGATATCTCGGCAAAGGCGGCTCTTCGTGAGATGATTATTCCGAGCCTTATCGCAATCATCGTTCCGATTGTTGTCGGAGTTATCCCGTTCCTCGGTAAAGAGGCGCTCGGCGGACTGCTTGCCGGAACGCTCGTTACGGGCTTCCTGCTCGCCGTTATGATGTCCAACGCCGGCGGCGCATGGGACAACGCAAAGAAGTATATTGAAGAGGGTAACCACGGCGGCAAGGGCTCTGACGCTCATGCGGCGGCGGTTAACGGCGACACGGTTGGCGATCCGTTTAAGGATACCTCCGGCCCCTCGATCAACATTCTCATCAAGCTGATGACGATTATTGCGCTTGTATTTGCACCGCTGTTTATCTAAGCTTTTTAAATGCGGGGTTGAAATCTGCGCAAAAAAGGTGTATAATGTGCGGAGCGCTCAAATTCGAGCGCTCCGCATAGCCCATAATACGGAGGATTAGCGAAGTGGTCATAACGCGGCGGTCTTGAAAACCGTTTGGGTGCAAGCCCACGGGGGTTCGAATCCCTCATCCTCCGCCAAATTTGTCGAATGAGGTCGATGCAAGACGAAAACGCTCTGATAAGGGCGTTTTTTGCTATATAGATTGATTTTGGTAAAAAGTATGGTATAATGAAAATGTAGAAAATTTATATAATCTTCATAGCTATACCACAAGGAAACTTGTGTTTATATAGATACTTTTTAGGCAAAGGAGATGATACATTATGAAATCAATCATAACATTCGCACGGAGGGCGTTCCGCGTTTAGACCCTCCGAATTAAAGGAGGACTATAAATATGATTAAGCAAGTCATTGACGATGTATCTTTTGATATGAAAGAGGCTCATGATTTCACTTTTTTGAACAAATACGGAAAGGTTTTTTGTGTATTTGCTCAAAACGATTCCGGAAATATCAGCTTCGGTGTAGATAACGGTAGGCAGAAATATTTCATCAAAGTGGCAGGTGCAAAAACAACGGGATCGTGTAGAAGCACAGCGGAAGCGATAGACGCGTTAAAGACGGCAATTCCTTTGTACTCAGACTTAGCGCATCCTAAACTCATTCATCTTGTGGAGCATTTTAAACACGATGATTTATATGCCGCCGTTTTTGAATGGGCTGAGGGAGATTGCCTGTTCGACCACTGGAACTTTGAATTTTACAACGCTAACCCGCATATCCTCCCACCGCGAAAACGCTTCAAAATATTACCCCGCGAAAAGAAATTAAACGCTTTTTGTTCGATTCTTGATTTTTTACTCTTTGTGGAATCAAACGGATATGTGGCAGTGGATTTTTATGACGGCAGTATTATGTATGATTTTGAACGGGATGCCGTGACCATTTGTGATATTGATTTTTTTCGAAAGAGGCCTCTTATAAACGATATGGGTGAAGAATATTGGGGTACAAAACGCCTCAAAGCGCCAGAAGAATATATGCTTGGCGCGGAAATCGATACAGTCACAAATGTATTCACCTTTGGTGCGTTGCTTATGCACTTTTTCGGATGCTTTTCAGACGATGAAATGAAAGAGATGTACAAACGGAACGCTTTCTTTCCGTGTCGGTATGAAACATGGGAGTTGAGTGAAGCTTCGTATAAAATAGCATTAAGAGCGGTTTGTAATGAGCGGTCACGTCGGTATGATTCCATGAAAAGCTTCTATCAAGAGTGGATTGGTGCCAGACACATAGTATAAGCATTTTCTGCACTACCGTTAAAAAGTGCACCCCACAAGAAACAAAATGAACCCCACAATTGAAAAGCGTACCCCGCAAAAAAATCATAGTTGCTGTATTGACCTTACCGTTAAATTGTATTAAAATATGTTGTATTAGACAAGGCGCTTACATTTTCTGTGGAAAATGGAGGCGCCTTTTGCATGACAAAAGGCTTTAAGCGCCTCGCGGGGGGAACTAGTTCCCCCGCGGTCCCCCCCCCCATAGTCTCCGACGGGGCAAGACGAAATGGAGATTAACGG
>JGI994J12354_10003016_pt1 | contig 16004 bp, 14 predicted proteins | sample IntmicLarv3ML3BL_FD_12354 | JGI IMG/M metagenome (IMG submission 12354) | reverse complement strand
AGGCGCAGGACGCGCCGAATCAACTCTTCTCGTACTCGACCTGAGAAAAAAGGGCCGGATGACGCAGCTAATGGACAAAAGAACTATTGGGAGACAGCCCCTAGTTTGTTGCCGGAACACCTTCCCCCTTGCCAAACCTTTTCCGCCAAAAACCGGAGGTCACAATACCGCCGGTTTTTCGCTTTTATGCCGGACACGGTGGTCGGGGAACAAGGACAAATTGTTCAGGGCGGGCCGAAACCCCCTTCCGCGCACTTTGTTTTTTTGCATAAAAGGTATAAAGTCCTTCAGCCAACCGGGGCCACCCGGCCAAAATTTGTCCAAGAGCAAGCAATTTTAAAGAGATATGACAATAACAAAGCCGCTTCGGCTGCCGAGTGCTCCCGCAATCGGCAGGGCAGGTTTACAGTGTACTTGCCAGAGGGTCTGTTAACACCACCAGTGGAGCCATCATGTTTGCATTTTTGTTGAAAAAAGTTTTCGGTTCAAAAAACGAGCGCTATATAAAGCGCAAAATGCAGCTTGTGCAGGCCGTCAATGCCCTGGAACCTGCCATGAAAGAGTTGCCCGACGAGGAATTTTCCCGTCGCATAGTCGAATACAAGCACAAGGTACAGGAGGGGGAAACCCACCTTGACGCCCTTCTGCCGGAGGTTTTCGCCCTGGTGCGCGAGGCCGGTGTGCGCACCCTTGGAATGCGCCATTTTGATGTGCAGCTTGTTGGGGGCATGGTGCTGCACAGCGGGAAAATTTCGGAAATGAAAACAGGGGAAGGCAAAACCCTTATGGCAACCCTGGCCGTGGTGCTGAATGCCCTTTCCGGCAAGGGCGTGCACGTTGTTACCGTGAACGATTACCTGGCCACCCGAGACGCCGCCTGGATGGGCAAGCTCTACACTTTCCTCGGCCTCACCGTGGGCGTCGTTGTGCACGGGCTGGACGACCAGCAGCGCAAGGAAGCCTATGCCGCTGATATAACATACGGCACCAACAACGAATTCGGTTTCGACTATCTGCGCGACAACATGAAGTTCTACAAGGATCAGCTTGTTCAGCGCAAACACAATTTCGCCATTGTGGACGAAGTTGACTCCATTCTTATAGATGAAGCCCGTACCCCCCTCATCATTTCCGGGGCGGCAGACGATTCCACCGACCTGTACCGCAAGATAGACGAGGTGGTGGCCCGCCTTTCGCCGGAAACCGACTTCACGGTGGACGAAAAGGTCAGAAACTCCATGCTCACGGACGAGGGGGTTATGCGCTGCGAAAACCTGCTGGGCATAGACAACCTCTTCGACATGCAGAACATAACCCTGCAACACCATGTGCAGCAGGCCCTGAAGGCCCACAACGTGTTCCGCAGGGATGTGGACTATATAGTCAAGGACGGCGCGGTGGTCATTGTTGACGAATTCACCGGCCGCCTCATGCCGGGCCGCCGCTTTTCCGATGGTCTGCACCAGGCCCTTGAAGCCAAGGAAAGGGTGAAGGTGGAAGCGGAAAACCAGACCCTGGCCTCGGTCACCTTTCAGAACTACTTCCGACTGTACGCAAAGCTTTCGGGCATGACAGGCACGGCAGACACCGAAGCCGTGGAATTTCAGGAAATATACCGGCTTGAGGTTGTTTCCATTCCCACGCACATGCCCATGGTTCGCAAAGATATGCCCGATGTCATTTACCGCAGCAAAAAGGAAAAATACGAGGCCATCGTGCAGGAAATTGTCCGCCTGCACACCCTGGGACAGCCCGTGCTTGTGGGCACCATTTCCATTGAAACCTCGGAATTTCTTTCCCAGTGCCTGAAAAAGGTCAAGGTGCCGCACAACGTGCTGAACGCCAAGTACCACGAAGAAGAAGCCGCCATCATTGCCGAAGCGGGTCAGGCCGGGCATGTGACCATTGCCACCAACATGGCCGGTCGCGGTACGGATATTGTTCTTGGCGAAGGGGTGCGCGAGGTGGGCGGCCTGTACATTCTCGGCACAGAGCGGCACGAAAGCCGCCGCATAGACAACCAGCTTCGAGGCCGTTCCGGGCGTCAGGGCGACCCTGGGTGCTCGCGCTTCTACCTCTCCCTTGAAGATGACCTCATGCGGCTTTTCGGCTCGGAGCGCATCTCGAAGATTATGGAAACCCTTGGCCTGAAAGATGGCGAGTCAATTGAGCACAACATGATTTCCAAGGCCATTGAAAACGCCCAGAAAAGGGTGGAAGGCCACCATTTCGAGGTGCGTAAAACCCTGCTCGACTACGACAACGTCATGAACCAGCAGCGCGAGGTCATCTACACCCTGCGCCGCGAATCCATCGAACAGGAAAGCGTGGACGAGACCATCCACGAATTCCTCGAAGACACCCTGGCGGAAATGTACACCCCCTACATTGCCGCGCGCGGTTCCCTTGAAGAAGAACAGGTCGAAGAAATGCGCGCCCGACTGCTGGAAGTGTTCAACATTGACCGCAAATGGAAGGAACAACGCCTGCCCGACCTTGACGAGACACGCGAATGCGTTTTTGCCATACTGGGCGAACTGCGTGAAACCGCGCCCGATATTTACGACGGCATTTTGCGTTACTTTTTGCTGGAAGAACTTGACCGCTGCTGGAAAGACCACCTTTTGAACATGGACAGGCTGCGCGACGGCATTGGCCTGCGCGGCTACGGCCAGCGCGACCCCAAACAGGAATACAAGCGGGAGGGCTTCCTGCTCTTCCAGGAATTGATTTACCGCATTCACGAAAACGTGTTCAAAACCCTCACCCGCCTGCGCCTGCGTGTTGAAAACGCCCCGGCACCCTCGGCAGAACCCTCTGGTCAGTCAGCAGACGAAACCGCCCCCCAGGGGGAAGGGGTCAAGGCCGTGGACGGGCAGAAAAACCCTTTCCGCCACAAGGAACGCACCACCAGCCTTTCCTATTCCGACCAGGACGAATCCGTAGCGAAAAAGCCTGTTACGGAAAGGCGGGCCATGCCCAAGGTCGGGCGCAATGACGACTGCCCCTGCGGCAGCGGAAAAAAATTCAAAAAATGCTGCGGCAAGGGCGCCTAAGCCCGCCCAGGCTCAAGGAAACAGTATGAAAAGCGCAACCATGCCCCTGGCCGGGGGCTTTCGCCTTGCCACCTTCCGCGCCGGGTTCAAAAAGGCAAACCACCCTGATCTTTCCCTTGTGGTTTCCGACTTTCCGGCGGCAGGCGCGGGGGTTTTCACCACCAACCTCTTCAAGGCCGCGCCGGTGCTTGTTGCCATGAAACATCTGGCAAAAGGCGCGCCTTTGCGGGCTATTGTGGTGAACACCGGGCAGGCCAATGCCTGCACCGGAACCCAGGGGCTGGAAAACTGCAACAAAACCCTTGCCCTGGTGGCCCGGGCCACGGGCCTTTCCCCCGAAGAAATTCTGCCTGCCTCCACAGGCGTTATCGGGGCGCAACTGAAAATGGAGGCCTGGGAAAAGGCTGTTCCGGGCCTGTGCGCCAACCTTGGCCAAGCCGGGGTGGAAGATCTCGCCACAGCCATCATGACCACGGACAAGGGCCCGAAAATGGCCGCCGCCACCTGCGAAATAGAGGGGAAAACCATTACCCTCACAGGGGTTGCCAAGGGCGCGGGCATGATTTGCCCCAACATGGCTACCATGATTTCCCTTGTGCTGTGCGATGCCGCTGTGGAAAGGGCCGAATGGCAGGCCATGTTCAGCCGCGCTGTGCGCACCACCTTCAACCGGGCCACCGTGGACGGCGACACCAGCACCAACGACAGCCTCTTTGGCCTTGCCAACGGCGCTTCCGGAGTGACGGTGCAGGGCGAGGCCCTGACCATTCTTGAGGCCGCCCTTGAAGATGTGCTGGCCCAGCTTGCCTACAAGCTGGTGGAAGATGGCGAAGGCGCCACCAAGGTTCTGCACATTACCGTGCGCGGAACCGACACCGAGGCGGCAGCCGAACAGGCCGCCCGCACCGTGGGGCATTCCCAGCTTGTGAAAACCGCCATGTACGGGAAAGACGCCAACTGGGGCCGCATTGTCGCCGCCCTTGGCCGCAGTGGAGTGCACTTTGCCCCGGAAGCGGTGCGCGTTTCCCTGTGCGGGGTCATGCTCTTTGAAAAAGGACAGCCCACCAGCCTCGATTTCGACGCCCTGCTCAAGGAACCCCTGGAAGGCACGGACATTGCCATAGACATCGTGCTCGGTTCCGGCCCGGCAGAATATACCCTGCTGGCCTCGGATCTGACGCACGAATATATTTCCATCAACGCGGACTACCGCTCGTAGGTGGAGTGGCGGGTGTTTTTTCTGGAGGGGCTCTGCCCCTCCATACCTCCCCGGGGCAAGCCCCTCAAATTCCCCTCACTCCCCTCAATATCTCCGTGGAAGAATAGAAGTATCCTTTATGTCTCTTGCTACCTTTCATATACAGACCTTTGGCTGCCAGATGAATGTCAACGATTCCGACTGGCTGACCCGTTCCCTGAAAAACAGGGGATTTACCGAAGTGGCCTTTGATCAGGCGGAAATTTTCATTCTGAACACCTGTTCGGTGCGCGAAAAGCCCGAGCAGAAGGTCTATTCCGAGCTCGGCCGCATCGCCAGCTTTGCCAAAGCGCATCGGCGCGATATTACCGTGGCTGTGGGCGGGTGCGTGGCCCAGCAGGTGGGCGCGGATCTTGCCAAACGCTTTCCCCAGGTGAGGCTGATATTTGGCACCGACGGCATTGCCCAGGCCCCCCGCGCCATTGAGCAACTGGCCGAAGACCCGGCCCTGCGCCTGAACCTTCTGGACTTTGCCGGGCAGTATGAAGAACGGGACAATGTCTGGCAAGGCGAGGCCCCGCCTGCGGCCTTTGTCAACATCATGCAGGGCTGCGACAATTTCTGCACCTATTGCATTGTGCCCTTTGTTCGGGGCCGCCAGAAATCGCGCAGGCCCGAGGCTGTGCTTGAGGAATGCCGCCTGCTGCTCTCCCACGGGGCGCGCGAAATTACCCTTCTCGGGCAGAACGTCAATTCCTACGGGCACGATTCCGGGCATATGCCCTTTGCACAACTCCTGAGCGAAGTGGCCGCCCTGCCAGGGCTTTGCCGCCTGCGCTTTGTCACCTCGCACCCAAAGGACATTGCCCCGGAACTTATCGAACAGTTTGCCGAGCTGCCCGTGCTCTGCCCGCGCCTGCATCTGCCCCTGCAATCGGGCTCTGACGCGATTCTTGCCAAAATGGGCCGCCGTTATACCCTAAGCCGCTACATGGGCATCGTGGAGGCCCTGAAAAAGGCGCGGCCCGACATTCTCTTCACCACAGACCTCATTGTGGGCTTTCCCGGTGAAACGGAAAAGGACTTTGCCGCCACCCTCGCGGCCATGCGGGAGGTGGGCTTTGCCTCGAGCTTCTCCTTTGTCTATTCCGACAGGCCGGGGGCAAAGGCCGTGCTTCTGCCCGGCAAGGTGGAACGCGCCGTGAGCCTTGAGCGGCTCTCCCGTTTGCAGAACTGGCAGAATGCCTTCAGCGAAAATCTGCTGGCGGAGCAGACAGGCAAAGTGTATACTGTACTTGTTGAAAACAGAAGTATGCGTGCGCCCCTGCCCGACAATGACCTTCCGGCGCACGAGGCCACCCCGGTTCCCCTGGAAGCCGGGTGGGAATCATGGCAGGGAAAAACCGGGCACGGGCTTATTGTCAATGTGTCCCTTCCTCCCCCCGGACAGGCTTCTGGCCGGGAGGGCCACTGCACCTGGGCCGGGGCCATGGCCCCTGTTTCCATCGAGGCTGCGGCCAGGCATTCTCTCAAAGGCAAACTGGCAGGTACCGCATGGTAGACCTTCTTGTTCTCGGCATAACCATTCATCAGAAAGAGCAGGTGCCCCTTGTTCTGCTCAACCCTGTTGATTCCGATACCGTGCTCTCTGTCGCCATTTCTCCGGCAGAGGCTTTTGCGGTAACCACGGCCATGCAGACAAACAGCGCCATTTCCTGCTTTAACGATTCGGGAGACTTTTTCCCTGAAATTTTTGCCAGGGCCGATTCCGAAAAAGCCTCGCCCCTGCTGCCGCACCCGGCGGCTCCGGGTCGGACGCCCGCTTCTGACCGCAATATACGCAGTCTGGCCGAGGAAGAGCTTGAAAACCGCCTGCGCCAGCACGACTTTTTCCTGCAAACCATCAAGGCCCTCAAGGGAAAGGTGGTCGCCGTGGAATTGCACGCCAAGGGCGGCGAACCCCTGCGCGCCGAGGCGGTGGTTGCCGGGCGCGAGCTTCTGCGCCTTCCCTGTACCCCGGCTGACGGAATAGCCCTTGCCCTGCGCACCGGGGCCTCCCTTGTCGCCACCCGCGAGGTGCGGGCCAAATCCATTGCCATTGACGAAATAATCGAAATATTGCCCGAACAGACCCAAAGGCTTTTACGCGCCGCCCTTGTTTCCCCCCACCGCATGCCCACGGACGGGGCGGCCCGGAAAAAGGGAAACACCCCTCTGGCGCAGGAAATGCCGGGGCAGCTTGTCGAAAAAGTGCAGGAAAACAGGCAGAGCCCTGTTATCCGGGTTTCGGTTGTGCGCAAGCGCATTGTGGATGGGCGCGAGGTTGAAGAACTCATGCCCGTGCCGGGGGCGGTAACCCTGAAACGGGTCAAGGGGCCGCAAACCGAGGAAGAACGTCTGGCGGAAATGCTTGCCAGAATGGTGCCTGAAACCCATACCCTCATGTAGGCGACAATTCGCCCCAGTACCATGCACAATACACCTGACGCCAGCCGGGCCACGCCCTTGCCAGCCTTGAGGCCGGAAACCACCCCCGGCCCGGTGCTTGAAGTGAACGACCTCAGCGTGGCCTTTGCCCGGCCCGACGGGCGGCTTGGCCTTGCTGTGGAAAATGTCGGCTTCCGGGTGTATGCCGGGCAAACCGTGTGCCTGGTGGGCGAATCAGGCTGCGGAAAAAGCGTGACAGCCCTGTCGGTTCCGCGCCTGCTGCCCGAGCCTCCGGCCCGCATTGTCGGCGGGCAGATTCTTTTTCAGGGCCAGAACCTCTTTGCCATGCCCGAAGCGGGCTTGCAGGAAGTGCGGGGCAACGGCATCGGCATGGTGTTTCAAGACCCCATGTCCTCCCTCAACCCGGTCATGCGCATCGGGGCGCAAATTTCCGAGGTTCTGGTGCGCCACAAAAAGCTGGAGGGAAAAGCCGCCATGGCCCGTGCCGTGGCCCTCTTGGACAGGGTAGGCTTTGCCGACCCCGGGCTTCGCGTACGCGACTACCCCCACCAGATGAGCGGCGGGCAGAGGCAGCGGGTGATGATTGCCTCGGCCCTGGCCTGCGACCCGGCCCTGATCATTGCCGACGAACCGACCACGGCCCTGGACGTGACCATACAGAAACAGATTCTCGACCTCTTGCTCCGGCTGGTGCGCGAGGCAGGCAGCGGCCTTCTGCTCATCTCCCACGATCTGGCCCTGGTGGCGGAATGCGCTGATGTTGTGGCCATAATGTATGCCGGATCCATTGTCGAGCAGGGGTCTGCGGCCGAGGTCTTCAATTCGCCGCTCCACCCCTACACCCAGGGGCTGCTTCTTTCGCGCGAGGGCATGAAGCAGGGCCGCCCGGTTTTTGCCGGGCAAGAAGAGGCCGTGCCATCGACGGCGGCCGGAAAAAACCGCCTGACCGCCATTCCCGGCACCGTGCCCGGCCTGTGGGAGCGACCGGAAGGGTGCGCCTTTTCCCCCCGCTGTTCAAGAGCCATGCCCGAATGCTTCACCTCGCGCCCCCTTGTTGTTCCGGTTGCGCCTGCCGCGCCAGCATCTCCTGCTGCGCCAGTTGCTCCGGGCACGCCGCTGCCCGGTTTTCCCGCTCCTGCCCGTACGGTGGCCTGCTGGCTGTCAATGTAGCGGAGTAAGGCTCTTTTTGCTTCGGCTCTTCCTTTTTCTTTCCATAACGAGTATTCCGTAAAGTTTCTTCTGCCCCTGCCGATAAGTGTTGCGAGGAGCGCGAATTCTGATGATTCGCTGATGCCTGAAAAGTACGAAAGGAGAGGCATAATGGCAGACTACAGTTTTGATTCTTCCGACACCCCGGCCACCATGAAAGCAAAAATAGAGGGCAGCATTGTCACCAAGACCCTCGACACCCTCAACTCCGGCACCCTGACTTCCTGCTCCGGAAAAAAGAAAAGCTTTTCCAAAACGGATGATCGCATGAAGCAGACCTACGACTTTTCAAAATCTGTGCTTTCCGCGGTATACGAGGGCAAGGGCACGATTGTTAATTCATCGAAATAGAGCAATTAACGCTTCAAATAGAACGATTTAACGTTGAAACGTTGTATCTGCTCCAGAATCTGAGGCACTGCTTTGCAGCGCATCGGCTCTGGCACCATGCGCCGGAAGGGTGCGCCGCACCAAAAAAAACCTCCTGAGACCGGCCACCTGTCTCTGGAGGTTTTTTTGGTGCAGGCTATGCGAATACCCTGCGAGATGGGGAAAAAGGTTATTTTACAGATTCTTTCAGTGCCTTGCCAGGGGTGAATTTCACAGCCTTGCCAGCGGGAATGTGAATTTCCTTTCCCGTGCGGGGGTTCCGGCCCTTGCGAGCAGCGCGGGCTGTCACCTTGAAGCTGCCGAAACCTGTGAAGGTGACCGAGTCGCCAGCCTTCATGGCTTCAATCAGGGTGGAGACAAGCGCGTCAAGTACGGATTCTGCCTGGGCCTTTGTTTGAAGGGAAGATTTTGCTTGGATTTTTTGTACAAGTTCAGCTTTGGTCATCTTTATCTCCATCATAAGAAATTTAGCCGCCCGCGAAATACGACCAGCGTTAGGTTCACAACACATAGCGAAAATCTTGCAAGAGCCACTAAATAATGTCAACCCCCTGTAAGAAAATGCCGCCAAAAAACACTGTTGCCCACTTGGTCATGCCAAAAAGCTATTTTGCAATCAAATCGGATATAATATATCAATATTCAAAGTGTGTGGCAAGACTTTCCAGTTTATTGCGATCAGGAATGCCATGGTGCAGACAAGAGGAGTACGAGGCTGAAACCCTTCTCGCACAACCTTTTTTTCTATATACCCTTCTCTGAAGTAAAAATCCAGTATTTTTCGTGGAGTATGGGCACTTTTTTGTTTTGTTCAAGGGCAAAAAGATTCCCCAGACCGCGAACTCTTGTACGAGGTGTTGTGATGAGGGCAATGACCGGGTATTTTGCATGGTTTTTCGCCGCAATGATCCTTTGTGGATTGTGCGGAAAAGACGCGCTGGCAGAAAAACAGACGGGCAAGAGCCTTCCGGCCGTGCCGTGCCTGCGTGTTGAAGCGAAGCGGCCAATTGTGGGCAACCTTACCTACGCCCAGGTCGAGGCTGCTGCCGAAACCGCTGCCGTGCTCGACCTGTTCGACGGCCTCATGCGCGAACTGGCCTCCAACCCGGACATACGCTTTGCCGGGGCCAACGATGGTTCGGCCTCGTTTTCGCCGCCAAACCTTGAGGGGCTGGCCCGGTTTCTCTATGGTTTCCGTCAGGTGGAAAACCACTTTGGCAGAAGCGCCTCGGCCGAATATATTGTGGTGACAGTAGAGGCGGAGCTGCGCCATGAAAATGCGCGGTCAGCCCTTGTGCAGGGCTTGCGCCAGCCGGAACTGCTGGAACGCTATGCGGCAGTCGCGGCTTTGCAGAGGGATAAAATTCTGATATTTGACACTTTTGCTGCGCCGGAAGCCGAGGAGAAGTATTCCCCCTTGCGCATACAGGGTGAACTGGCAAGAACGGTGAATTCCCTTTTGGCCACTGGCGGGTACGTGAAGCTGTTGCCCGGCTTCAACGGGGTTTGGCAGTCTCCGAAAAAAACCCTGGCAAAGATGCAGGCCCTTGCGGACATTTCACCCGGCAACCCCCTGGTTCTTTCGGCCCTGGCCGAGTTGTATATGCAGATGGACAAGACAGGGGAGGCTTCGGAGGCCATTGACGCGGCCCTCAAAAACCTTCCCGAACAGGCTTTTCTGCATGATATCAAAGGGATAACCGCCCTGCGTCAGCACATGCCCGCCCTTGCGGCCACAGCCTTTGGCAAGGCCATTGACCTTGCGCCAAAAAATGCGGCCTACCTTCTGCACCGGGCCTCGGCCCACCTTGTGCAGGGCCATGTTCCGGCCATGTGTCAGGACTTTCAAGCGGCCTGCGCGGCAGGCGACTGCACCGGCTACCAGTGGGCCAGGGAACGGGGGCAGTGCGGGCCGGAACAGGGAGAAGAAGGTTCCGGCCAAATGGAGGGGAGAAGTCAATGAAAAATGTTCTTATCAAGGTGTACGCGGCCTTTTACCCTCTGCCGGAAAGCCTGTGCCCGCCCGAACTGGAACAGGAACTGTGCGCGCTCATGGTTGTGCCGCAGCCCGACGAAGTGCCTGTGGCCTTCAGGCAGGGGGATATGGCCCGAATTTCCTTTGAAGGGGTCTATTTTCCGGTTGACGAGGCCCTCGCCATAATGGAGCGGTATTTCCGGCAGGCCATGGTTTTGGGCCGGACAGGGCACAAGCCCGCAGGGGCGGGGGCAGATTCCGGCGACGCGCCCGCCATTGACGGCAAACTTGATGTGCTGGATATGGAGGCCTGGACCCTGACCCGTTATGTATGGAAGGAGAATGGCCTGGCTGCTGCTACCCGCAGCCTGGATCATGTGCTGGAGTTTGCCGGACACTGACAGGGCGGCATCGCAGGTGCAGGGCGGCTGCACAATTGAACAAAACGCGTTGCCCAGATCGGCACGGCCGGGGCAAAGAGGTGGGTGTAGCCCGCATAGGTGGTGTTCACAAGCAGCCCGTCCATGAAAGCCCCCTGCTGTTCGGGGTCAGGGGTGGAAGCAGCAATTCCCGCAGGCCACAGGCCAAGCCCGGAGCCACGGGAAAGCCGCAGCACAGGCGGGGCGAGGTTCTGGGGGGCAATGAGCGCAGGTCGCCCCTCCCCCTGGCGGAATTCGCAGCGGGAAAAGTGGAACTCATGCCCGCGCAGGCGCAGCTTGTCAGGAAAGAAGGGCGTTTCGCGCTCCACGGTGGCTTCAACATAGCCTATACCCTGGGGGCGCTGCCCGAAAATGGCCGTGCAGGGGAAAATTCCGGCCATGGGGTAGTCGCGGTCGCGTACGCGCATGGCGCTGACCAGCACCATAAGGCCGCCGCACTCGGCGTAAATGGGAAGATTCTTGTCGGAAAGCTCGCGTATATGACCGAGAATGCGCGTGTTTTGGGCTATTTTTCGGGCATGAAGCTCAGGCAGGCCGCCGCCAATATACAGGCCGTCAATGGCGGGCCAGCGTTTTTTTGACAGGATGGAAAGGGGAACAGGTTTCGCGCCTGCGGCGGCAAGGGCGTCAAGGTTTTCCGCGTAATAGAACCACAGGGCCGCGTCATGGATATAGCCAATGCGCGGGGCTGCTTTGGGTGCGGATAGCCTGGGGGGGGCGCTGGCGGCCTTGCCTGCCGTATCGCAGGTTCTCCGTATTTTTGCAACAGGGGAATCCGGGGGCAGGGGGGAATCTGACAAAACGGCGGACAGGGGGGAAGCAGGGGCAGCCTTTCTGCTGACCGCAGGGCTGGCAGGCCCGCGACTGTTCCAGTTTTCCGCAAGTTCAACAACGGAATCCACGCTGATATGGCTCTCGGCCCAGTCGGCAATGGCTTCCAGGGCGGCTTCGGCCCTGGCATTGCCAGGGGCGCAGGTCAGGCCCATGTGCCGCTCTTCAAGCAGGGGGGCGGCCCGGCGCGGCAGACACCCCAGCACGGGGATGGAGGTATGCAGGGCGAGGGATTCCCTGATAATCTGTTCCTGCCTGTCCCGGCCAACCCTGTTCAGGATAACCCCGCCAATGGTCACAGCCGGGTCAAAGGCCGCGCACCCGGCCACAAGGGCCGCCACCGTGCGGGTCATTTTTGTGCAGTCAACCACCAGCAGAACCGGGGCCTGCAGAAGGGAGGCCAGCACGGCCGTGGAGCAGGTGCCCAGCGCATCCAGCCCGTCAAAAAGCCCTCGGTTGCCTTCAAGAAGGCAGATGTCGGCATTGGCCCTGGCCGCGAATTGCTGGCGCAATTCTTCGGGCGAAGAGAAAAAGGGGTCAAGGGTTGCCTGTCTGGTGCCTGCGGCAAGGGCCAGCCAGGCGGCGTCAATATAATCCGGCCCCTTTTTGAAGGTTTGCACGCGCAGGCCGCGCCGGGTCAGGGCGCGTGCCAGCCCGATGCTGACCATGCTTTTCCCCGCGCCCCCTGAAAGGCCGGAGATGACGATGCGGGGAGTGGTGGGCATGACTTTGTCTCTATGCACAGGCTACGATCGCGCCAGGGGCAAGGTTACAGAAAAAAGGCGCACAGAAAACCCGTGCGCCTTTGGAGCATATCAACTATGCAGTACCTGTCTGGCGACAGGGGCAGCTCAACTGGGAAATACCTGCAAGCCTGTTGTCGCAGAGGGCAGATACCGCCGAAAGAAAAGGCTAGTCTTCGCCTTCTGCGTGGGACTGCTTGCCAGCACCCTTCAGGCCGTACATGGTTGTGGAACCGGAAGACCAGAATTCAAGAATTTCGGCCTGAACCATGGCGGTCAACACCTTTTTCACTTCTCTGGGTCCCTTTTCAGGAAAAATCGGAAGGAAGTCGTTGAAGTAAAATTTGCTTTTTCCAGTTTTGGCTTTGAGAAAATCGACTACTTTTTGTTGCTCTTCATTCATGCCATTTTCCCCTTGGGGTCTTTTCACGCTAAGAATTTCGCGTGGCTGTTTGTGAGTTTCCTATTCATTCCGGCGGAAGTTTTCTGTCGGACTGGAATGAAAACAGGCTTCGGTACCATGCACAGCCAAGAACCGTGTGGATACGGAAACCTAGATACCATGATCGCCGCGGGGGCGCAAGCTGGCAGGGCAAAAAAAGCGTTGGGCCCTGGTGTGGCCCAACGCTTTACATTCTCACCCTAGAACTTGAACTGGGTGGTTTGACGCCATGTGTAGTACGCCGGATCGCGGAAGTCGTCGATCAGGTGGTGGGTGAACTCAAGGCCGGTCAAGCTGAAGAAGCGTTCCCAGCCGATACGCTCGGCCCATTCGCCAAGGCGTTCATACTTGCGCGCATTGGCAGCATATACTTCAACAATGTGCTTCACGGTGTCGGTAAGGGTCTTCCAGCGCGGCGGTTCGTTGGAAATGTAAGCAACGACAACCTTGGAGAACTTGGGCACGGTGATGCGGTTGGAAACCTTGCCGCCAACCATGATGGCAATACCGTCACCGTCGCCATCGGAAATGGGCAGCGCGGGGCACATGGTGTAGCAGTTGCCGCAGTACATGCAGCGGTCGTTGTTGATGGCAATGGAATTCAACTTGTTGCCGTCAACTTCAACCTTGGTCGGGCGAACAGCCGCTGTGGGGCAGGAAGCGACAGCCAGCGGAATTTCGCAAAGCTGGTCAACCCACACATGGTCGATCATGGGCGGCTTTCTGTGAATGCCGACAAGACCGATGTCAGAGCAGTGAACCGCGCCGCACATGTTGATGCAGCAGGCCAGGGAAATGCGCACAGGGGCGGGCATACGGTGGTTCTGGAAGTCAGCGAACATTTCGTCCATGATGCACTTTACCGGGCCGGAGGCGTCGGTAGCAGGGGTGTGGCAGTGTACCCAGCCCTGGGTGTGCACAATGTTGGTGATACCAGCGCCAGTGCCGCCAATGGGGAATTTGAAGGAACCGGCAGCGTGCTTGCGGGAAGCAAGGTCGGCTTTCAGTGCTTTCAGTTGGGCTTCGTCGTCCGTCATGAACTCGATGTTCGAACGGGTGGTGAAGCGCACAAAACCCTTGCAGTATTTGTCGGCGATGTCGCAGATTTCACGAATGTTGGTAACGCTCATCAGGCGGGCAGAACCGCAGCGCACGGTATATACCTTGTCGCCGCTTTCAGCCACATGCATAAGCACGCCGGGTTCAAGAATTTCATGGTAAAGCCACTTCCCCTTGTTCTTCGCAATGAAGGGAGGGTAGAACTCGTCATATTTACGGGGGCCGATGTCCGTAATACGGTTTTCCATCGGTTTTGCGGGATTGTACCCTGCAGATACGAATGCCATTGTTTGCCTCCCCTATCTCTGGTGTCTGTTACGGTATTCGTTGATGTCACGATCCCAGCCGCCAACTTCATCTTGTTTGAAGAAGATGTAGGGGTTGTGGCGGGGTTCCTGGACATGGACGGGCAGCGGGGCGAGTTCTGTAACTTCAAGCAGGCGCTGGAAGGACAGGCGGCGCATGGTTTCACCAAGGCGTTCGCGGTTTTTGCCGTCTTCCATCCACCAGTCCCAAATCTTTTCGATGATTTCTTTGATTTCATCGTAGGGAGAATTGACTTCAATGAAGGGAACAAGCAGGGAACCCATCTGCGCGCCGTCAACAACAGGGGCTTTCGCGCCGCAGAGGATGGAGGCGCCACGCTCGTCGCCTATGCGCAGAGCGCGGGGCATGGTGTTAATACAGTGCATGCAGCGGGTGCATTCCCTGTTGTCGATGGAAAGGGCGGAGCCGTTCCAGGACATACACTTGGTCGGGCAGCGGTCAACAACTTCGGCCTGAATGTCAAACTTGCCCCAGTCGCGGCCTGAATGGGCGCCGGCGTTGGGGGCGACTTCGCCGCCAACATAGGCTTTCACTGCGCTCTGGTCAATTTTGATGTCGTCTTTCCAGGTACCAACAACGGCAAAGTCGGAGCGGGCCATGGCGGCAACGCACCCGTTGGGGCAGCCGTCAAACTTGAACTTGAACTTGTAGGGGAAGGCCGGGCGGTGCAGTTCGTCCTGATAGTCCTTGGTCAGTGTGTAGCAAATGTCCTGGGTGTCGTAGCAGGCGTATTGGCAACGGGACTGGCCGAGGCAGGCTTCGGGGGTACGCAGGTTCGAGCCGGAACCACCAAGGTCGGTGTTCAGCTTGTGGGTCAGTTCAAAGAAGAGTTCTTCGAGCTGCGGGGTCTGCGTGCCAAGAAGAATAATGTCGCCAGTGGTGCCGTGCATGTTCGTGAGGCCGGAGCCACGCATATCCCACAGGTCGCAGATGGCGCGAAGGAAGTCAGCTTTGTAGTATTTGGCCGCGGGCTGGTTCACGCGCACTGTGTGGAAATGTGCCACACCAGGAAATTTTTCGGGCTGGTCGTTGTAACGGCCGATAACGCCGCCACCATACCCGAAAACGCCAACGATACCACCGTGTTTCCAGTGAGTTTCGCCATCGGTGTAAGAAAGTTCGAGAGTACCGAGCAAATCTTCAGGTGCATCGACAGGAAGCTGATATTCAATCTTGCCAGCAGCTGAAGCACGGTTAGCGCCTTCCTGCTTGATGTCAGAAACGAAACTGGGCCAAGGCCCGGTTTCGAGTTGATCAAGCTTGGGAGTAGCATGTTTCGCCATTGCCTTACCTCCACAGTGTTAGAAGCCATAGTTTAGCGGTGCATAGACGTACACACCAAGACCCAGGCACATTTAAAGAAAATTCGTAGAATAGTTAGTGAACTCCGTCACAAAAACACTATTACGATATGGGCAAAGTGTCAATATGCTTGGCAGGCTCAGTGAATCTCCAAAGGGGAGTGAAAGACGTAAAAGCCAGCAGGTATACCAGCTTGCGGCAAAAAGAAAAATTTTCAGGCAGGGGATTTTTGCCCCGGAAATCGTTCTTTTCGGGGGTGGAGGCTCTGGTTCCTGCCCCTGTCAGCCTGGCCCGCTTGCTGCCCTTCATGCACTCTCCAGTCTGGACAGTATGGTCTCGAGAGGTCTTTTGCCCTCTGCCTTCGTTGCGGCAGAGGCGACTAAAGCTCATGCATGTCCAATACACTCCCTCCCGTCGAAGCTGCCGCGCCTTGGCAGAGAACACAATCCAATCTCGTGACTCCACAGTCGAGGGGAGTGGGCTATTTTGAATCGGCAGGTGTTGGAGAAATTTTGCCGTCAGGCAAGGAAGGCGAATTTTTTGCTGCGGGAGTATACTCTTACGGTATTCGACCAAAGCAAAAA
>JGI994J12354_10003015_pt1 | contig 16013 bp, 18 predicted proteins | sample IntmicLarv3ML3BL_FD_12354 | JGI IMG/M metagenome (IMG submission 12354) | reverse complement strand
AACCAAATCTTGTCAACTGATGGAACGCCACTTTTTATAACTGTATTTTTTGCATAATTTGTCATACATTTCCCCCTAACTCGCATTAAAAAACATTTTAAGTTATTCTAACACAATTTAGGCAATTCTACCACGATTTTATGTAAATCAAGTTTATATCTCCTGTTGTACAATTTTTTTCCACTTATCTATTAGTTCTTGTTTACTCATTTATTCAAAATCATATTCGTATAGTGTTGTATTTTTAGGATTAAAGGATAGAAAATCAGTATTTTCATTATAACCTATTAAATTAAAGTGAAGAGTTTTCATAAAGCTTCCATGAGAAACAATTAATATGTTTTTATTTGGATATTCTCTCTTTATTTTATCTAAGAAAGCCTTAGCTCTTGCTAAACAATCTTGTATACTTTCAATATTGCATGAAGAATCATTAAGTTTATAATTCCATTGTTGACCAATTAAATCATAGTTGACTTCCTTGCCCTCGTAATCCCCAAAACCTCTTTCAAATACTAAATCATCATAAACAATTTCTACTTTATTACCAACTAAAATTTCTGCTGTTTGTTTTGCTCTTTTTAAGGGTGAACAAATACAAATATCTATTTTACTTACATCTATTTCTTCTGCTAGTTCTTTTGCTTGAAAAATTCCTTCCTCTACTAATTCTATATCTGTAGAACCTTGTAATATCCCTTTTATATTCCACTCTGTCTTTCCATGACGTACAACATACAATTTATTCATATTATCTTATATACCTTTCTTTCATTCTTTAATAAAGTTATACTATCTGCTAAGTATAGTTCTCTCTTAATTTATTATAACTTGTTCAGATAATAATTAAGGAGGTATTGCATTAAAGTATAACAACTATGCTTTTAGTTTCTTTTCGTGTTTATCAACTTTTTTAACAACTAAAGTTGTAACTGGAAGTAAAACAATTTCACATAATATTTTAACTAAAACTTGTGATACCATCATTGTCAATAAAGTTTCTGTAGGAATTGTTCCTAAAAATGCTAGTGGTAAGAATATACTACTATCCACAACTAAACCACAAAAGCTTGATACTATTGCCCTAAATTGAAAGCCTTTAAAAGAATTAGGATTTTTTGCTTTCATTTTTTTAAATATTTTATCATTAACAAAATCTCCAACCATATAAGCTAACAATGAAGCTCCTAAAATTCTTGGCGTACTTCCTAGTATTGTTTGTAACGCATCTTGTTTTGCATAAAAATCTGGAGCTGGTGCGATAATTACTAAAGTAAATATAATAACCATAAATAGATTCATTGCAAAACCTAAATAGCTAACAATTCTACTCCATTTATATCCATATATTTCAGAAAATACATCTGATAAAATATAAGTAATTGGAAATAGGAAAGCAGCTCCTGTCATTACTAAACCAAATGGTAATTGAATTTGTTTCACTGTAACAATATTACATATTAATATTGTTACTATAAATGCTACTGTAAGTATTAATTGCATATAACTTATTGTTTTCTTTTGTTTTATTATCTACTTCTATAACAAAATTTGCTTCACTTCTAATAGATATCTGTTCAAAAAATCGATGTTCTGTGTCTAGTTCTCTTATTGTATCTTCTAAAACAGTATTTCTTATCGGTTGCCCAGTTAATTTGTTTCTGTTTATTGCCCTGTTCAATAATATATCTGGCTTTGCAATAAGAATTGCAGATATTAGAGATATTCCTCTACTTTTAAACAGTTCTAACATATCTTCAGAAATAGAACACTTATAAGGTTCACACTCTGTTCCTTGACTAATTCCAAGAAATAGTTGTGTATCTTTTTGAGGTTGAAAAGCATAATGTAACCCTAATATCAATGTATCTGTAGTATTCAATATTTCTGCAATGTAGTTGACATAATCTTCTTCTGTAATTTTTGAAAATAGCTCCTCAATTCCAATATTTCTCTGCTTTCCTATTTCTTTGTATATATCAGACTTTTCCATTGCGATAACTGTTCCAACTTGTTTAATATTATTAATCAAACTCGTTTTGCCAACCGAAGCTGATCCACCTACAAAAACTATTCTTTTAGTATTCATATTCATTCACTTCCATACTTTCTATTTTTGAAGATATGTCCATTAAGTTAGTTGGCATTGTCTTAGCAAAATAAGCAGATATTGCTAAGTTTGTACTTCCGTGAGCTACAATCAAAATTTTCTTACCATTATATGTTTCTTTTAAATCATTAAGAAAATCAAATACTCTATTCACAAACTTTTCAGTTGTTTCTGATGTTCCTATTCTCTTACTGTTATATTCCCAAAAAGACACAAAATCAAAGTCAATTATACTTATGCCCTCAAATTCACCATAATTGCGTTCACAAATTCTGTCGTCAAATTGAATTTCTAGTTCGAAATTTTCATTTATAATTTCTGCTGTTTGTTTCGATCTTAGAAAAGGCGAAGAAATAATAATGTCAATGTTTTCATTTTTTAATAATTCTTTTAAATAGTATCCTTGCTTTATTCCCTCTGCATTTAAAGATAAATCAGTATTTCCAAGTATTTTTTTTTCGATATTATAGTCAGTTTCACCATGCCTAACTAGATATAATTTCATTTGTTCCACTCCCTTTACATTTTGCATTTCTTATATATAAGAAAAAAGAGGCAATTATCCCACTAAAAGATACTCGTCCCTATTTTAATTGTTGATAGAAAACAGTTAAACACCAAAGAGAAATCAATATTCACTGTAAGCACCCCCAAGAAATAAATTTTCTATACTATACCATGGTAAATACTGGAAAGTCAATTTTTTATGCAACCATATATAAATTTGTATACCCAATTATTTTTTTGCAAAGACTCTTTCCAATTCTTTTATTGCATCTGTCTGAGTGAAGAATTTTTTTAAATATCCATCAAAGCCATATTCTTCTAGATATTTTTTTCGTTTGCCTTCCCCTAGTTCAACACAACATGCCACAATTGGAACTTCAAATTTTTCTTTGTATTTCATTTTTAAAACAAACTTTTCTCCTGACATTACATCAAAATCTTTGTGGACTGCGTAAAAACTGTTTGAAACTACCAAATCATACCTCTTTCCACATTGAAATTGTTTTATTATCTCCTCCCCATGTCTAACCACTTTCACTTTAAAACCAAGACTAACTAAAACTCTTCGCGCATATTCCCCAGAATCATTATCATAATTTCCAATAATAGCAGTTTTCCCTTTATGTATAGATCTGTTCAATAATTGCATATCTTCTACCAAAAAAAATTTGCACTTATCACTATTTTCTAGTTCCTCATATTGCCTTTCTAAAGTTGCGTTAAATAATTTACAGTTATCTAATTCTTCCACAAGTTCATCAGTTTTTTCTATTAATAAATCGAATTTTTTTTGATTACTTTTTTTTCTCCTATCAGGAAAGCTATCACTAAAATTAAGCTCCCCACTATTACACTACTACCTATAAGTAGTGTGATATTCAATGTATTCACAACTATACTCCACTCCTTCTGTCTTTCATTACTTATATCTTAAACTTTATGTATCTTACTTAATGTAGAAAAATAGTACAACAAATAAAATCAAACGATTTATTTACTGCACTATTATCATTTCATATCCATAAAACTCCATAAAGGAAAACAATTTTACCATTTAAAGTATAGCGTTCTTTATATTTCGTTGCAATAACCTTTTTCTTAAATTTCCTATGACACAATACTGTTGGTGATGTAAAATGGAGTATAGGTTATACGATATAAGGGAAACAATTGACTTAAAACAATGGGAAGTAGCAGATAAGATTGGTATGAGTAGAGGAAATTACGCCAATAAAGAATCTGAGATTGCTAATATTACTTTGAAAGATTTTAATAACTATTGTAACGTTTTTGAATACAGTATGGATTATGTGGCAAGATTAACCGCTATCCCTACATATAGAAATATAAAATATATTACATTTATAGACAAGACAATTATTAAAGAACGATTGTCTACCATTGAAAAAGAACAAAATATTAGTGCTAAAGCTATTGCAAAGCTTTTAGGTGTGGCAGAATGTACATATTCAGAATACAAAAATCCCAATAGCAACAATATGATACAAACCCTATTTTTAAAGAAAATATGTTTGACATTTAACTATTCTATGGATTGGGTTGTTGGTAGAACAGAAAACAAATCAATTAAAACGCATTCAAAATAATGAATGTTTTTGTTGTGTGCAAGATTTGATGCATAAATGCCTAGTTTGTGTGCTTTGCTTGTATTACTTATCTAATAATGTAAACAACACATTCATAACTCATGTTATAAAGTCCTTTTCCTTTTCGCTTATTTTTGTACAAAATAAAAAAATAGCACTCCCTGCTATTCCTTTATTTTTTACTATTTTACTGTAAGTTTAAACTATATATCTAATATTTTTATCTGTGTTACATATTGAACGCAACCATCAGGAAAATTATGTGTCATTAATGTTATCATACTTAGAATTCCTATTTTATATAGGTTACTGTTACTCTTTTCTGTATTTATTTTTTTATTTAATATATTTATTATAAGGCTTCCAGCTATAAAAATTAGTATATTAATAATGATTCCAAATAATAGTCCGTATTTTACAATAATGACATATGATGATTCTGGAATTAAATCAGTTATTGATATTCCAACCATTATGCTTATAGATAAAGCCAAACAAAATACTATGAATTTATTGGTATTTTCTGGTTTTAGTTTAATAAATATTATTAAACTACCAATCACGGTAGAAAGGCCTGCTATGGTTGCAATTATTATTGGAATTAAAGCTTTTGACATGGTTTTTCACCTAATAAATAATATGCTATGTTTGTCCAATTATTGTCATAAAATATTATTAAATAATCGAATTATTTTAGTTATGTTAGCCATAATAGTAATGGGAGGTAATGAGTAGCTATGAATCAATCAAGAAATAATAATAGTGCTAGAAATAGTAAAAAAGGTTCAATGAAAAACAATAATAGTGCTAAAAATAATACGAAAAATCAAAATCGTAACAATAGTAAGTAATATTTGAACTATAAAGGGAAAGATTTAAAAAATCTTTCCCTTTTGTTTTTTATTCTTTGTGACTTCTAGGATGTAGTTCGTAGTCACTTTTTATTTTTTCGTTAACTAGATGTGCGTATATTTGAGTGGTAGAAATATCACTGTGTCCAAGCAATTCTTGAATTATTCTTAAATCAGCTCCATGTGTTAATAAATGTGTTGCAAAAGAATGCCTTAAAATATGGGGACTAATACTTTTATCTATTTTTGCACTTGCACATAAGTTTTTTACTATTTTGAAAAATCCCTGTCTACTAATAGGCTTTCCAGTATTGTTCAAAAATATGTAAGTGCTGTTTTGTTTTTTTATTAAATTGGGGCGATGCTCTTTGATATATATATCTAGGTATTTTATAGCTATCTCTCCTAGTGGGACGATTCGTTCTTTGTTTCCTTTGCCGATTACTCTGATTATAGCATTTTCAATATCAATTTGATTGAATTCTAAATTAATGAGTTCGCTTACTCTAATTCCGGTTGCATATAACAATTCTAACATTGATTTATTTCGATAGTCATAAGCCGTATTGAGTTTTATATCTAAGAGATTGGCTACTTCCTCTTCTGTTAGAAAGTTTGGTAATTTTTTTGCTAATTTTGGTTGAACTAGACTATTACAAGGGTTGATATTGATGATGTTTTCTTCACAGAGAAATAGATAAAATGAATTTAAAACAGTTATGTAGTGCGCTAGAGTTGTTGGTGCTAGTTCATCTTTGCTTTGAATATATGAGCGAATATCATCACCAGATATTTTTAATATGTTTTTGTTATGAAAAAAGCTGATGTACATCTTTAAGTCGTTTGAATAAGATTCTAGTGTTTTATTTGATAATTTTCTTTCATATTTTAAATAATCAAGATATGTCATGATCATTTTATTATTAAATTCTTCCAATTTAATCACCTATTTATTATTATAGCATGATTATTAAATGGAAAAATAAATAATTATTCAACTAGTACACATCTATAATTATACATGATATAATTGTGTATAGATGGATGGTGAAACTTTTTATGAATTTGTTAGCAAATGAGTTGAGACCAAAAAAATTAAACGAAGTTATCGGTCAAAGCCATTTAATTGGAGATGGTAGAGTTTTAACAAATTTGGTCAAAAATAAAAAGATGTTTTCAATTATTTTATATGGTAAACCTGGAATTGGCAAAACTAGTATTGCAAATGCAATTACTTGTGAGTTGGGTCACCCTACTCGTTTTTTGAATGCAACAATTAATAATAAAAGTGATTTTGATATTGTTATTGAGGAAGCTAAAATGGAGGGTGAAATGATTGTTGTCATGGATGAAATTCATCGGATGAATAAAGATAAACAGGATTTGCTTCTTCCATATATAGAATCGGGTCTTATTATTTTAATTGGTTTAACTACTAGCAATCCATATCATAAAATTAATCCTGCCATTAGAAGTAGATGTCAGATATTTGAACTTCATGAACTTTGTTTAGAAGATATGGTTAGTGGAATATTGGAGTCTTGTAAAAAACTTGATAATTGTATTCTTCAAGAAGATGCTGCGATATATATTGCTAATGTTGCGAGTGGTGATTTTCGAAGTGCGCTTAATTTATTGGAAATTGCTTATCATGCAAGTGATGATGGAGTTATTGACTTAGAGTTGTTAAGAAACATTAACTCAAAACCAGTGTTTTTTCATGATAAGAATGAGGATGGCCATTATGATGTTTTATCTGCTTTTCAAAAATCAATTAGAGGTTCTGATGTTGATGCTGCTCTTCATTACTTGGCAAGATTAATTGAAGCTGGAGATTTAGATAGTATATATCGAAGAATGGCAGTTATCGCCTATGAAGATATTGGTCTTGCAAATCCTGGAATTGGTCCCAAGGTTATGGCTGCAATTAATGCTGCAGAACTTACTGGACTTCCAGAGGCTAGAATTCCTCTTGGAACTGTAATTACAGAGATGGCGCTCTCTCCTAAGAGTAATAGTGCACATATTGCTTTAGATTTAGCAATTAATGATATTAGAATGGGAAATACAGGGAATGTGCCAAATAATATAAAAACAAGTTCAAAAACATATTTGTATCCGCATAACTACTCTAATTCTTGGGTTAAGCAAGAGTATTTGCCAGATAATATTAAAAGCAGGAAGTATTATAATCCTAAAAATAATAAGTATGAAAATAATATAAATAAATTACATATAGAAATGAGGAATGAAAAATGAAAATAGCAATTATTGGAACGGGTGCTTATAGTTTGGCTTTAGCAACTGCAATGGCAAAAAAAGATTTAAATGAAATATATATGTGGACTGAGAGTGAAGAAAAAGTTATTGAATTTAGAAAAACTGGTATGATTAAATCAATTTTTGATGGTTATAAAATGCCAAAAAATGTTTTTTTGTCTCATTCTTATGAAGATGTATTGATGAATGCTGATGTGGTATTTATTGCAGTTGTGGCAAAATATATGGATGCGGTTTGCGCAGATATTAAAGCGTTTATTACTCCTACTACACCAGTTTGTATAGCTACTAAAGGAATTGAACAGGATACATGTAAATTTGTAAGTGATTTGTATCAAGATTTGGTAGGATTTGATAACGTTAGTGTTATATCAGGGCCATCTTTTGCAATCGATATTATAAATGATGAACCAATTGGGCTTAGTATTGCTAGTAAAAATGTTGATAATATTAAGTCAATTAAACAAGTTTTGGAAAACGATAAATTGAAATTGCGTGAAACTAGTGATTTAATTGGTGTTCAAATATGTGGAAGCATTAAGAATGTTATTGCCATTGCAGCTGGAGTACTATCTGGACTTGGCTATTCTGAGAGTGCACAAGCGTTTTTAATTACTGAGGCTACTCATGACATAAAAGAATTGATTGTGGGCTTAAATGGCGATAAAAGAACTGTTCTGAGCTTTTCTGGAATTGGTGATTTGCTTCTTACATGTACCTCTATAAAAAGTAGAAATTTCTCTTTTGGTCGTATTGTTGGTGAGGGAAAAACGAAATCTGAAATTGAAGAGCATTTAAAAAATAATACTGTAGAGGGTTATTATACATTAAAATCAATATATTCTTTGGTTAAGTCTAAAAATATTGAAATGCCAATCATTGATTTAATATATAAAATTATCATGAATTATGAGGACCCTAAGTTATTAGTGGATTTTCTTATAAAGAAAAAATAAAGTTTCAATACCTTATTTTTTTTGTAAAATTCTAAATTATTGATTGTGCTGATATCATTGAGTTTCTTATAAATTAGAACTGGCTTCATTTTTTCTATAGTTGCAATTACTCCTTTGATATGCAATCATTTATTATGTAGCTTGCGCATAGAATACCTGCAGATGATGGAACTAATGCGAGGCTTCCAGGAGTTCTACTTTCTATATTTCTAGGGATTTCTTTGCTACAAATACACATCACGTTTATATTTATATTTTCTTTTCTTAAAATCTGTCTTACAGCTTTCGCTAGTGGATCATATGCAGTTTTTTTGAGATTGATTATTTCCAATTTACTTGGATCAAGTTTGTTGCCTGTTCCCATTGAAGATATTATTTTGCAATCATTATCTCTTGAATATTTTATTAACGCGATTTTGGTTGTTATCGTATCACATGCATCTACTATATAGTCATAGTGGTTGTTTTCTAGTATATTTATGTTTTCCTTTGTTAAAAATATATCTATTGTTTTAATATCACACTTTGGATTTATGTTTAGACAGCGTTCTTTTGCAATATCGACTTTTTTGGCACCAATATTACTTTGATTTGTGATTATTTGTCTATTTAAATTACTAATATCAATAGTATCTGCATCAATTATTGTAATATTAATTACTCCACTTCTAACAAGCATTTCAAGAGTATAACCACCTACTCCGCCCACACCAACTAAAAGTATGTTTAGTTTTTGAATTTTGACTATTTCTTTGCTGTTTAGCATTTTTTCAATTCTAGAAAACATATATATCACCTCAAAATTATTTCATAAAAAATACCTAGAGGTAAAGCCTACCAGTGATAAAAACCCGCTCTAACACGAGGTGGGTACCACATATCTGGTTTTAGGATCCCTATGACACAAGTGAAATAGGTGTTCAACACGACCAAATAATTAGGTTCCCTATATATCACTTTAGTCGGTTTTATATTAGTAGACCAAAGACCATCTAGGTAATTTAAGTATATCAATACTAATATAAAAAATCAAGCAGCAAACTTGTGCACTTGATTTAAACTTTACGCTGGTGTTTCAAAATTATCTGGTAATACTTCGACTGTTACTTTCTCTCCACTGGAAACTACTGACTGAGTGGGAATGTCACTAGGCATAGGTTGTGTTTCACTTAGTGGATTTTGAATCTGATTTTGTGAAGTTGGGACACTAAGTGGTGTTGTGCTTGGTGTGATTGCTACTTTCCATCTAGTATTTACATCACAACTAGCACTGTGTGGTCCAGGATTGGGTGGATCCATTCTAATAATCATAGATAATTTGAAAGCACTACCAAATCCTACACAGCTTCCAGGTTGTAGTGATTTTTGTTTTTCGATAACATCACTAGAAATATTTGGTAGCATTTTTTCAATGTATTCTAAATCTAGTGGATGGGTCATTTTGAATATTAAAAAGTTTGATACTTGGGAAATAACTGTATCAGATATTTCAACTGGTCTTTGGCTAATAATATTTAGTAATACTCCATATTTTCTGCCCTCTTTAGCTATACGATCAAATATATTGTAGCCGATTAAAAATGTATCTGTGTCTTTTTGAACATATCTATGAGCTTCTTCTAAAAATATATGAAATGGAATGCTTGCTCTATCATCCATTGATTTAGAAAATTCAAAGAAAAATCTTGATAGTATTTTAACAATGCATTTTGCATAAGCATCATCAATATCTTCTAAATTTATATTAATGATTTGAGCTTTGTCGTTTCCCTTAATTACTAGGGATTTTATATAGTCTTCTAGTGTTATGTAATTTGGATAAGTGAAATAACTTTGGACTCTACTGTTTATTATCGAATTAAGACGAACTTTTAAAATTACTGCATCATCAAATAATGTTGAATTGTTTTGAAAACCCTCACTAATTAATGTGAATTCTAATGCCCTTGCAAAATCTTTGATGTTGTAATATGGTGTAATGGGTTCTTCGGTTGATTCCAATTCATCATTGATATGAGATAGGATGTATTCAGTTATCAATACACTCTCACCAAAATTTCCGTTGGAATCTATTTCAAAGCATTCGCTAAAGTTTCTGGTGTAACCTAATCCTGCAATTGTTGCAGCAAAATTAAACTCGTTTGTAGTGCACGCTTCGATTATCGTAAATATCTCATTTTTTTTATTAGCTGTTGTTTGATTACTAAACAAAATCGCTAATAAAGCTTTAGCAATTAAATGATTTTTGTATCTATTTGCTACAATATCATTTTGGGAAAAAATTTTTGACAAACGAATAGTACGTTCAATTATGGGAAGTTGGCTATGTGAACTAGCTTGAAGTAATAGCGAAAAATCATCAAGATTAAGAAGGTGGATGGGTACTTGTAACGGGGAATCATCATGATCTTTTGGATTTGTAGTGATAAATTTATAATTGTATGCAGGATTAATTTTATTAATTGAGCTAAAAGCCGTTTTGTATTCTCCATAAGCATCAAAAATAAACAAATTTGCATTTGTTGCAAGTGCATCTGGGTTTGAAAAAACGTTTTGAATAAGTCTTGCGATTCCCCAAGATTTACCTGAACCTGAATTTCCGAAAATAGCTAGGTGATTGGAAAAGAAATTATTTATTTCGGCACATACTTTATATCCCTTATAAATAGCACTGCTACCAATTAAAAATGATTTGTCATCTGTTTGTCCCACTAGTTTAAGCAATTCTTCGTTATTTATAACTCGAACACTTGATGTTAATAGTGGTTTTCTAATTACACCTGTAATGTATTTGTCATCAACATATTCTCCAAGAAAACGGATACTTATTTCTTTATCATTAATGTCATTAACTTCCCCTAAGATTCTTTGGTTTTCTGCTTCAAATATAACGTGAACATTCATTATATCACTTGCGACATTTCCTCTTAATGTATTTTCTAGATAAGCCATATTATTACTAATTGACGTAATTCTTCCAAACATGATGGATGCACCTCTTTATTCTTTAAAAATTATAGCATAAATATTTCGAAAAAAAAAGCTAGAGTTTATACTCTAGCACTCATCAAATTTCCTGATGAGTATTTTTTAAGCCCTGTATTGAATATCAGTGTTGCTAAAATAATAAAAACTGTTGTTCCTCCTAAAATAATTAGTAATTTTGTGAGGTTGAAATCAAGAATTACTTTAATTGGAATGTAGTTGGCTATTCCAATTGGAATAATCGTAAATAGGATGATTTTGGCTCCATTTTTAAATATTCCATCTGGATATGTTGCAAAACATGTTACTATCTCATTTGCACTATCAGCAATTATATCGCTTTTAGAAATCCAAAAAGATAGACTTCCTAAAATTACAGCAAACGATGTAATAATAATTGCGCCAGTTATACTGAATAAATTAAATAATAGAAATTTTTGTAAATTAATTCCATAAATTATTAGGGTTAAATAACCAAATATTACATCTCCAATAGCTGAAGATTTGGATTTTGTTGTTATAACGCTTAATAAAACGCTTTTGGGTTGTACTAAGAAAGCATCTAGTTTTCCTTGGTTAATAGTATCCGCTAAATCAAATGAGCTTGCAAAAATTGCTCTTGATATTCCATATGTTGATGCTGCAAGTCCCCATAAAAGGAGTATTTCTTTGAATGCATAACCTCCGATTGAATCTTTTATAGCATATAATACTATCCATTGAAATAAGAATGAAGCATTATTTAGAATCATAAATATGTTATTTGATATGAATGTTGCTTTATTCAAGGTTTCTTTAATAAGTGCATATTTTATACTAATTATTGTTACTTTAAATTGATTTTTAGCCGCCGTTAACATTGAGTTTTTCACTCCCCTTTCTATATATGAATGTACATATTAATGAAGCAATTGCAACATATATTATTTGAGCACTTAAAATTATTGCACTATTTTTTAGATTGAAGTCAACTAATAATTTAGCTGGTCCATACATCGTTACAAATACTGGTGTATATTTTAGTATTGTTTGAAGAAATTTTGGGAAAAATTCGATTGGAAACATTGTTCCTAGAATCAATATTGCTTTACTATACAACCAATATAAAGGATTTGAGTCTTCTACCCAAAATGATATTAGTCCAATTGCAATTACAAGTAATGCATCTATAATAATTGCTAAAATTGCTGATAAAAAAACGATAGGTATAAATAAGGGATTGTAATTTGGAATTGGTCCTAGAAATATTAGGCCCATTGTAATTCCGACTATGCCATACATTAATAGTCTAATGATTGCCTCACTCATGTGAGTGGTTAGAGAAAAACCAATATAGCTATATGGTTTGTTTAAGTTGTATGCTATATTACCACTTGTAACATCTTTAGATATTTTTTTGCATAGTTTGCGACTACTTGATGCTGACCAAATGATTTCAGTTAGAATGATGTACCAAACCATTTGATTCATTGTATATCCATTAATAATGCTACTTGGATCTTCATACATATATTGCCATAAATTTAAAAATATATAAATTATAATTATGTAAATTATGAAACCAAAAACGATATCTAGAATGTATTGTAAGCTACTCATTAAACTAAGTTTAAATATTGAGAAGTATTTTTTCATTTTATTCACCTCTTTTGTATATATCGCTGATGATATCTTCTAGAGGTACATTGGATATGTTTATATCGATTATATTATTTGGATCTAGAAGTTTAATTGCATCAGAGATATTTTTAATTTTTGTATCAACTTCTATTTTTAAGTTGTATCCCCTATCTTTTAGGATTGTAATTCCCTTTTCATCATTTAAGTTGATTTTTTCTTTCATTTTGGCATCAATAATTTTTTTATTTAAGTAATGATATTTTAAATTATCCATTGAGTCATCTAATACAACTTTTCCATCATTAATAATTATTACACGTTTGCAAAGTTTTTCAATATCTCCAACATCATGACTAGTTAGGAAGATAGTTGTTTTAAGTTCCTTATTCATTCGTTTTATTAATGTGCGAATATTTTCTTTAACAACTGGATCTAATCCAATTGTTGGTTCGTCTAAAAACAGTACTTTTGGTTCATGTAATAGAGATGCAACAATTTCACATCTAATACGTTGACCCAAACTTAAATTTCGAACTGGTGAGTTAATGAATGAGTCGAGTTCAAATAACATTTTCAAATTTTCAATTCTCTTAATTGCAACACTTTTTGGAATATCATAGATACTTGCAAAAAATAGAAAATTATCATATGGAGTTAGATGTGTCCATAATTGTTCTTTTTGACCAAATACTGTTCCTATTTCGAAAGCTAGCTGCTTTCGTTTTTTTGTTGGATTAATTCCTAACACTTCAATTGTTCCTGAGTCATTATGAAGAATTCCAGTTAGCATTTTTATAGTGGTTGATTTTCCAGCACCATTTGGGCCAATGAAAGCGATTATTTCACCTTTCTCAACTTCAAAATTTATGTTGTTCACGGCTTTTAAAGTTTTGTATGATGGTTTAAACATGGATTTTATACTTCCTTTTAACCCACTCTCTTTTTGCTTTATTTTAAAGCTTTTTGTTAAATTTTTGACTTTGATTATTGTCATAATTATTTCTCCTTTCAAAATATTTGATTATGTTTAGTAATTTGATTGTGTTAAAATATGCAAAAAACACGGATTTTGGCACCTAAACATAACTTGTTTTGGTGACTCCGTGTTTTGATATTTAATAATCACGTGTAGGATTTTATTCCCAGAATAGCTCGTTTTTTAAGTAACTTATACCCTCTCACTTGAATCAAATTTATCATGAAATTTTGTTGTTGTCAACTTCTTTATTAAATTTTTAATTCGATTCTAACTTTTTCAAGAAGATTTTGGGTGTAATAGCGGGTACGTTAGCATTTTGGGTTCTTCACTAAAAAAACCTATTTCTTCCATTTCGAAGTCTGGCAATTTTTCAAAACTTTTAATGGATGCAAAAAATAACAGTGCAGCTTGGAAAACTGTATATACACATATTGGAGATATATCGAATTCTTTAACACTAGTTTCCTTATATAATTCTCTTTATATCTGCATACAATAACTACTTTTTTGAGAGGTTTTTGCTAGTTGTTTGACTATATTAGTTAATTTCGCTTTTTTCGTTGATTTTATCTAATAATATATTCCTTATTTCGATACTTGTTTTGGTATTAAATTCATCATTAGTTATCATTATTCCTTCATCTTCATATGCTGTTTCACCATTTAGAATCATATCTATTATGTAATTTCCAAAAAGAACATTATTGTTCTTTGCTGTTTATGGGTGCTAATCTTATTTTATAATTGTCTGAATCAGTTTTTTTTCTTTTTTTGACATAATTGCAAGTGCTTCAATTAGTTCTGGGAGCATATTTAAGTAGTTAATAATAGCATCTGGATTGCTAGTTTCGTTTGCTTCAAGTAGTATATCTTCTATCTCTTTAGTGCTATAACTTTCTAATGGTTTATCTATTTCTTTTCTTGAATCGTATAAAACTAGACTTTCATCTTCATCATATCCAAAGTGATATGCTAGTAGCCATAGATGATTTATTAATGTTTCTACGTTTTGTTGCTGTGTATGTAAATGAAATTGTACATGATCATAATTATAAGTACTGTCTACTGCTTGCAAGTATGGTTGCATTATATTTCTTCCAATGCTAGCAAAATCTACTTCATGAGTTATATTGTTTTTTACAAATAATAGGTAGATTGATAGAAAAATTGTATTGTAATTACTTTCAGTTAGTATTTCACTTAATAATTGCGTAGAGCATCGAAATTGAGTCTTACTTACTACTACTTTTGTTCCCTCAGCTTCTTGATGGATACTTATATCGATTCCAGTTTCCACTGTTTTGTTAGTAAAGTTTTGGTTGATAGTGTTATTTAATATATTTATGAATGTTGTGATGTTCATTATTGTTTTTCTCGCTTTCTTAGTTGCTATAGTATACATTAAGATATAAGAAAAAGCTAGAATAAATTTTTCTAGCTTTTAAATATTATCTAATTTTTCTTTTAGTAATTCTTTTGTTATTACTGGATTTGCTTTGCCTCTAGTTTCTTTCATTACAAGACCAACAAAGAAGTCGAAAAGATTAGTTCTACCATTTTTATATGCTTCTATTTGTGTTTCATTAGATTCTAAAATTTTATTAATTATTGCTTCTAATTCACTAGAATCAGATATTTGCATTGAGTTTTTAGAAATAAACTCTTTTGGTTCTTTTTCTTCTTCTAAAACTTTATTGAAAATTTCTTTTGCTTGTTTTGACGAAATTGTTCCTTTATTCATTTCGTCTATAATGAATTTTAATCTGGATGGTGTAATGAATAAATCTTTGATTGATATGTTTTTTTTATTTATTTCTCCTAGTATTTGAACAATTGTCCAATTCGCAGCTGTTTTTGATTCAATTCCTAAAGTAATACACTCTTCAAAGAAGTTTGCTAATTCTTTATCTTTAATGATTATTTTGGCATCATATTCACTTAAGTTATACTCATTAATATATTTGGTTTTTCTCTCATTAGGTAATGTTGGGATGCTCATTTTTATTTCTTCAATCCAAGATGGATCAATTTTTATTTTTGGAATGTTTGGCTCAACAAAGTATTTATAATCAATAGCATCTGCTTTGGAGCGCATTGGAATTGTTGTTTTAGTCTCAT
>JGI994J12354_10003014_pt1 | contig 16015 bp, 11 predicted proteins | sample IntmicLarv3ML3BL_FD_12354 | JGI IMG/M metagenome (IMG submission 12354) | reverse complement strand
CGGGAAACGTACATGCTGGCTTTCAAGGAATGGAAGTTCGCCGTTTACCGTGATTTCACGGCTGACAAACATACCGTTCAACTGGTTTTGTCTTGAACGCAAAACAAGTTTATAAAGTCCTGCATTTTCAACATCGACTTTATATTCAACCCATTGCCCGGGGATCTTCCAGCGTCCGCCGCCCATAATATTTAATTTGATTGTACTGACGCTCGGAGGTTCGGTTGCGGGTGACGCTCTGTCAAATGAAGCAAAAAGCATCGGATCTGATTTATATAACGGATATTCAGCCTGAATTTTAGCGATTAATTCTTTGCCGCCGCTGTTCAGATTAGCATTATTCATCTGGAACTGATTATAATCGATATAACCGTCGCTGCCGAATAAATAAAGTGCCGAATAAGCCGCCGGCTCACGTATGGATTCAATTCGGATAATGTTTTTACCTTTTTCAAGGTAATACTTCAGCGGACCGTTATAATAATTCGAACCGTCTTTAAAAAATGCATTATCTATCCATTTTGGAGATTCAATTTGTTCGGGACGCATTTGGTTGCCCAATGAGTCTTCGACAAAATAATTCTCTTCCGTAGCACCTTCTGCCGTACTGTCTTTAAAAATACGATCAACTGAGGTTGAACGTGATTCCGCAAAGGGTAATTCACCATTAATACGTATTTCACGTTCAATGGCAGCACCTTTACCTTTTATGGGGTAATAGTCTACACCGATAGAGTACATTCCCGTTGCAGGAATGTCTATTTCATATTCAACAAAGCCTAATTCTTCTGTTACCAGGACATCATTTCTGCCGGCAACATTTTGCTTTGTAATATTATCGGAAGCATTTGTGTAACTGAACAACGGGATTTCGACTGTTTGCTTTGAAACCGCAGTTCTCGAGTAATCTTGCAAGTATGCTCCGTATGATCCTTCACGATATACCGGAACAAACGGGATATCTGCACCGCCGCTTGCCACAGACGAATTGGCAAATGTAATAACGGCAAACTGCTCTAACACAAACGCAAAAACAAGACAAAGTACCGCCAAAACTTTAATTTTGCGCACTGCTAAACACCTTCCTTTACAGCTGATAGTAATCTTTTTTAAAATGCTTAAATATAATTCCCGAAATCAAAATGTTCAGATAAAAAAATAAACAAAGCTAAATCAGTTGTTTATTGTTTTATATATAGCATTACTTCTGCAGAATTTTATTTATATTTGCAACTTTATCACTGATTAATTATAGTACTTTTATATAATAATGTCAATAAGTCTATATCAATATGCAAAGAACCGTTCTAAAAAAAATTATCTTGTTGTTCATTTTTAACAAACTTTAAAATATTAATTAACATATTTTCATTAATATTAACGATATATATTTTTTCGACCGTTATACGTGTATAACATTGATAATCCTATATATAGTAATAAGTCGGTTTTTATATAATATATTGTCCATATATTGTGGGATAAAAACATCATTATATTAACCATAAAAAATGCTTTTGTACATTATGCACAATTTTTTTTCTGCCACAATTCACCCTAATTTTTGTCAATATTATGCTTTACAATTGACATTTTAATATAAAAAAAGACCATTTTCCAATTAAAATGTTTGATTTTCCAAAAATTAAAAATGACTTTTTTGTGACAATTTTAACAATCCCCCAAAACACACTTAATATTTAAACATTCATACCTCAATTTTAATTTTTTCCAAGATTCAACTTCACTTTAAAACAACTTTAGCTTTCCTCATTAATTCACTTATTTTTCAATCATTAATATCACGGATTTCACTTTATATATTCATATTTACAATTAATTTTCTCTATTATATTATACCATATTTACGAACAAATGTCAAGAATTATTCCAAAAAAAGATGCGGAATGATTCCGCATCTTTATCATAAATTATTTATTCTGTTATCGGATTAACCTTGACAAGCACGGCATGTACGGCTACTCGGTTTGTCGCGTCATAACCTTTGCATGTGGACAATGTCAAAATCCTGGAATCTTCGGTAAATTCAAATTTTTGGAATTGAGCGATTACATTTCTGCTTTGAACTTCCGTCGCAAACGCAACGACATTGTCTTTGGTAATATCCGTTTGAATATAATTAAAATTTAATTGCTTTGTGTAGTCAATTTCATACCACGAAAAAATCTGCCAAACCGTTTGTTCGGTTGCCGTGTTAATCTTTATAAAATGATTATACGCATTAGCATACCATTGTGTATATTTGTCCAGATTTTTAAGTCCTGCGAACATCGATGTATTGCGTGCGTGTCCGTAAAACACTGAATTATAATTACTTGTGAATTCTTTCATGTTATTATCGCAATCAGCAAAAACCCATCCGTTTTTACTTTCTTTTTTATCAAACGCATGATTCAGATAAAAATCATTATCCGTTGTTTGCACCACGGCAATATCAATAGGAATTCCCTCAAATTCTTTTAAGCTGTTATGATATTCCGAACCGACAGGAGGTCCGCCTACATAAATCCAGGCAACCGTATCACTGTTCATGTTAATTATTTGATTAAGATTAACCTGCATAAAAGGAACTTTATTCAAGTCCACTTCTTTAGCCAGTACTAACTTTTTATAATCAATGTTCTGATCGGCGGAAATAAGCGTTTTGTCTCTCATTCGGGCGATTCTTGCTTCTTCTGTTTCAACGTAAGTGTCCAGTTCTTCCGCAAATTCTTCATATCCGCCTGTTTCTGCCGGAAATTCCGTTAGATCGTCTGTAGAATCGCTTTGAACCGTAACGTCAATGTCACCGTTATCATCGTCAATATCATTGTCTGTAATATCATCGGAGTTATTATGTACAATATCACGTAAATTATCAATTTGCAAATCCGTGTCCTTATCGTCCAAAAAACTTATAATAATTTGACTGACTGCAAAAATAAAAACAGCTAGGCATATAATTGAAATGATTATGTTCAGAGGAGATAATTTCTTTTTAGGTTTTTCATTTGTGTTAACTTCAACAGAATCATTGGTTTTTACTGCATTTTCAGCTGATTCATTTGCGTTAACTTCAACAGAATCATCGGTTTTTACTTCATTTTCAGCCGATTCATCTGTCTTTATTTCACCGGTCATTTTTTCTTCTGCGTGATCTTTTGATTCATCGTCTTTTTTATCCGCAACCTCTTTATTGTCTTCCGTTATTGAATCTGCCGGCTCAACAACGTCATCATTTTTAAATTTATTTTCCAATTAAGCTATCCCCACAAAAAGTTTTGTGAGAACCTCCTCTCAGTATTTTATATATTATTACGTCTTTTAGACGATTTTTCAACATAAATGTTTACCTGATATGTTCCGTTCCGCAAAAATTATCACCGCGGTTTTGATGAAACCAATTTCGCTTGAACAACATAACGGATTGAACTGCCGGAATCGGCACATGTGGATAATGTCAAGATTTTGTCCGAACTGCTTATTTTTACGCCGTAATCCCTATCACGCAAATACATATATTTACCGTATATTTCATGTTTTGTCTCCACGCGTGTTTTCCAACCCAGCGTGAATTGTAAAAACTCGTTTTTATCTCTCAGTATATCCAGTTTATACGAATTGTCATTGCCGAAAACTATCTTGTCATCCTCACTGAGGGCATTATACCTGGATTGAGCCGTTTCGGCGTCAACCATAAAATCCGCCATCAAATAATAATGCTCGTCACTGTCCGTATAGTAACAAGCGAAAACTTCCCAAACCGTCAATTCCGTCAAAGTATTCAAAGCAATCAATCTGTTCGATTTCAGCCCGAACCATTCGGAAGTGCGGGTGACATTTTCCAGTTGGTCAAAAATATCGTCTCCGCGTGCATGTCCGAAAATTGTGGTGTTCGCGTCATAAAACGTACCGTCTTTGATTATAGACATACATAAATAGTTTATAAAAGCCGAACCGGAATATTTTTCTTTTTTATCAAAACCCCTCGATAAATAATACGAATTTTCAATGTCGCCGCGATAAGCGACAGGAAAATTCATATTCGTTCCGGGTACATACAACCAAGCCAAACAATCGGAATTTTTTGCATAAAAATCTTTTAAATTATCATTAATCAAATAGCCGTTTTCGTCAACAACAGGTGCTTGCACAAGCGGTAATTTTATATCAGAATTATCTGAAATATCTTCATCGGAATTTATACTTAATTGATTTCTCACAATTATCTCAGCCGTATCGGAAAATTTACCGTCCTTCGTCGAAACTGTAACAATCGCTTTTCCGTCTTTTAACGCTGTTATATTGCCGTTTCGGTCAACCTGCACAACGTCTTCGTCGGAAGAAGACCAGTCCATAACTTGTACAGACGCGTCATTTGGTTCAATCTGCATAATAATTTTGTAATTCTGTCCGACAATTATACTAATCTCTTTATTAACTATTTCAACGCTTTTGATATCCGTTTGTTTAGGTTCTACCGAATTTTTCACGTCCACTGTAATTTTGCAGGTAACCGTAAGCCCGCTGTTCCGCGACAATGCCGTTATAATCGTTTGTCCGTTTTTAAACGGTATAACTTGTCCTGATTCATTGACAAAAGCTACCGTATAATCATCAGCATACCATAAAATATCAGGTTTTTCCGCTGTTACGGATAAAGGTATCACTTCCAGTTCCAATACATCTGTATAATTTGTAAACGTATAGTCAGACACATTTATTCCCATACCAACTACCTGCGTTTCAGCGTAATTATCAATAAATATAGTGCAGATAATTAACAGGAACGCATATATGAAAGAAAAAATTAATAGGTAAATTTTTAAATTTTTAAACATGTCGCTAATCTTCTTTATAATTGATATACTTCTGTTTTATATTGTTAATTTTTATTATTTTATTTATTCCGAAACTCTTGTTCTCGGACGTGTCTTTACCAGTCTTGCAAGCACGATATATCTGTAATTATCAGGAATACCCACTTCGGCGCACGTGGATAATGTCAAAATCTTGTCCGTATCCTTCAAAACCACGCCGTAATCCCTGTTTTTTAAATCGACATATTCATTAAGCGCAGAAATATCAAGCGCAACCCTGTCACGCCAATTATTAAAAAACGAAAAGAAAGCTGTTTTATCACGCATTGCTTCATACCTGAATGCAATATCACTGACATATTTTTGCTTTTCTTCGCTGTTGAAATTATTGGAAATTTTTGTTCTTTCATTTTCTTTTAAAAAGTAATACGGTTCCAAATAATAATTTTTAACACTGTCCGTATAAAAACAAGCGAAAATTTCCCAAACCGTTTCATATTTCAATGTATTCAGCATAACAAATCTGTTCGATTTCACATTAAACCAGTCGTCGGTTTTAGTTACATTTTTCAGATCACTGAATACAACCGCACTCTTGGCATGTCCGAAAATAACCGTGTTCGCCTCGGCAACCACTCCGAAATTTTTAATTGAATCGTTCCAATAGCTGAAAAATGCGCTTCCGCCTGAACTGCTCGATTTTTTATCCAGCGTATGATTCAAATAATAATCCCAGTTTTTTTCATCATTATAATATCCGACCGGACAGTTTATACGTGTTCCGGGAATATGTATCCAAGCCACACAATCCGAATTCTGCGAATAAAATTTATCCAGATTATCTGAAATCAAATAACCGCTGGCGTCTAATTGCGGATTCGGAATTTTCGGAAGCGTCACAGATACATTTTCGGCAATCGCTCGTGTAACTTCTATTTCAAATTCATCGTAATATTCTTTAGTCGAATTAAAAACGCTGATCGTTGCTTTTCCGCTTTTTATCCCTGTCAATAACCCTTTTTGGTCAACTTTTACAATCGTTTCATCCGAAGAAACGAAAGTAATTTCTATTTTATCGGCACTGTTTGATATCACGTTAACAATAAGCTGTAAAGATTTTCCTTCTGTTATACTCATAACTTTATTGACAATTTCTAATCGGTTAGCTTCAGTTATTATCGGTTCTTCATTAATAAAATTAACCGTAACAACGCAATTCGCAGTATAATTACTTTCTTGTAAACTTACGGAAATAATGGCAATTCCGTTCGAAACGGGTGTAACTAAACCGTTTTTATCAACTTCCGCTACCGAGCTGTCGTCACTTGACCAGATAAGCTTTTCGCCTGATGCTTTTCCCGATAAAACAATCGCATTCAATTGTAATGTCTCATCGATTTTATTGAAAATATATTCGTCGGTGTTTAGTACAATGCCTATACCCTGTATTTTTTCGTCTGAATTATTATTAAATAATACAAACAATACGCCGTTTACAATCACCAAAACCGCTATAATTATAATACAAATTACTTTTTTCAACATTACAGACCTTTTCTCATTTATATAAATTTATTTCGGACGGCTGCTTATCAGTTTCGCATGCACAACATAACGAATATCTTCGTCATTACCGGCACATGTAATTAATGTGATAAACTTGTCCGTATTTTTCAATTCTACACCAAAATTTCTTGCCGCAACACCCGCCGAATTCTTAATCAACGAAGTATCATTAATTATATAAGAACGGTTTTTCCAATTATTGAAATAGTTCAAAAAAGCGTCTTTATCGTAATAAGCGCTGATTCCGCCCGAAGACAAATTTGATTCTATTTCTGAAATTTCTTTATTTACCGCCAGACTCTGTTCGGTCAAATCAATTATTTTATACATTAATTTATCTAAATCATCCGATGATAAATTCGTGTCAGAAAGCGAAGCTTCGATTTTTCCGATTTCAATTTTAATCAGTTCCCGTTCATTTTTCTTTTTATCTAAAACCTCGTCAACAGGCAATAAAAATTGTATTCGTGTAAATTCGCTCTGTTCTTTTTCATTATCCGCAAAATAAGTCGCAAAAATCTGCCAAACCGTTTCTTCATACAGAGTATTTATATAAATATATCTGTTAGAGCTTTTGTTAAACCATGCTTCGGTATTAGTTACGTTTTTCAGCTGCCCGAATAAAGCAGAATTACTCGCATGACAATAAAAAATGGTGTTATCATCCGTAATTTTTTGCGTTTTCTTCAAATTGTTACGAAAATCGATGAAAACAGTACCGTGTTTGTCCGATTTTTTACTCAAATTATGCGTTAAATAGTACATGTCCGAAACCGTATCCGAACTTCGGTATGCAACCGGCGTATTTATCGTAGTTCCGGGAATATAAATCCAAGCAATACAATCGGAATTAAACGCATTAAATGCTTTTAAATTATCTCCGCTTAAAAATCCGTTACCGTCGATTTTTACATTCGCAACATCAGGTATTTTTCCCGTAACAGCCGCATTTTCAATTTCATCAGGTTTAGATTCAACCACATTATTATTCGTGTTTTCACTGTTCGTATTATCAGAGTTAATATCATTGTTTACATTATTTTCTTCGATAACACTATTATTTTCCGAATTTTCGGAATTATCGGAAACGACATCATTTATATCGGAATCAACCGCATTTTCGTTATTATTATCCGCCGTTTGTGGATCTTCCGTTTCAACCGGCTTTTTATCTTCTATGACTTCATTTTTATCATTATTCGTATTTTTATTTGGTATTTGTTCAGTATTTTCATTCTTCACTACCGTAACAACGCAATTATCAAAAATTTCTTCCGATGAATCCGTAACGTTTATCGTCGCAACACCAACTCCGACAGCCGTCAATACCCCGTTTTCATCGACTTCGCAAACACTCGCATCCGCAGAAATATACAATAATTTTTTTTCATCCGCTTCTTCAGGCAAAACGACTGCTTTTAACGAATATTGCTCGCCCACAGTCATTTTCAGCTCTTTCACGTCCAGCGTAACCGAGTCAATAGCCGGAACACTTTGGAAAAATTTTACCGTCACTGCGCAAAACGCTTCGAATGCACCGTCCTGCGTAATTACCGAAATCATACAACTTCCGTCGCTGATAGGCGTAATCATGCCGTTTTCATCAACAACCGCAACTTTAGTATTATCTGATGCCCATATTATATTTTTATTCATCGCATTCGCGGGTTCAACAATAGCACGCAAAGCAAAAATTTCTTCGGACAACGTAAAAGCATAATTATCTAAATTAAGCGTAACTCCCGAAACTCGAATGTCATCATCTCCGCAAGCTCCTAAAATAAGGAGCATTGCGGAAATAATAAATATTAATAAATATCTTTTTTTCATATAAGTATCCGTATTAAAATCTATATCTATCTGCCTGTTCTCGGTCTTTCACTGACTAAAACTGCGTGCATAACATATTTCAGTTCGCCGTCAACATCCGCGCAAGTCGAAATCGTAAGAATTGTATCCGTAGGTTTAACAGTAACGCCGAAATCACGGTCACGTAAATAAGCGAATTCTTTATTTTTGCTTGTCGTATCAACACGTGCCTTCCAGCCTGTAGCATAAGCCATAAACGCCGTTTCGTCACGCTTAAATTTACTCATCAAATCCGTTACAGATTCCTTGCTTCCGCCTTTGATTGCCTCGGTGACTTTTTTATTTATTGCTTCTTGAGAAAGATTCCATTCTTCCTGAACAAAACGGGTAGATGACGTTTGCGTATAATATGTCGCGTAAACACGCCAAACCGTTTCTGTTGTCAACGTATTCAAACAGATATAATGATTGTCTTTCACGTTGAACCAAGTGTCCAAACGTGTTCCGCGTCCCAATCTGTCGAAAATATCGTCGCCTTTTGCATGTCCGAAAATCGAATAGTTATCATAGTCGGTAAATTTACCGGTATTTTTTACGTCACTGTTTTTCCAGTTCATAAATGCCGAGCCGTTGAACTTATATTTTTTATCCAATCCTCGTTCAAGATAATATTTATTGCTCGAATCCATTGCAACAGCGAAATTAATATTCGTTCCCGGAATATACAGCCATGCAATACAATCTGAATTCACCGCATTAAAAGCAGGAAGATTATCGCTTATTAAATAGTGCTGGCTGTCAACCACAGGTTTCGGAACAGACGGCAGTTTAATACCCGTACCCGAACCGCTGCTCGAAGAACCGCCCGTATTTTTAGCCGAAACGATGATTGAACAAACATCAACAAGCTCACCGTTAACAGTGTCGTCAGCTCTCGCTGTAATCGAAACTTCACCCTTTTTAAGTGCCGTAACAATACCCATTGTCTCGTCTTCATTGCTTACCTTGGCAATAGTTTCATCTGAAGATTCCCAGATTATTTTACTGTTTTCCGCAGAAAACGGCTGTATCAACACAACGAGTTTATATTCGTCCCCGACTTCCAGAGAAACCATTTTTTCAACGATTTCAATCGATTCCACGTTAATTTCTCTCGGCGGAGGAGGTGCGGGTATATCAACGGTAATAACACAGTTTGCTTTGAAATTGCCGTCCTGCGTTGTCACTGTAATAACGGCAATCCCATTGTTTCTCGGCGACACAAGACCGTTTTCATCAACAAATGCCACTTCAATGCTGTCTGTTTCCCAGACTAAATTTAAGTTTCCCGCATTGGCAGGCTCAATAGTCGCAACCAATTGCAAAGAATCCGCATAATCGGTAAATATGTATTCACTCTTGTCCAGTTTAACGCCGCTGACTCTCGGTCCTTCGCTGTCGCCGCAGGAAGTCAGCATAAAACTTGCCAGCATCAATATAAATAATAAAACAACTTTTATCTTTTTAATAGACATCTATATATCTCCTAAATTCGGGAATATTTTTATTTAAATTTTTATTATTTTCTTTTTATCTCGCTTTAATCCGAACCAAACGTGCATGAATAACGTATTTTAAAATCGAATTGACATCAGCGCAAGTTGACAGTGTCAGAATTTTATCTGTACCTTTCAGCGTAACGCCGTAATTCCGATCTTTCAGATACTCATATTTTTTATAATTGGAATTACCCGTCAAAACACGTGATTTCCAGCCGTTAGCAAAAGTAAGAAAAGCCGCTTCATCTCTTTCCAAACTCTTTAAAAACGCTGCGTCTTTTAATTTATCGGGATTGCTCAAAGCGATTTCATTAACTAAAGCCTGTAATTTATCCTGTGGTAAAATAAAGTTTTCCTTCAAATAATCAACATCTGCACTGTCCGTATAATAGCAGGCATAAACTTCCCAAACAGACATATATTTAAGTGTATTAACCGCTATATAACGATTGGATTTGACATTAAACCAACTGTCCAAAAGCGTAACGCTCTTCAATTGTCCGAACATATCGTCGCCTTTTGCATGTCCGAACATTAATGTATGTGCATCGTCAAAATAACCTGTATCATTCAGTCTGAAGTTTCCGCTGTTTAAAAACGCAGCACCCGAATATTTTGTTTTTCCGTCAAAACCCACGGTCAAATATTTTTTATTATCTCCTGAAAACCCGACAGGCTGATTGATATTCGTTCCGGGAACATAGACCCATGCTATGCATTCTTTGTTAATTTTATTAAAAGCCAATAAGTTATCATTAGTCAAATAATAGTCCGCATCCACTGTCGCTTTGCTTATTGACGGCAATTTCGATTCTGTTGTACTGTTATTCCCCGAAGAATTATTTCCCGAGGAGTTATTATTACCTGAAGAATTATTATTATCCTGTGATTCAGGTATTTTCGCAGAAATAACAATAGTTACGCTATCGCTGACTAACCCGTCGGCTGATGTACAAGTTATCAATACTGTTCCCGCTTTTATCGCCGTAACCATTCCGCCGTCGGAATCTGTATTGCCCACCGTTGCCAAACTTGTGTCCGAACTGCTCCAGCTGAGCGTTTTATCAGCTGCGTCTTCGGGACCTATGTCGGCGTTGATTTTCAATTCGTCACCGACAACCATTTTTACGTCGGTTTCAACGATTTTAATCGTTTCTACCAAAGCTTCGGGCGGCAGCGGTGCTTCGGGTACAGCTACGGTAATATTGCATAAGTCAAAACTTTCATTTCCTTCAAAAACAACTGATTTATTAGTGTCCGTATCTTCGTCAGCATCTATATTTTCTTCATCATCCGCTATAATAGTTTTTGATATCCTCACAACTTTAATGACGCAGCTGCCGTTGCCAATCGGCGTAACAACACCCGATTTACTGACCATTGCCACATTTGTATCACTGCTTGACCAAACCAGTTCATCATCGTCAGTCAACGCAGGTTCAACAGTAACCTGCAATAAAAGAGCTTCGGAATAATCGGAAAAAGTGTGGTCATGAACATCTAAAAAAAACTGTACGGCACCATTTTCGTCATTTTTAACCGAATCTTTATTAAATAACCGGTCGCATGCTGTTAAAGATACTGCAAACAACATGATTACAACGAGAAAAAAAGTTATATGCCTGTTGTGTTTTAGCATATGTACACCTCATAAAATATTTATTGTGTTTGTGTTTTTATAATATATTTTTTTGTTTATAATAAAATTAACATTAAAAATCTTACCTGATATTTTAACATATTTCAAATAAAAGTGCAACTGTTATATTTCAACTTTTTTGTATTTTTTATTTAACGTTTTTATTATAGTTAAACCACTTGAAAACTGCTCACAGTTTTCAATTACAAGCGGAACTTGTAAAGCGGCAAAAGCCGCTGTGGATTAACTATGAACTACATACCAACAATGCTCTGCATTGTCAACGATTCAAAGAATCGTTGCTTAAAAAGTGCCTCACTTTTTAAGTGTTATGAGTATATAAACAATCATTTTATTTAGACGATTATATCGCCATATTGTTCCGTATAAATAAATATTATTCCAAAACGACAAAAGAATATTTCTATCCGATACGCAACAGACAAAATAAAATCAGTCTGTTGCGTATTAAAAAATATTTTATTTTTAATTAAATTTGTCCAAAAATTCGGGATATTTTTTTTCCACGATTTTTTTTGCAATAACCTCGGCATTATAGCCGTACATTTCCATCAATTTATCAGGTGTTCCCGATTTGCCGAAACGATCCTGCGAACCGATTTTTATCAACTCGATACCGTTTCTTCTCGTTAGATCCTGCGATGCGATACTGTCGGCAACCGCTCCGCCCAATCCGCCGAACACATTATGGTCTTCAATCGTCACAATTAAACCCGTTTCTTTGATTGCCGAAGCCACCGCCTCGTCATCCAGCGGTTTGATACTCGGCATATCCACAATCCGTGTCTTGAGACCTTTTTCAAGCAATATTTTACGAATATCGGAAGCTAATTCGAAGAAGGAGCCTGTAAACATAACCGTCAAATCTGAACCTTCTTCCAAAACTTCACTTTTCCCCGGTACAAACGTATATTTTTCATCATATATAACAGGCGAAGCCAGCCTTCCTGCACGAATATACACAGGTCCTGCATATTCACAAGCAAAACGTAAAGCACTCTTCATTTGCATGGCGTCAGACGGTGAAATGACAATCATTCCCGGAATAGCACGCATAAGAGCCATATCTTCCAGACACTGATGCGTAGCTCCGTCTTCACCGACTGCAAGACCCGCATGTGTTGCTACGATTTTCACATTGTTTTTCGGATAAGCAATGCTGTTACGAATTTGTTCATATCCGCGTCCTGCTGCAAACATGGCAAAAGTCGAGGCAAAAACAATGTTTCCGCAAGTGGATAAACCCGCTGCTACACTCATCATGTTTCCTTCGGCAATACCGCAGTTTATATGTCTTTCAGGATAAACTTTTTTAAAAGTGTCTGTCTTGGTGGATTTGGTTAAATCTGCGTCCAATACGAATAAATTCGGATATTTAGCGCCCAGTTCGACAAGCCCCTCGCCGTAAGCGTCTCTCAAAGCAATTCTATCACTCATTGACCCATTACCTCCTTTATTGCCTGCGCATGTTGTTCAGCATTCGGCGGCGTTCCGTGCCATGAAGCAACGTTTTCCATGAACGAAACTCCCTTACCTTTAACCGTTTTTGCTATAACAGCCGTCGGTTTGCCCGTAACGGTTTTTGCAGCTGCAATCGCTGATTTTATAGCGTTTATGTCGTGTCCGTCGATTTCAATGACGTTTAAGTTAAATGCCAGTAATTTTTCTTTCAAAGGCAGAGGAGACATAACATCTTCAATGTTTCCGTCGATTTGTAATCCGTTATTATCGATAAAAATACATAAATTATCTAATTTATGGTGAGCTGCGAACATAAAAGCCTCCCAAACCTGACCTTCCTGACATTCGCCGTCGCCCAAAATTGTATAAACATGATAGTTTTCGTTCTTTTTTTTACCTGACAACGCAATTCCGCATGCAGCTGAAACACCCTGACCCAGCGAACCTGTAGACATATCAACGCCCGGAACACTCTTCATTTCGGGATGTCCTTCCAAAAAACTGTCTATCTTCCGAAATTTTAACATTTCACTGACAGGAAAAAATCCTTTCAGTGCCAAAGCAGCATATAAAGCAGGGCTGGCATGACCTTTCGACAATACCAAACGGTCTCTGTCTTCTTTTTTGGGATTTTTCGGGTCAATATTCATTTCTTCGTTGTACAGCACAGCCAAAATATCTGTACACGACAACGATCCGCCCGGATGTCCGCTTTTGGAATTAAGCAATGCGTCCAAAATTAATTTACGCATATTCTTCGCATATTCTCTCGTTTCCGTAACAATCACCTCTATCATTATATTTATAATATCACATTACTTTCATTATAACATATTTAAAGCACATAAATCAAGCAAAATAAATCGAAATTTAAAAATCTGTAAAAATTCGGAATCCACCGCCAAATTGCATTATCCCGCCGGACAAAACATATTCCACAAGTTTTTTTCTTAAATATGTATCTGTCGGAGCTTTATTTATATTGTCTTTTTTAATATTAACGAAAACATGATCAAAATCATCATGATTTTGCCAATATCTTGTTGGTACAAAAAGATTTTGAAATTTTAAAATATTACTGTCAGGCAACAACAATTTTCCAAACGCCGGGTCAAACAACCACGAAAAACAACCAAACGCTTTAAAATCAAAATTCAGTATTTTATGAAAAAATTCTTTTGCTGTTTCAAACGATTCAAGACAATCGGATTCATCCAGTTTTTCGCCCCCGGTAATGTGAACGCTTAAAAATGGATCATTCATTTTTAAACCCAGTTTCACCGCCATAGGAGTCAAATGCCAATCATTGATATATGCAATTTCAAAAACCAACCTTCCGAGTCTAAACATTCTTCCGCGCAAATGATGAATAAACCAACTATATCCATCAAATCCAAATTCATTGTTTTCTTTATATTTTTGATTCATACTAAAAGCCATTTCGTTTATTGTCGCCATAAATATATCTTTCGGAATATTTTTTTCTATATACAATTTCTCCATATCTTCAATAGCCAAAATATACACAAACGCCCCGAATTGCGACGATTTATCCTTAAATGCTTCATTGACAACAGCATATATTTCATCATTATTTGAAGAATTAAATGATATATCTGCAAGTTTATTTTTAATATTCAAAGCTTCGGAAATCATATTTTCATCCGCACATATTTTTTTCGCAGTTTCATGTAATATTTTCTTGTTTTCATCACATAAATTAAAATATTCAAAGTATTTTTCAAATTTTTTCATTTTAAATTTCTCCTTGAATTATATTAATTTCATTTTAACATATTTTAAACCCATAAATCAAGCAAAATTATTTTATTTGATTTTATTTCAAATTTATGTTACTATTATTAAAAGGCGGTAGAAAAATGAATTACACAGAATTATATAAACAAGCTAACGAAATTATCGGCGAACTCACGCCAATCGACGCCGACTGCGGACTTTTATGCAATAAAAGTTGTTGCAAAGGCGATAAAGACGACGGAATGCTTATTTTTCCGCACGAAAATGAAATACTTTCAAAATCTGATTTTTTAAAATTGAAAAAAATAAATTTCAGAGGATTAAAATTATTCTTCGCTTCTTGCAAAGGTGCATGTAACCGCCATTTTAGACCTCTCGCCTGCCGGATTTTTCCGTTCGCACCCTATTATAAAAACGGAAAACTGGAATTAATCAAAGACCCGAGAGCTTTGTACACATGTCCGTTATTATTTGCAAATGACGACGAACTCTTATCAAAAGATTTTCAAACAGCCGTACTGAAAGCGTTTCAGCTATTAATAAAAGAACCTGAAATCGAAAAAATGCTGATAAAATATTCCGAAATGATGGACGATTACATGCGTTTCACAAAATCCAATTGATTACGTAAAAACTATTGACTTTAAAGTTCAATATTGTTAAAATGATAAATAACCGCAAAAATTTTTTAGGAGCAAAACTTTGAAAAAAGAAATAAACGAAAAATATAATTTAAAAAAAGCTAAAACAAATACATCAGAATTCCCCATTTTTTTGAAACGAAACATGAAAAAAAGTCTCATTTTATATGCTTTTTTATTCGTTTTCAGCTTGATTTTTGCCGTTTTAAACGCGGTAATGTACACTTTGGATGCAACAGCAATCATGTTTTTCATATGCGTCCTGATTTTTCTTTTAGCATTCTTATTCAGCATTTTTTTGAATTCCGAAGTGACCTACATCATCGACAAAGACGTAATTATCAGCCATTCCAAGCTTTTAATGTCTGAAAATGTCCTGACGGATCATATCTATTCTGTCATTTACAGCGACGAAAAGCGGCAATCCCTTAAAATTTCCTACAATCTTCCCGAATACGACCTAAAAAATAAATTGGGAGATTTTGATACCGATTTAATCCAAAACACCGGTTTATGGGTATTATATATTAATAAAAAAGACATAAATATCCCGATTGAAGAACTAAAAGTAATTTTACAGCAATTTTATATAGATAAAAATTATAAACTAAAATAAAAATTTAACGAAAAGGCGGTAATTAACATGCGAGATTACATAAAACCTCCGTTTTTAGGCGCTGCGTACTATCCCGAAGACTGGCCCGACGAAGAAATTGACAAAGACATAGCAAAAATGGTTGAAGCAGGCATGAATGTGGCTCG
>JGI994J12354_10003013_pt1 | contig 16017 bp, 6 predicted proteins | sample IntmicLarv3ML3BL_FD_12354 | JGI IMG/M metagenome (IMG submission 12354) | reverse complement strand
AAAGCCATAATCGCAGGCTGCGCCGGAGGAACTTTTGACAGCATATCAGCCGCCGCAGATATATTGGCGGGAAAATCCATAGGCAACGGAATATTTAAAATGAGTATATATCCGGGTAGTCAGCCGGCATATTTGGAATTGGTTAAAAACAACTCCATAGCGAAGCTTATGGAGGCCGGAGTATTGATCCGTTCGGCATTCTGCGGGCCATGCTTCGGAGCGGGGGATACCCCTGCCAACGGCGAGCTTTCCATAAGGCACACCACTCGCAATTTCCCTAACAGAGAAGGTTCCAAGCCGGGCGAGGGGCAGATTTCCTCCGTGGCTTTAATGGATGCAAGATCAATTGCGGCTACTGCGGCAAATGAAGGCAGGCTTACCGCAGCTACGGAAATTGAGGTGAATTATAGTACACCCAAGTATTATTTCAATAAATCCGTTTACGATAATAGGGTTTATGACGGCTGGAAAAAGGCTGAGCCCGAGGCTGAGCTTAAATCAGGCCCCAATATTAAAGATTGGCCGGATATGAATCCTTTAAGCGATAACCTGCTGGTTAAGGTAATCAGCTATATTACAGACCCGGTGACTACTACAGATGAGCTGATTCCTTCAGGCGAGGCTTCATCATATCGTTCTAATCCCGAAAAAATGGCGGAATTCACCTTAAGTAGAAAAGACCCAGGTTATTTGCCGGCAGCTAAGGAAATACGACGTATGGAGAAAACGAGAACAGAAAACAATACGGCCCCTGAAATTATTGAAGTATTGGATAAATTTAGCAAAATAGAAGGTCTTTCCACCGTAAATGCCGAAAACACCTGCCTGGGAAGCTCTATCTATGCCCATAAACCGGGAGATGGTTCCGCCAGAGAGCAAGCGGCCTCCTGCCAAAAGGTATTAGGTGGCTGGGCAAATTTCGCCCTTGAATATGCCACAAAGCGTTATCGCACCAATTTAATAAATTGGGGAATTTTGCCGTTTATTGTTGAAAATGCGGAAGATGTTGAATTAAACAGTTATATTTTAATTCCCCATATAAGGAAAGCCTTGACTGATAATGAAAGCTCTATTAAATGCCATTTGTTGAATGAAAATGGAAGTTTAAGGAATCTTAGCGTCACATTAGGCTACCTTACAGTTGAAGAACGGGAGATTTTATTAGATGGCTGCCTGATTAACAATTACAAGAAGTAATATTGGATATGAGGATATATTTGCAGCAGGCAAGGCGAAATTTGCGTGGTTTCTGTTGCTGAACAAGCCCCCCAAACCCTATATATAAGCACAATAAAAGCAGAGATTCGCTTATTTATGAATCTCTGCTTTTATTGTGCTGTTTTCAATATGAAATCTAAGGCAACCGCGCATATCACAAAAGCTTTATACCCTGCATAAAATTTTCAAATTTGCATAAGGGATAACGGTTATCATATAATTAAGTCATAAATAGCGCGTTGTTTTAAGAAATGGCACAAGGAGTATGGCAAATGAAAATAACAACAGAAAACTTTTTTAAAACCTCTGACGGAGCCATAATTTACTATGAAGATGTAGGTTCGGGTATACCCATTTTAATGGTTCCGGGATTTTTATGCACAACAAAATTCTTTTGCAAAAATGTTGAGGCTCTTTGCGCAAAATACAGAATGATTACCATGGACCCCAGAGGGCAGGGGAATTCTTCTAAATCACTTTGCAGCAATAATATGCGGCGCAATGCGCTGGATATAAAGGAGCTTATTGACCATTTGAATTTGGAAAATGTAATATTGCTGGGCTGGAGCGTGGCGGCATCCGTTGTTGTAAGTTATGCGGCCGAGTTCAATGAGCATAAGCTGGCAGGGTTAGCGCTGGTCGATGGTTCCCTTCATCCGTTTTCAGGAGAGCCATGGAATCACCACAGGGGCAAAGATTACAATATTGATAATTGGTTTGCCACATATCAGCCTTTGGTTTACAATCCGCAAAAGTTTTATGAGGAGTTTACGGCAAGAATTTCTAACCACGGCAATATGCCTGAAGAAGATCGTAAGTGGATTATGGCGGAATGCATGAAAACCATGCCTTGGACAGCCATGGAGATACATTATGATTTCTGCCACACCAACAATGTTCCCAATCTGGAGAAGCTCAAGGTTCCTGTGGCGGTTTTCGGATCGGATTCGAAGGCATACGGCCTTGATATGGTAAACGAATATATGAGAAGAATTCCCGGATATTCGGAAACCCATGAGTTTTATGAAAGCGGACATTTAATGTTCTATTATGAATCGGAAAAATTCAACAACTGCTTAGACAGCTTTGCGAGAAAGGCTTGCGAAATTATATCATAAGAAGGGTAGGAGAATCACATGTTATTGGGGATTACCGGCTTTGTTATTATAATTGCAATGGTTTATCTGTTATTGAAAGAAAAAGCAATTCCTATTTCCGTATTTGTTTTGCTGCCGATAGTAGGCGCGCTTATTAACGGATTTGGCGCAGTGGAGATAACAACATTCGTAAAAGAAGGCTGTGCAAAGGTGTGGCCTATGGCGGCATTATTCGTATTTACTGTAACATTTTTTGATGTTATGGGCGATGCGGGGCTTTTCGATAAGGTGGTTGAGCATTCGGTTAAGATGGCTAAAGGCAATGTCACGGGAGTTCTTCTTGCTATTTTCGCAATAGCTACAATAGCATCTCTTGCGGCCGACAGCCCGTCTACATATTTAATTGTTATGGTGCCGTTGCTTCCTCTTGTTAAAAAATTAAATATCCGCGTAAGTTCGGCAATGCTTGTAACTTGTATGGCTATTTCTGTAATGAACCTATTGCCTTGGGGCGGCGCCGTCAACCGGGCATGTATTACTGTAGGCATAGATTCCGCCGTTATGTGGAAGCCTTTGATACCTGTTCAAGTTTTCGGCTGGTTTTGCGCATTAATTGCTGTATTCTTCATTTCAAACGGAGAGAAAAAACGAGACGCAGGCATACAAAACGAAAGCGATGATGTGCTTTCCGTTAAAATGGCAAGCAGCGCAGAAGCAGAAGCATTGAAAAGACCTAAACTTCTGGGCTTTAACATAGCTTTGACAGTGCTTGTATTTGTTCTTCTTTTTACAACTGATTTGCCTAACTACTTTATATTCATGTGTGGTTGCGTGCTTGTTTTAATGGTAAACTATCCCGATGCAAAGCAACAGAAGGAACGCATTAATGAGCATGCGGCAGATTCTTTAATTTCTGTAGCAACTGTATTATCTGCAGGCGTGTTAGTGGGTGTACTTAATAATTCCGGCATGATTACCGCTATGGCAAATATGATTATTAACTTCCTCCCGGATTCCATGGGCCCGTATTTGCATTTGATATTCGGTTTCTTCGGTGGCTTCATAGGTCTTGGCGTAAACCCAGACCCGTTATATTACGGCTTGCTCCCAATTCTTATTGAGGTTACCTCCAATTTTGGAGTATCTCCGGAAAGCGTTGCATACGCATTGATGATCGGCGGGGATTCTATTTTCACACTGAGCCCTGTTATTGCGGGTACATATATGGCGCTTACCGTATCGGGCCTTTCCTACAAGGAGCATATGAGGCGCTCTTTAATGCCTCTTTGGATTCTCGGGTTGCTTATGCTTGGCTTTGCAATGGTAATAGGCCTTGTAACTTTTTAGGTAATACGAAGGTATTGAAAATTTTGTAAGATAAATGGCTTATATCGGCCTATTTGAAAAAAGCGCAAAGCGTGGTACACTTGAAAAAGAGTATCGCGTTTTGTCGTACATATATGAAATTAATCATTATCTAAGGAAAATTGCTTCGGATAGCGGCCTTCAGCCAACTGTTTCATGACCATAATACGGCGAAAGGGGTAAGAATATGCACAACAGGGAATGGGAACTGGTTATGACCATAGCAGGCGAGAAAAGCATTTCTCGGGCAGCAGAAAAGCTGTATATGTCTCAGCCGGCGTTAAGTATGTTTTTAAACCGGCTTGAAACTCAAATGGGTACGAAGCTTTTTACAAGGAGCGTTTCAGGGCTGATTCCAACATATGCGGGAGAATGCTATATCAGAACGGCCGAAAAGGTTCTGAAGCTATGTAACGATTTTGAAACGGAGCTTTGCGATATCAGCCAATTGCATAAAGGCCGGGTTAAAGTAGGCGCTACGGTTCATCTGGGCTCATATGTGTTTCCGATTGTTCTTCCTATTTATAAGGAGCGTTACCCTAATATACAAATCCAGATTAAGGAAAGCGATTCTGCCGGCTTGGAAAAAGCATTAACTCATAGTGATATTGACATCGCGCTGATGCATATGCCTTTTTTGAGCATGGAGGCGGCGTATGAAACCATTACCGATGACCCTTTTGTTATGGTATTCGCCCAAAATAGCCCATTGGCAAAATATATTTATCAAAAGGACGGGCAAAATTATATAGACCCTCGCCATGGCGGAGATGAGAAATTTGTATTATCTTATCCTACCCAAAGAGTACGCCAAATTACAGATAAAATTCTTGATAAAGCAGGAATTACGCCGGATATTGCATTTATGACAAGCAGCGTGGAAACGGCATTGCGCGTAGCAAGTGTAGGCATAGGTGTAACTTTTATGCCGGAGAGCTATATTAAGCTTTTTACATGTCCCGTTGAGCCGTATTATTGTCACTTGGAGGGCGAATATAACGCATATTGGACTTTTGTTGCAGCTTACTCCAGCCTTGAAGAATTATCTAAGCCGGCTAAGGAATTTATACGAATATTGAAAGAAAATTATAGATAATTAATGATTTTGATGAATACGGGATAAATAAATTTCAGTTTAAATAGGCAAGCTAAATAATTTTATGCGGAGAACACAGGAACGTTCATTCGGTTTTTGTCGAATTCTAGTAGATATATCAGTCATCCGGTTTCAATGGGGAAGGTTGGTATGATTAAAAAATTATACATAATCCATCCATTGTAACATTAACTTATAGAAATCTATATTCATATGAGCTATATAGAAAGAAAGGTAATTTTGATTTTTAAAAAACCCAGAAGGCAACTGTATTAATCCTTTAAAAATTCTAGGGAGATTATGCTTTAATATTGCGTAGCTGTGGACTAATATTAAAGCCTATAGAAGCGGCCGTAATATGCGTTTAAATAAAAAATATTATAAAATTGCGTAAAATAGAAAAAAGCGCATATATTATTTCGTAAAAGTTGTGTTTCGCGAAATAATATATGCGCTTTTTTATTCTTCTCTACTATAATAATCTTAATAAAATTTGTTATAAATTTAGCTTTCTTCCCCTTCTTCCGCAAACAGCGCCTTGGCAAATAGCTGCGAATCAAATACCTGTAAATCTGTGGCCTTTTCGCCAACGCCTATATAGCGCACAGGAATATTCAACTCATTCTTTATAGCAATTACAATGCCGCCTTTTGCGGTTCCGTCTAATTTGGTCAACACAATTCCCGTAATATCGGCGGTTTCTTTAAACAGTCTCGCTTGCTGCAAAGCATTTTGGCCTGTGGTCGCATCCAGCACCAAAAAAACCTCTCTCTGGGCTTGCTCATACTCTCGTTCGATGACTTTATTTATTTTTTTCAATTCTTCCATTAAATTCTTTTTATTATGAAGCCTGCCTGCCGTATCGCAAATAAGAATATCTATATTGCGATTTTTAGCTGCCGTTACTCCGTCAAATATAACTGCGGCCGGATCCGAGTTTTCCTGATGTTTGATTATAGGAACGTCATTCCTGTTTGCCCATATTTCCAACTGATCTATAGCTGCGGCTCTGAAAGTATCCGCCGCGGCCAAAATAACGCTTTTGCCCTCAGCCTTATATTTATTGGCAAGCTTGCCTATGGTTGTTGTTTTGCCAACGCCGTTGACGCCGATTACAAGTATTACCGCCGGCGTTTTTAAATCAAATTCCTCATCCGGGCTGAGAATTTTGGATATTTCTTCAATTACAATATTTTTAACTGCCGAGACTTCATTTATTCTTTCTTTTTTAACCCTTTGTCGAACCGCGTCGATAATCCCGGTGGAAGTTTCAACGCCTATATCAGCCATAATAAGCGCTTCTTCAAGATCGTCGAACATATCATCGTCAATAGTGGTAAAAGAGTTTAGCACATTTTCAACGCTGCCCAAGATACTTTTGCGGGTTTTATCAAGGCCTGCCATGAGCTTACCGAATAATCCCGGGCCTTTTTTGTTACCACTCTCCTCCTCCGCATCAACATTTTTTGTGGAAGAATCAATATCCACCGAATTATCGGTTTCAGGAACATTTATTTCGTTTTCTTCCGCGGGTTCGGAAAGAATTTCGTCGCTATCTAAAGCTTCAACATCTGCGATTGTTTCGTTATTCATATTTTCAGTGGTTTCTTGAATGATTTCACTTTCGCCAATAGAATCCTCTTTGTTATTCTTATCACGGCCTGAAAATAAATTTTTAAATATACTCATGGTATCACCCTATGCACTTTCATCTTCAAATTTTACGCTTACCAATGTTGATACGCCCTGCTCCTGCATGGTTATGCCATAGAGAACATCGGCCGCTTCCATAACGCTTTTTCTATGGGTTATTAATACAAACTGGGTATCAATACAGAAATTTTGCAAATAATTTACGTATCTTACTGCATTGGCATCATCCAGCGCGGATTCTATCTCATCAAGAATGCAGAAAGGAGAAGGCTTCATCCTTAATATCGCAAAGAGCAGCGCCGTTGCGGTCAGCGCCCTTTCGCCTCCAGATAAAAGAGAAAGGCTCTGCAATGCTTTGCCCGGAGGCTTGGCAACTATATCTATGCCGGATTCCAGTACATTACTCTCATCAGCCAGCTTTAAATAAGCTGTGCCTCCGCCAAAAATATCGGAGAATACAGATGAAAAATTGCTTGATATAATGGCAAAATGCTCTTTAAACTGAGCCTCCATAAGCTCCGAAAGCTGAGTTATTATATCCATAAGCTTAATTTCCGCCTCTTTAATATCTTCGGATTGTTTAGTTAAGAATTCATAACGCTCCGAAACATTTTTATATTCCTCAATGGCGGAAACATTAATATTGCCCAAACCTCTTATTTTATTTTTAAGAGAACGCTCATCGCTGATCAATCTGGTTTGAGCCTTGTCTAACTTGGGATATTCCTTAGCTTGATTGTATGTTGTTTCATATTCATCCCACATGGTATCGTAGATTTTACGCAAATTATCATCAATATGCTCTTTTTGAAGCTGTAATCTTGACATTTCATTATTTAAGTTAGAAATTTGCTCAATAAGTGCTAAATTATTATCTTCACACTTCAAAAGCTGTTCCTTTAGCTCTTTTAATTTATTGCTTTCATTTTCCGTGATTGCCTTTAGTTCTGTATCGTTTTCCTTCAAATTCTCTTTTTTTACGTTGAGAGCCTCAATTTCCCCATATTTTTCCTTAAGGAGCGCTTCTCTCTTGCTAATATCTGCCATAAAGCGCTCTATACTGCCGCGCTCAGAGCTGTTGCCGGTGTTTAAAGCCTCAAGGCGGTCGTTCATATTGCGTTGTTTTTCCTCAAGTGCCGTAATTTCAACCTTCAATATGGTTATTTCATTATATCTATGATCTTTTTCGATTCTTTTGGCGGTAATAATCTGATTAAGCTCGCTGATTTTGTTTCTGGTATCCGTAATTTTATCCTCAGTTGAACGCTTGGATAATTCAAAACTTCTTATATTTGTATTGCATTCTACAATTTGATCCATTAAAAGCTTATTTTCTTCATCAAGGGTGTTTGCTTTGTCAGTAAAATCGGCCAAGGATTCCCGCAAAAGCTCCAAGCGCTCACTTGAAGCCGATTTTCCAATCTCAATTGCCTGAAGATTCTTTTGAGATTCATCCCTTTGGAAATCAACCGCATCCAACTGGTTTTTAATGCCGGAAATGACGGTTGATAATTTATTTTCTTCCTCTGATAAATCAAGAATAGTCTTTTCTAATGTAGAAAGCTCTCTTTTACGGCTGAATATGCCGCTGACCTTCTCGGAAGTGCTTCCGCCTGTAATAGATCCGCCGGGGTTAAAAAGCTCACCGTTTAATGTAACTATTCTGTTAGAATAATTATATTTCTTGGACAGGTGAATGCCGTTATCCATAGTATCAACGATTGCGGTATTAATAAGCAGGCTGGAAAAGATATTTTTATATTTTTCATCAAATGTAAGCAGTTCGTAAGCCGTTCCCACTACCCCATCTTCCTTAAGCAGACCCTTATCCAAAGAGCTGCTTCGGGGTTTTACCGTTGTCAAAGGCAAAAATGTCGCCCGGCCTGAATTGTTTCTTTTAAGATAGTCAATTGCCGCTTTCGCATGGGCTTCATTTTCAGTAACAATATTTTGAATTGCTCCGCCTAAAGCAATTTCAATAGCTGTCTCATATTTTTTATCAACGCTTATAAGCTCGCCAACGGCACCAATAACACCACTGAAATCATCAGGATTACTTTTTTTGCGCGAAAGTATGGTTTTAACTGATTTTTGATAACCCTCGTAAGCATTTTCAAGCTCCGTAAGCATTTTGTTCCTATAACGGGCCTCATGTAATCTTTGCGAACAATTTTTCAACAAATCTTTATTTTTAGCGAGGTTTTCGGATAATTGTTCCTTTTCACTTGCCAACTGCGCTAAATTATTAATCAATTTTTGGCTTCTGAGATTGTAATCGTCTAAAGTGCCGCTTAAGGAGGCTTCTTCCTCTTTTGCTGCCGCTGTTTTTATAACATTTGAGCTTAATTCAGTATTAATCTGCTCCATACGGTTTTCGAGCTGCTCGTACATGCTTTCGGAGCGGCTAATGCTGTTATTAATATCACTTACGGATTGCATAAACTCAATAATATCATTGTTATATTTTTCTACAAACTGTTCTTCTTCCGTCATTTCGCTGGCGAAGCCTGTAAATGACTTGTCTTTTTCTTCCAGCAATTCTGATTTTTCGCTGAGTTCCTTAATAATTTCATCTAACATAACGCTGAATTTGTCAATTTCATTTTTATTCAGCTCTATGGAAGTTGTCTTTTCGTTGACTCTATTGTTTATATTGTCGATTTCGGAATTTATATGCTGTATTTGTTCGTTTTTCAATATTATATCATTCTCTGTTTGTTCGAATTCCGAGCGGTTTTCATTAACTTTATAATTTAAATCCTCGACAGCGCTTTCAGATAGGATAATTTTTTCTCTATTAACAAATAGAATATTTTCCGAATCAATTTTACTTTTCTCTAATTCTTCTGTTTGCGAAAGAACAATTTGAATATTTTCATCAATTTTGTCGATACGTTCCTGAGTAGTTTCCACTTCGTTAATGAATACATTCATCTGCACCAGCTTCAATTCCTCAGCCAGCTTAAGATATTCCTTAGCCTTCTCGGACTGCACATATAATGGCTCCAAATTACCCTCAAGCTCCGCTATTATATCCGAAACACGCTCAAGGTTTTGCCGTTCCTTCTCCAATTTGCTTAGGGATTCAAAGCGCCTGGCTTTGTATTTAACAATGCCTGCCGCTTCCTCAAAAAAGCTCCGGCGTTCCTCTCCCCTTGAGGACAGAACCTCCTCTATCTTACCCTGCCCTATTATTGAATAGCCTTCTTTGCCGATGCCGGTGTCCATGAAAAGCTCATGAATATCCTTAAGCCGACAGGAGGAACCGTTAATATAATACTCTCCCTCGCCGCTACGATAAACCCTGCGGGTTATGGTTACCTCATCATAGCTGATTTTAAGGCCGTTGTCGCTGTTATCTATTGTCATAGAAACCTCGGCAAAACCAAGAGGCTTGCGATTGGCTGTTCCCGCAAAAATAACATCCTCCATTTTACCGCCGCGGAGGGATTTTGCGCTTTGCTCGCCTAAAACCCAGCGGATAGCATCGGAAACATTGCTCTTTCCGCTACCGTTAGGGCCAACTACTGCGGTAATTCCTGTATTAAATTCCAATCTGATTTTTTCAGGAAAAGATTTGAAGCCATTCATTTCCAACCGTTTAAGATACATAAGCACTCCCGATAAATATTGTTATATATACATGGTGAAAGTGTTTGAAGCGCTAACTCCAAACACTTTCAAATCGGTATCAGAACACTATCGCGCTAACCCTTAACGACTATGTTGACGATTTTGCCCGGCACATAGATTTCCTTAACAATCTTGGCACCTTCCATTTTAGGCGCTAAAGCCTCCTTGGCATTGGCTAAAATAACCTCTTTAGCATCGTCTACATTTATTTCCATACTGCCGCGAACCTTGCCGTTAATTTGCAAAGCTATTTCAACGGTACTGGTTACGAGCTTATCCGCGTCGTAAGATGGCCAGCCTTGGCAGAATACGCTGTTTTCATGACCCGTAACCTTCCACATTTCTTCCGAAATATGAGGGGCGAAAGGCGCCATCATAACAATCATTTTTTCCAATGTTAATTTATCTACGCCGTTATGCTTTTTGGCTAAATCAATGAGTTTCGTAGTATACTCCATAAATCCGCTGATAACTGTGTTAAATGTAAAATTATTAAGCCTGTTTGTAATTTCAAATACGAATTTATTCCGCATGAAATCAAAATCATCATTGGAATTTATAATTTTGCCCTTATAATCATCTACAAATTTCCAGCATTTGTTCAAATAACGATAAACGCCTTCAATACCGGAATCATCCCATTCGGAATCCTGCTCCGGAGGGCCTACGAACAATTCGTACATTCTCAAAGAATCGCAACCGTAGCGTTCAACCAGACTGTCGGGAGAAACATAATTCCCGGCGGATTTGCTCATTTTTGAGCCGCCTTTATTAAGAATCATTCCTTGATTGAACAAACGGGAAAACGGTTCTTCAAACTCAACCGCGCCTACGTCAAAAAGAACCTTTGTATAAAATCTGGCGTAAAGCAAGTGTAAAACAGCATGCTCAACCCCGCCGATATACATATCCACAGGAAGCCATGTTCTTAAGGCATCTTTGCCGGCAAGCTCATTATCGTTATGGCTGTCGGGATATCTCAAGAAATACCATGATGAGCCGGCCCATTGAGGCATTGTATTTGTTTCCCTTTTGGCCGGTGCGCCGCATACAGGGCATGTTGTATTAATGAATTCAGGAATATCGGCCAAAGGCGATTCTCCCGTATCTGTAGGCTGATATTTTTCCACATTAGGCAAAAGCACAGGCAAATCTTCTTCGGGCACGGGAACCGCACCGCAGGCATCGCAATGAATAATCGGAATAGGCTCGCCCCAATAGCGCTGGCGTGAAAATACCCAATCGCGAAGCTTATAGTTAATGGTTTTATTGCCTATTTTTTCTTCTTCAAGGCAATTTGCTACAATTTCCTTAGCTTGACCGGAAGGTAAGCCGTTGAATTTACCGGAATTTATCATTACGCCTGCTTCTGTGAAGGCCTCCGTTAATTTCCCATTATCGGCTCCATCAGGTTTTTTTATTACTTGAGTAATTGGAAGTTCGAATTTAGTTGCAAACTCAAAATCCCTTTCATCATGGGCGGGAACGCACATAATGGCGCCGGTGCCGTAATCTTCAAGAACATAGTCTGAAACCCAAATTTGCAATTTCTCATTATTCAAAGGATTTATGGCATAACTGCCTGTAAATACGCCGGTTTTTTCCTTACTTGAAACCCTGTCCACTGAGGATTTTGTGCTGGCAAGGAATGTATAACGCTCCATTTCTTCTTTATACTCGTCCGTAGTTAAATCTTTTACATATTTATGGCCGGGAGCCAAAACCATAAATGTGGCGCCGTAAAGAGTATCCGGCCTTGTTGTAAACACTTTGAGCTTTTTATCCGAATCGGAAACGGCAAAATCAATTTCCGCTCCATAGCTTTTGCCGATCCAATCGGCCTGCATTTTCTTAACCTTTTCAGGCCAGTCTAATTTATCTAAATCGTTAAGCAATCTTTCGGCATACTTGGTTATGCCAAGCATCCATTGCCTGAGCATTTTCTTTGTAACGGTTGAGCCGCATCTGTCACAAACCCCGCCTACGGCCTCCTCATTGGCAAGAACGCATTTGCAGCTTGGGCACCAGTTAAGGGGCATTTCCTTCTCATAGGCTAAGCCCATTTTAAACATTTTAACAAAAATCCACTGTGTCCATTTATAGTAATTGGAGTCGGTTGTATTAACCTCTTTGTCCCAATCGTAGATCGCGCTGATCTCCTTAAGCTGCCTGCGGTAATTTTCAACAGCCTCACCTGTAGAAACTGACGGGTGAACGCCTTGTGTAATTGCATAGTTTTCAGCAGGAAGACCAAAAGCATCAAATCCCATAGGGTGGAGAACTTCATAGCCTTGGAGCATTTTATATCTGCTTATAACATCGCTTATAACGTAACCTCTCCAGTGACCCACATGGATTCCGCTGGCCGAAGGGTAAGGAAACATATCGAGACAATAATACTTAGGTTTCTTATCATCAGCTTTATTAACCGGGTTCAACTCCCAGTTCATTCTCCATTTTTGCTCAATGGCCTTATAATCATATTTGACTGCCATTATATTCACTCCTCTTTAGGAATATTATTTACCATAAAATTATATTTACACAACAGTCCACAATACTCCGGATTATATTATTATGTTTTATCACAAAACGTAAGAAATTGCAAGCAAACAAAAGATTTTTGGGTATATTTTTATTGAAATCAATCGAACATATTTACATACCCATCTATATCGAATAAATACAGAAGAACCTCCTTAACCTCCATACCCAAAGAGCGCTCCAAAGCCAGCCTATATATATCCAGTTGAATTTTATACCTATGCTTAACTTCTTCTAAATCCATTTTACCTATATAATCGGATTTATAATCAACCAATACAATACGACCATCTTCGACAAAATAACAGTCAATTATACCGTGTACCATAAGCGTACCTTCCGTTACATTAGGCAAATACGAAGCCGCCGCATCTATTTCCAGAACAAAAGGGACTTCTTTTTCCAGCCGGGCGGCATTTTTCATGCTATTGCCCAGTTGAGAATTTACAAGGGCGAATATTTTATCAATATTTATAGAATCCGCCTGTTTTTCGTTGAGCAAATTCCCGCGGAGAAGGCCGGCGACTAAATCCTTGACATGCTCTTTGGTTTCAATGGATTTTATATCCAAATGCTCCATAACCGTGTGCATGGCGGTACCTTTTTCTGCGGCACTTAGCTTCCTGTTTCTATCTATGAAATCAGGAGTGTCAAATGTCGGCTCGGTGTATATAACGGAGCTTTCTAGGGCTTCCCCCGAAAGCTTCATCCGGCTGAAATAATTTCTCTTAATTTCCGATATGGATATTTTCGCCGGGGTGAAGGTATATTGTAAGTTTTCATATTCCCATAAAAAGCTTTCGTTGATTTTTTCCATGAAAAAATTGTATTTGTCGTAATTGAAATTATCCGTTAATTCTTCGAGCACATTATCTTCTTCCGCAACTTCCGAATTTTCGTTTAGAGAATACTCATTTCCGTCAACTATAGAAACGCGCCATTTAGATGAATCTCCAAATACAGCAGAATTTTTCACAGGCCGATTAATCATCAAATTATCAGAAAAACAATTGTGGCGGGCTATGCAGGCCCCTATCCAGCTTAAATATGAGTTGGCATCAAAAATATAGTGAGCCGGCAGCTTTTCATCGGCAAGATTAATATTTTTAGCCCATTCTACCAAAGCTTTTTCATAATTGCTGATGCAGCCTGTGAGAATAAGCTTGTCCTTGGCCCGGGTTAATGCAACATATAATATGCGAAGCTCCTCACTGTAGTTTTCTCTATGGAGCTTGTCGGAAAGCGCGCTTTTAGCCAATGTATTGCTGCGTATTCTCGGCTCGCTTGAAATATGTATAGGGCCGAATCCGTAATCTTCATGAAGAACAAGAGCGGAATATTCATCCCGGCGGTTGATTTTTTTGCCTAAATTAGCAACTATACAAATTGGAAATTCTAACCCCTTGGATTTATGTATTGTCATAATTTGAACAATATTGCTTTTGCCTGATGCAATTTGAGCATCCTTCACATCAGAATCCCGCTCGATTAGCTTTTCAATATATTTTATGAATCTGAAAATTCCCTGTAAACTGGTTTTTTCAAATTGTATGGCATGCTCAAATAAAGCCATTAGATTGGCCTGCTTTATTTCGGAATCCGGCAGAAGGCTGACATAATCAAAATAGCCGGTTTCATCAAAAAGCGTGCTTATTAAGCTTGACACAGACAACTGGGATTTAAGCTTCCTCCACCGTTCTAAATCAGAGAGGAATTTTTGAACATCAGTATATAATTTGCCGCTTGCCATATTGGTTTTTTCACTTTCGGCGAAGAAAAGCAGGGCATTATAATAATCGCCTTCGGGATTAAAGCTTCTTATATTGGCCAAATCATCCGCACTAAAGCTGTACAGGGGTGAATGCAACACACTAAGCAGGCTTACATCTTGCATGGGATTATCAACTGTTCTCAACAAATTAAGCATAACCTGAACTTCAATGTTGCCGAAATACCCTCCGCTTGTATTGGCATGCGCGGGAATACTCTCTTTTGATAATATATGTACGAAGGTTGCCGCATCTGTTAAGGAGCGCAATAATATAGTTATATCGCCATATTCGGCTTTTCTGTATGATTTACTGTTTTTATCAAATACGAGCTGAGGATTTTCGCCGCTTATCATATTCTTTATTTTGTCGGCAATTACCAACGCTTCCTTTTCTGCATTTGAAAAATTGATTATCTCATCGGCAGAGTCGTCTTTTTCAGGGCTTTTGGTTTCTATAACAATAAACTCTGTTACATCATCAACCTCACCATCGTGCTCAGGATAATTAGCGCCGTAATAAAGCATTTCATCTTGGCCATAGTCAATGGAGCAGGACTCTTTTGACATAAGCTGCTTAAATAAGAAGTTGGAGCTTGCCAGTACATTTTCACGGCTTCTGAAATTCGTGCTTAAATCAATGCGCAAGCAGTTTTCCATATTTTTATAGCTATTGTATTTTTCAATAAATATAGCAGGGTTCGCTCTGCGGAATTTATAAATACTCTGCTTTACATCCCCCACCATGAAACGGTTGTTGCTTCTTGCAATGAGGTTTAAAATCTCCTCCTGAATAATATTGGAATCTTGATACTCATCCGTATAAATTTCGGCAAACAACTGCCTGTAATAATCTGCTATTTCATCATTTTCTTTCAATATTTTGTACGAAAAATGTTCTAAATCAGAAAAATCCAATATATTATTATCCATTTTTTCGTTAAAATAATTCCCGCCGAATTCTACAACCATTTCCGCAAGTTTTTTAAGAATTGGATAGAGCTCATATAAATCCGCCGCCATATCCGCCGTAGGTTTGAAAAAATATTTCTCTTGAATGGCGGCTATACTATGCTTAACATTCTTTTCTCTTATGTTTTTAACTATTTCTTTTAAGTATGAATCAACATTATCCTTAGCTGTTATGGAAGCAAGCTTTTTAAAGCTGATGCTCTCCATTGCAGACTCTATATTTGCCAGGCCTAAATTGCACTTTGAAAGCAAATTTTCAAGCATTTCAATATCAGAATAAATTATATCCTTATATTTAATTGGGCCGTTTTCCATATCGCAAAAGACCAGCGCGCTGTAAGAAGCATCTATGGCGCTTTTTATTCTTATCTCTATTTCATTTAAAACCAGTTTGCTCCAAAAACTATCGCCACTTTCCCAAATATTTTCGCAAGCGAAATTTTCGGCATTCTCCATAAGCCATTTTTCCGGCTCTAAAAAAGACTGGGAAAATTCATACAGGCGCAGAACCAGCTCTCGAAGCCCCTTGTCATAAAACCGGTCGCTGAAAATATCTAAAAGCCTATAAAAATTATTATCCTTAAGCTCGTATTCTTTATAGAAAAGCTCATCTAAAATGCTCTCCTTTAATATGCCTGTTTCCGTGCTCTCCCCCACTCTAAATTGAGGAT
>JGI994J12354_10003012_pt1 | contig 16019 bp, 13 predicted proteins | sample IntmicLarv3ML3BL_FD_12354 | JGI IMG/M metagenome (IMG submission 12354) | reverse complement strand
GCTGGCGTTTGCGGCGGCAATGAATAGTGCGGCGGCAAACGGCGGCGCGACGACAGAAACAGGCGTAATTTGCGGGTTCATCAAAGGCGCGGCAAAGTTGGATGCGGACATCGCGGCGGCACAGATGCGGAAGTCGCTGGATGCGCTGGAAAATGCAGCTGCGCCGCTGTACTTAGAGGCAACGAACCACTATGAGGCAACGCTGGTGAACACGCTGGCGGAGGGCGCGGCGCTGGGGGTCGGCAAGCGGGCGAACCTCTATGTTCTGCCCGACACATATCACATGAACATCGGCGAGCGCGACATGGCGGCGGCGTTGGCGCGGCATGCAGGGCTGTATCGGAATGTGCATTTGTCGGACAACAACCGTTATTTCCCGGGCAACGGCGCGATTGATTTCCGTGCGGTGTATGCGTTGCTGCATGGCCTCGGATATGAGGGCGTGACGGCGGTAGAGGGGCGGACGTGCCGTTCCCTGCGCGAAGACATCGTGGACAGCGCGGCGTATCTGGAAAGCTGTTCGCGGGGGCTTGTGCTGTGAGCGAGGCGATGGATTTGCGGGTGTTGTTTGAGGACAGGCATATCGTTGTGGCTGTAAAACCCGCGGGCGTGCCGTCGCAGGCAGACAAGACAGGCGATGCGGACATGACGGCGCTTTTGCGGGCGCGGGATGTGGCGGCGCGAAACGGCGCGGCGGCCTCTGCTTCCCCGACAGATTACAAGGTCGTGCATCGGCTGGACAGGACAGTCGGCGGCGTGATGGTCTATGCGAAGACGGCGGATGCGGCGGCAGTGCTGTCTGCCTCATTTGCGGGGACAGAGGCCGGGGATGGCGCGGGGAAGCGGTATCTGGCGGTTGGCGCGGGCGAGTTGCCTGCGCAGGGCGTGCTGACGGACTGGCTGTTGAAGAACGAGCGGCTGAATGTCTCGAAAGCCGTGCCGCCGAACACGCCGCGTGCGAAGAAGGCTGTGCTGTCGTTCGAACGGCTGGCGCAGACGGAGACGGCAGAAGATGGTGCGCTTTCCCTCGCGCGGGTTACGCTGGAAACAGGACGGCATCACCAGATTCGCGTGCAGCTTGCCCATGCGGGCGCGCCGCTTTGGGGCGACACGAAGTATAACCCCGATTTCGCGCGGCGGCGCGGGGTGTTTCCTGCGCTGTGGGCAGAGCGGCTGGCGTTTGTGCATCCGCGGACGGGCGAGGCGATGGCGTTTGCATGTCCGCCAAGCGGGTATCCGTTTACGCTGTTTTCCGGTTTATGAAAATGATTCTCTTTGAATGGATTAGAGGCGATAGGGGGCGTTGAAGGAATGAACGAGGACAGGTTTGACAACATGGGCGAAATCTACGCGCAGTTTCGGCCATCGTACCCCGCGGCGTTTATGCGCTATCTGGCGGCAGATGTCGGGATGAGCGCAGACGGCGTTGTGGCGGACATCGGCGCAGGCACGGGCATTTTGACGCGGTTGCTGTTGGAGGCGGGTCATCGCGTGTATGCCGTGGAGCCGAATGACGATATGCGGCGCGTGGCAGAGCGCGATTTGTCGCCGTTTGAGGGTTTTGTGCCCGTTTGCGGCGAGGCAGAGGCGACAGGGCTTGCGGACGGAAGCGTTGACCTCGTGACAGTGGCGCAGGCGTATCACTGGTTCGACCGCGCGGCATTCCGCGCGGAATGCCGCCGCATTTTGAAGGCCGGCGGCAAGGTTGCGCTGGTCTGGAATTGCGGGGCGGAGGACAGCGCGATTGTGCAGGAGAATGCCGCGGTCAACAAGCAATACTGTCCGAACTTCAAGGGTTTTTCGGGCGGGATGATGGCGTTGAAGGAGCGGGATGATTTTTCGGATTTCTTTGCGGATAGCTATGAGCACCGTGTTTTTGCGAATGGCGTGACATTTGATGAAGACGGATTTGTTGGAAGAAGCCTGTCTTCGTCCTACGCGCCGAAGGAGGATGATGCGAGCTATGCAGCGTATGTGGCGGCGCTGCGGGCGCTGTTTGCCAGGCATAGCCAAAACGGCGCGATTGTGTTTCCGTATGAAGCGCATAGTTATACAGGAAGGGTGTAGGCCGAGGCCTACACCCTTTTTGCGGTTATGACAGGAGATGTTTGAGATGCTGGCCTGTATACGATTCCTCGCAGGCCGCGATGTCTTCGGGCGTGCCGATGGCGACAAGCGTGCCGCCGCGGTCGCCGCCCTCGGGGCCGAGGTCGATGATATGGTCGGCAGTTTTGATAACATCAAGGTTATGCTCGATAACGACAACGGTGTTGCCGCCCGTGGTCAGCTTTTGCAGGATTTCGACTAATTTGTGGACATCGGCGGTGTGCAGGCCGGTTGTCGGCTCGTCGAGGACGTAGATGGTGCGCCCGGTGCTCCGCTTGCTTAGCTCGGTGGCAAGCTTGACACGCTGCGCCTCGCCGCCGGAAAGCGTGGTGGACGACTGCCCCAGCTTGACGTAGGACAGGCCGACCTCATTCAGCGCGTGCACCTTATCGCGCAGGCGCGGGAGGTTCTCGAAGAAGATGTCTGCCTCTTCGATGGTCATGTCGAGCACATCGGAAATGTTCTTGCCCTTGTACTTGACCTCCAGCGTCTCGCGGTTGTAGCGCTTGCCGTGGCAGACCTCGCAGGGGACATAGATGTCGGGCAGGAAGTGCATCTCGATTTTCACAATGCCGTCGCCGCCGCAGGCTTCGCAGCGCCCGCCGCGCACGTTGAAGCTGAACCGCCCTTTCTGGTAGCCGCGGATTTTGGCCTCGGGCGTCTGTGCGAACACGTCGCGGATGAGGTCGAAGAGCCCTGTGTATGTCGCGGGGTTCGAGCGCGGCGTGCGGCCGATGGGCGACTGGTCGATGTTGATAATTTTGTCGAGCTTGTCCATGCCGGTCATGTCCGTGTGTTTGCCGGGCTTGATTTTGGCGCGGTTCAAGTCGCGCGCGAGGCGCTTGTACAGAATCTCGTTCACGAGTGAAGACTTGCCCGAGCCGGAGACGCCCGTCACGCAGGTCATCAGCCCGATGGGGAACGACGCGTCGATGTTCTTGAGATTGTTCTCTGCCGCGCCTTTGATGACGAGCTTGTCCTTGCCGAGCCTGCGGCGGAGCTTGGGCACGTCGATTTTCAGGCGGCCGCTGAGGTATGCCCCTGTGAGCGAATCCTTGCATTTCAGGAGCTGCTTCGCCGTGCCGGAGAAGATGACCTCGCCGCCGTTGCTGCCCGCGTGCGGGCCGATGTCCACGATGTAATCGGAGGCCATCATGGTGTCATGGTCGTGCTCGACGACAATGAGCGTGTTGCCCAAATCGCGCAGGCGTTTCAGCGTGAGGAGCAGCTTGTCGTTGTCGCGCTGGTGCAGGCCGATGCTTGGCTCGTCCAAGATATAGACCACGCCGACAAGCCCCGAGCCGATTTGCGTCGCGAGGCGGATGCGCTGCGCCTCGCCGCCGGAGAGCGTGGAGGCCGCGCGGGACAGCGTGAGATAGTCAAGGCCGACGTTCACGAGGAAGCCTGCGCGGGCGCGGATTTCTTTGAGAATNTGCTCCGCGATGCGCATTTGCGTTTCGGGGAGGGTCAGAGTTTCGAAGAAGCTCTGCGTGTGCAGAATCGTCATGTCCGTCACGTCGGCGATGCTGCTGCCGTTGATGGTGACGGCGAGGATTTCGGGTTTGAGGCGTTTGCCGTGGCAGGTTGTGCAAGGGATTTTGGAGATTTGCTCCTCGTAAGCTTGTTTTGCCACCTCGGAAGTTGTCTCCTTGTAACGGCGCATCAGCGTTGGCAGGAGACCCTCAAAGGCAAAGGTGTAGTGCTTTTCCTCGCCGTTGCTCATATACGGCACGGAGATTTTGGTGCCGCCTGTGCCGTTCATGATGATATTTTTGACCTTTTCGGGATAGTCTTTATAAGGTGTGTCGAGGCTGAATTTATAGTGGTCGGCCAAGGTTTGGAACATTTTGTAGCTCCACGAGCTTTCGTTGCCCGCGTTCTGGAAGCCGCCGGCGATGATGGCGCCCTGCGCGATGCTCAAATCCTGATTCGGAACAACCAAGTCGGGGTCGAAAACCATTTGGAAGCCGAGACCTGTACAATCGGGGCATGCGCCCGCGGGGTTGTTGAACGAGAACATGCGCGGCTCGATTTCATCAAGGTTCACGCCGCAGTCGGGGCAGGAGAAGTTCTGGGAGAACAGCATTGTTTTGCCGTCCGCGTCTACCATGAGCAAGCCGCCGGAGAGGTGCATGACAGTCTCGATGGACTCGGTCATGCGCTTTTGGATGTCCGCACGGATGACGAGTCTGTCCACGACGATTTCGATGTTGTGCTTTTTGGTTTTCTCAAGAGTGATTTCCTCGGACAGCTCCATGATTTCGCCGTCGATACGTGCCCGGACATAGCCGCTTTGGCGTGCATCCTCAAGGAGTTTGACGTGTTCGCCCTTGCGCGCGCGGACGACGGGCGCGAGGAGCTGTATGCGCGTGCCTTCGGGCAGCGCGAGGAGCGCGTCCACAATCTGGTCAACCGTCTGCTTGCTGATTTCCTTGCCGCAGACGGGGCAATGCGGCGTGCCGACGCGCGCGAAAAGCAGGCGCAGATAGTCATAGATTTCCGTGACCGTGCCAACGGTGGAACGCGGGTTGTGGTTCGTCGTCTTCTGGTCGATGGAGATGGCGGGGGAAAGGCCCTCGATGCTGTCCACATCAGGCTTCTCCATCTGGCCGAGGAACTGGCGGGCGTAGCTGGAGAGAGATTCCATGTACCGCCGCTGGCCTTCCGCGTATATCGTTTCGAACGCGAGCGAAGATTTGCCGGAGCCGCTTACGCCCGTGAAGACGATGAGCTTCTCACGTGGGATTTCGAGGTTGATGTTCTTGAGATTGTTCTCCCGCGCGCCTTTGATGTGGATTGTATTTTCGGCCATAATAGCAAACCTCCGTTTGGCTTTTTTGAAATAAAAAAATATTTGTGCGTATTAGTATAGCACATTTATTTTTATTTTCCAAGTGGTTTTTTGTAGAAATATAGACGGGCTTATGGTAGGATAAAGGAAAGCCGAACAGGCAAGCCATTATACAAGGAGGAATTGCAAATGTTTAACGGACTGAATAACGGGATAGGCAACTTGTATGCGCTGTCCAATGCAAAGACGCGTTCGATTTCGCCGGAGAATGTGAAGGGTGAGGTCGGTAAGGGCGGTATGGCCGTCCCTGAACAGGCGGACCATCCCGCGCGCGATTTGGGGCAGGGCTGGAAGGTGCGCCCGCTGATTAAGATTCCGGCGGGCGAAACGTTTGAGATTGCGGACATCGACGGCGCGGGCGTGATTCAGCATATCTGGATGACGCCGACGGGCAAATGGCGCAACACGATTTTGCGCGTATACTGGGACGGGCAGGAGAATCCGTCGATTGAGTGCCCTGTGGGCGATTTCTTTGCCTGCGGCTGGGGTGAGTACGCGCATGTCAGCTCGCTGGCGGTGTGCGTGAACCCGGGCAGCGCGTTCAACTGCTACTGGCAGATGCCGTTCCGCAAGCATTGCCGCATGACGCTGGAGAACCGCGCGGAGGAAGAAGTCACGATTTACTACCAGATTACCTATGCCCTGACAGACGTGCCGGAGGACGCGGCATACTTCCACGCGAAATTTAACCGCGTGAACCCGCTGCCGTATAAGGATGTATATACGATTCTGGACGGCGTGCAGGGCAAGGGGCAGTATGTCGGCACGTACATGTGCTGGGGCGTGAACAACAAAGGCTGGTGGGGCGAGGGCGAAATTAAGTTCTACATGGACGGCGACACCGATTTCCCTACCATCTGCGGCACAGGCACGGAGGACTATTTCTGCGGGTCGTACAACTTTGAGAACCAGAAAACGCACCAGTATCAGGAATACACCACGCCGTATGCGGGCCTGCCGCAGATTATCCGTTCGGATGGCGTGTACAACTCGCAGCAGCGGTTTGGCATGTACCGCTGGCACGTCACAGACCCCATTCGCTTCGACGAGAATCTGCGCGTGACGATTCAAGCGCTGGGCTGGCGGTCAGGCGACCGGTTCCTGCCGTTGCAGGACGACATCGCGTCGGTGGCGTTCTGGTATCAGACGATTCCGCATGTGCCGTTCGCGCCGCTGGCGGATCGGGATTATTTGGAGATAATATAATAACCGTAGAAAACCACAAGTGCGGGACGCCGGGGTCGTCGTCCCCTACGGATACGAGTTCGGACATCATTTGTTGATAGGGGGAATGAAAATGTTGAAGAGAACACTGTCCTGTATTCCGAAATTGCAATACGGACAATCCTCGGCGGTGTGTTTTATTGGTGCATTGATGGCGCTGATGGAGGCGATTGGTGACCCTGTTGCGGAGGATGAGGCGTTTGCGCTCACAGGCGTGGGGCTGTGCTTCCCTTGGCAGGTGGATTCGGCGTGTGACGAGGTGAGTGTCACGCCGAAGATTATGAATCGTGCGTTGGGCGCGTTTGGGTATGAGAACGAGGTTCTGACGGGTGAGGCGGTGCAAGACAAAGCTGTCTGCTTCGAAAAAATCAAAGGGTCGATTGATGGCGGCAAGCCTGTCATTGGCTTCGGGATTACGACGGATGCCCCTATGTCGTGCCTGATTGTGGGCTATGACGACAGTGGGCTGTACACGCGCGCGTATTTTCCGCCGCAGGGCGCGGAGGCTGATGCCAAGGACTATTTCTATTCTACGGACTGGCATGAGAAGTGTGCAGGGCTGATTATCATGGGGGATAAGGTGCGTGAGCGCTGTGTTGGCGCGGCGGCGTATAATCGGATTGCGGAGTGGGCGCTGGATGTGCGTTGTTCCCCTGAAAATGTTGCCGTGATGGGAAAGGACATCTATCTCAACCAGCACGCGTTTGGTGCGATGGCGAAGTGGCTGCTGGACGACGCGCAGTGGGCGGACCCTGCACAAGGCGACAAGGAAATGTGGCTGAAGCAGTGCGGGCTGTTGTTGTTTGGGCATTACCGCTGGCAGCTGTGGAAGTATCTGCAACGGCTGGACGCGGCGTATCCCGGGGTTGTGAACCCGCCTGCGCTTGCGGTGCTGGAGACGATTAACAAGGCGATTCCCGGATCGAACGAATCCGATTTGTGGCTGCATGAGGCGGCGGACGCGGCGATTGTGGATTTCGGCGCGCTGAAAGATCGCGCGTTGCGGGAGAAGGTGGCGCAGTATGTGGATGCGCTGCAAGGGTACGACAACCGCTTGCAGTGGTCGCTGTTCATGCCCGACATGGTGAAGGAGCAGCAGAAGGGCTTTCAGGTGGACAACTTCGAGTATCTCGATTTCCCTGCGATGCGGTTTATTGGCGTGGAAGATGGCGGGGCAACCGTATTATTCGCGGTTCGCGTTTGCGACGTTCTTGGGTGATGTGAAGGCGATGCACGCCACGGAGGGCTTTGATGCTGACGCGATGTATGACATCACGCGGAATATTATCTTGGGGCAGGATGTGAACATTCCGTATCCGGGGAAGTATTGGACGGCGGAGGTGTTCTTGGAGGGATTTGACAAGGACAGCACGGGATATTTGTTTTCGGTTGGCCTGTTGGAATAGGAAGAGACGCACAAAGCGGATGCCCGAGAAGGACATCCGCTTTGTTATGCGGAGCGGTTGATTATAGCTGTGCCAATGCCTTGAAAGAGGATTGCATCTGCGGGTACAGCGAGGTGTACATTTCGTAGCCTTTCGCATATTGCGCCGCTGCGATTTCGTCGGGCTCGGACAGCGTATCTACGCGGATGATGGCCGAGCAGGCCTCCCGCACCGTTTTGTAGAGTCCCGCGCCGACCGCGCCGAGGATGGCCGCGCCAAGCGCCGCGCCTTCGGAGGCGTGAATGGTCGTGATGCCGCAGCCGCATATGTCGGCCAGCATCTGCCGCCAGAACGGGCTCTTGCCGCCGCCGCCGCAGGCTGTGAGCCGCGCGGGGGCAACCTGCATCTCGCGCAGGACGGAGAGGCAGTCGTTCAGCGAATAGGTTACGCCCTCCATGACCGCACGGAGCATGTGGTTCTTCGTATGCAAGGCAGAGAGGCCGAAGAACACGCCGCGGCAATCGGGGTCGAGATGCGGCGTGCGCTCGCCCATGAGATAGGGTAGGTAGAGCAGGCGTTCTGCACCGGCGGGGATGCGTTCTGCCGCCGCAGTCATCAACTCGTAGGGGTCAACGCCCATGCCGCGCGCTGTCTCGATTTCCGAGAGGCAGAAGTTGTCGCGAAACCATTTCAGGGACAGGCCCGCCGCCTGCGTCACGCCCATAACATGCCATTCGTTCGGCACGGCACAGCAGAAGGTATGCACGCGGCCCGAGGGGTCGATGGCGGGCTTGTCTGTATGGGCGTAGACCACGCCCGACGTACCGATGGTGACAAAGGCCGAGCCGTTGGCAACCGTGCCTGTGCCGACCGCCGCCGCCGCGTTGTCGCCCGCGCCGCCGACCACGATGGTGCCGGCAGCAAGGCCCGTGCGCGCAGAGGCATCCTTGTGGATTGTGCCCGTCACCTCGACGGACTCATAGACCTGGCCGAGCAGGGATTTGTCGATGGAGAGCTTGTCGAGCACCTCGTCCGACCAGTTGCGCTTCGGCACGTCAAGCAGCTGCATGCCCGATGCGTCGGACACCTCTGTTGCGAATTCGCCCGTGAGCTTGTAGCGGATGTAGTCCTTTGGAAGGAGGATGTGGCGGCATTTCTCGTAAACCGCAGGCTCGTTGTTGCGCACCCAGAGAATCTTCGAGGCGGTGAAGCCTGTCAGCGCGGGGTTGGCCGTGATGGAAATGAGCTTTTCTCGCGTGAGGATTCGCGTCATCTCGTCGCATTCCTTGCCTGTGCGCTGGTCGCACCAGATGATGGAGCGGCGCAGGACATTGCCCTCGCCGTCAAGCATCACGAGGCCGTGCATTTGCCCTGACAGGCCGACGGACTTGATGTCCTCCGCACGCACGCCGCTTTTGCCGATGACAGCGGCGGATGTTGCGCAGACGGCGTTCCACCAGTCCTCGGGGTCTTGCTCTGCCCAGCCGTTTTCGGGCTGGTGCAGGGGGTAGTCAACGGTGTGCGAGGCGATGATTGTGCCGTCTGCGGTGAAAAGCGCGGCCTTTGTGCCGGAAGTGCCGATGTCGATGCCGAGAATGTATGCCATGTGAGTTTCCTCTTTTCCTTATAGAGTGGTGGTGCTGATATATTCGATTGTACCACGTTCGCAAAGGGTTTTCAACTTCGAGATTGACAAGTGTGACATAGAATGCTATAATAAAACAAAATTCATATCTTATCCAGAGTGGTGGAGGGACAAGGCCCTGTGAAGCCCGGCAACCGGCGTATGCACGGTGCTAAATCCCCGTGCGGCGCGGAAGATGAGAACTTGTTGACTGGAATCCTTGAGAGGGTTCTTTTTTATGTGTATAGAGAGAATGGAGGCAACATCATGAGCAAGCGTTTGTTTACATCGGAGTCCGTTACAGAGGGGCATCCGGATAAAATGTGTGACCAGATTTCGGATGCGATTCTGGATGCGATTTTGGAGAAAGACGCGATGGCGCGCGTAGCATGCGAGACGTTGACGACGACGGGCATTGTGTTCGTGGCGGGCGAGGTGACGACGGACTGTTATGTGGACATCGAGGCCGTTGTGCGCGAGACAGTGCGCGAGATTGGGTACGACCGCGCGAAGTATGGTTTTGACTGCGATTCCTGCGCGGTGGTGACATCGCTGAAGGGGCAGTCGCCCGATATCGCAATGGGCGTGAACACGGCGCTGGAGGCACGCGGCGGCGATTCCGATGCGGATGCGGAGACGGGCGCGGGCGACCAGGGCATGATGTTTGGCTTTGCCTGCAACGAGACGGAGGAGCTGATGCCCATGCCGATTTCGCTGGCGCACAGATTGACGCGCCGCTTGACCGAGGTGCGCAAAGACGGCACGTTCCCGTATTTGCGGCCGGACGGCAAATCGCAGGTGACGGTGGAATACGAGAACGATGTGCCCGTGCGCGTGACGGCGGTCGTTATCTCGACACAGCACGGCCCCGAGGTTGAGCACGCGCAGATTGAGCGCGACATGATTGAGAGCGTCATCAAGGCCGTTATCCCCGCGAACCTGCTGGATGCGGATACAAAGTATTATATCAACCCGACGGGGCGCTTCGTCGTCGGCGGGCCGCAGGGCGATTGCGGCCTGACAGGGCGCAAGATTATCGTGGACACCTACGGCGGGTACGCCAGCCACGGCGGCGGCGCGTTCTCGGGCAAAGACCCGACGAAGGTGGACCGTTCCGCAGCATACATGGCGCGCCACGTAGCGAAGAATATCGTCGCGGCAGGGCTTGCTTCGTGTTGCGAGATTGAGCTGGCATACGCTATCGGCGTGTCGCGTCCTGTCTCCGTGCTGGTGAACACGCATGGCACGGGCGTGGTTTCCGACGACGAGATTACGAAGCTGGTCAATGAGCATTTCGACCTGCGGCCGGCGGCGATTATCCGTTACCTCGACCTGCGCCGTCCGATTTATCAGCAGACAGCGGCATACGGCCACTTCGGCCGCAACGATATCGGCGTGCCGTGGGAGCGGACGAACATGGCGGAGGCGCTGCGCAAGGCGGCGAAGCTTGCCTAATCACCCCGCAAGAATACAGAGCAATTTTTTGCATGGATGTGTTGACAAAAAAAGGGCGCTATGCTATACTGTTATAGCGTCTTTGTGGACAATTAACTCAGTTGGTAGAGTGCATCCTTGACGTGGATGAAGTCAGGGGTTCGAGTCCCTTATTGTCCAGACAGGAATCTACAAACGGGATGAGAGCCTTGTTTGTAGATTTTTTTATGGTTAAGAGAGGTTGGTGCGGAGGCATTGCATATAACAGCGGAACAGATTCAAAATTCAATTTCATACTGCGGCTTACTATGTTGTTTGTGTAGCAGCGATGGCAGCTGCGATTGTAAAAACAATAATCATTGCAATCGTCAAGGGTGTCTGCAATATAATTGCTGCAATGAGCGCGGGTATGTTGGTTGCTGGGAATGCCCTGATTTCTCGTGTGATAAAGATATGTTTAATGATAGTCATTTGCGGTTAAGGACGTTTGTAAAATGTATTAAGGAGGATGGCATAGAAGCATTCTCGCAATACATAGTGCGTAATTTAGAAAATGGGATTCTTTATCATAGGAGCGGCTACACCGGCGATTATGATTTGGATACAGAGGAAGCTATATTGACATTATTAAGAAATGGCAAAGAGGGATGTCGGGTTTACGATATATGACTGGTTTGGTTATGAAGTGCCTGTCAAAGAGCGGTATCGGCTTATCAAAGAAGCCGGGTTTGACGGCGTTCTGTTGTGGTGGAGCGAGCATCTTGGCCGAGGCGATTATCGTAATGGGCCTCAAATGATTCGTGAAGCAGGCCTGTTTATAGAAAATATTCACACGCCGTTTCAGGTTCAAGACTTTATCTGGCTGGACAATCTGGACGGTGAAAGTGCGCTGAAATGTTATTTGCAATGCGTTGCAGATTGTGTGGAATTTGCAATCCCGACAATGGTGGTGCATCTGCCGGATGATGACAAGCCCTATAGCGCAGTGGGGCTGGATAGAATCAAAAAAATTGCTGAAAGCGCGGAAAAGCTTGAGGTCAACGTTGCGCTGGAGAACTTAAATAATTATGGGAATTTGTCTTTCGTACTTGAACAGGTAGACAGCAAGCGCATAGGCTTTTGCTATGATTGCTGTCATCATTACAATTATTATCCTGAGAAGGATTTGCTGTCAATGTACGGTTCGCGGATGATGGCGCTTCACTTGCACGACAGTAGGGATGGGCATATTCATCAGGTGCCGTTTGATGGCGGGCTTGATTGGCCAATGATAATGAAAAACATTGATAAAATCGGGTATAGCGGTTCGACCGCAATAGAAGCAATGAATTGGGGCTATCCGAATGTATCCGTAAGCGAGTTTTTGAATAGAGCGTTTGAGAGCGCAAAAAAGCTGGATGGATTGAGGCATCAATAGTGTAGCTGTACGCGGCATGCTTGCGGGCGAAGAAAGGGACGGAATTAGTTGGGGAAGATAAAGAGACAGATGTGTCTATTGGCGCTGGTGCTGTGCTTGTTCGCGGCGGGCTGCGGAAAGGCGCAGCCGGAGGCATTTGATGAGCGGCTGGCCGGTGTATGGCGGCTGGTGGAGGAGATGCACAACGGCGCGGAGGCGTTCAGCATTGCGGAATACTTGTATTTTCTGCACGACGGGCGGTTTTACAGCGAGGGTGCGGGGCTGTTTTCGTATTGGGATGCGCGGGAGTTTGCGTTGGAGCTGCCGCGCGTGAATGCCTCGGACGGCGAGACAGATCTCATCCACAAGGCACTGATGTTTACGCAGGCATTGCTGGAGGCCAGCACGATGGCGGATGTGCCGTCGATTGATTTATCGAAGTTTCCGTTGAAGACAGCGTATACACTGGAGGACATNGGCGCGTCGCTGGACGGCGCAAATGATGGGCAGACGGCGAACTACTTTGCNAAATATGACAATGATAAATTGACGTTGCGCATCACGGGCAGCTACGGCGCGGGCAATAAGCGCGTAGACTCGGTGCTGGTGTACGAGCGGGAATACCCGATTATTGCCAATGCGGCGTACTTCCGGCCTGCGCTGGCTGGCGACTGGACGGACAATGAGGGCAGGCAGTGGCAATTCTATTTTGAGGAAGAGTCGGAGGGCATTGACGGCTTCCGGTTCACGATGACCGAGGGCGGCGGCGCGGATGCGGCCGACGTGATAACATACAGCAGCGCCGATATACGCGCCGTGCGTGCGGAGTCGTGGGACGTGGAGTGCATTGAGTGGATTGCGTTTCGGTTCGAGGGCTGGGAGCTGTCGGGGCGTATGGTTGCCTTTGACGAGCGGACGCTGAGGATAAACGACGGTGCGGGCAGCGAATGGGTTCTGACGAGGGATGGCACGGAGATGGAAGCAACGGAGGAAGATGTAATAGACGAAATTGAAGAATAGAAAACGCAATGAAAAACAAGTATATCTATCGTTCAAGAATTTCGGAAGCGAAATTCAGACAAGTAGGCAAGCTGTTTTCAATGGATTTAACAGCAGTGCAAACAGCGGAACTCACGGAAATAAGACAATTGTCTTTGGGCTTTTCAAACCCAATGGGAAAGTATATACTGAAATCATCCCGACTGCAAAAGCCACACCTTAAGCCAGATTATCAGAGGCACGCGGAAATTGAAAGCGTAATTTATTCCGATGGCTGGCGCGGTTATGATGGATTGGTTGATCTTGGCTATGAAAAACATTTCAGGGTTAACCATGGCGACAATGAATTTTCTAAAGGCGATGGCAATCATATAAACGGCATCGAGGGTTTTTGGGGTTATGCCAAAAATCGTCTTTATAAATTCAAGGGCATCAAGAAAGACAAATTCTATTTCTGCCTCAAAGAGACGGAATTTAGGTTCAATTCAAGAGGCCAAAATCTTTATCATGTTCTGTTGAATATCTTTAGAGTTCTTCCTCTTAACTTGTCTTGACCCTAATTATTAATCGAAAGAGGCTGCTAAAATGAACAGCATCGAAATAAGAGAGTATACAGATATGGATATGAAAGCGATTCTTTCCCTGTATAATAGTGTTGGATGGCTTAATTATACGAACAATCCTTCGATGTTAGAAGCGGCTTGCCGTAACTCACTGAAAATACTTGCCGCTTGGAATGATGATAAATTGATTGGCATAATTCGCGCGGTTGGAGATGGTGTCTCAATCGTTTATATTCAAGACATTATTGTTTTGCCGGAATATCAGCGGAGGGGTGTCGGTGGCAGACTCGTTAACGAAATCGATATGCTGTTTCCTAATGTATACCAAAAAGTTTTGCTGACGGACAATCAGACAAATTCTCTGGGGTTTTATCAGCGTTGCGGTTTCTCGTTGAGTGACAACTATAAATGTGTTGCCTTTGTCAAGTTCACTCCTTGACTTTTAATGCTACAATCCTAAGAGAGCGAAACACGCGTCAGCCAGCCGCGTGTTTCGCTCCACTCGCACCGAGGTTATAATGATGGGAGCGATTGGTCTGATGGGACTTTTGATGGGCTAACATGTCTGGCTGCTAAACTGTCAACCATCCCACCATTGTAGCGTTCGATTGGGCAGGTAGAGCTAATCCGCAAATTTGCGGGATGTTCGTGTCACGGAGCAATCTGAATAGGCTGTGGGTAAAAGATGGACGCCGATTGCAAATTACCTAAGGAGTACCGATATGGTACTTCTTTTTTTGTCAAACTGGACGCTATATGAACCATTTAGGATAAAAATGGTATTCCTTAAATGATGTTTGCTATAGTAAGGACAAATAAAGAAAGTGAGGTTTTGATATGGGAAAAAAAGTTATGGATACAAAAACAAAAGTGTTTACGGTGGTAATGCAAATCTTATTTGATATTTCTTTGATAGCCTATGTCATATCTATAGTTACTAATAGATATGAGACAGGAATAAACACCTTTGTAACATTAGCGGTAGTTTTTTATAGTGTCGGCAACTTTGATTTTAGCAAGAAAAAACCAGAATCAGAAAGCAAAATTATAGATAACTGGTCTTTTCTTAATGGTATTCTTTTTGCGGTAATGATGGCATATGAGATAATTAAGATTGTTATATAAAAAGCAGAATAAACCTAACCGACAATAGTAGACAACAAGGATTTCAATGGCGGAAATGTATTCACTTCTGTATTTCCCAGTGCTGATGCTGAAATTTTTTGCTCTGGAAAATATACAGTGAAGAAATCTACGCCGAAGTCACCACCTACAGCGTAGTAAGCAATATTTTTATTTGTTTCGTACCGATACACACCCAGCCCATAGCTTTTTCTATCGTCTCTTTCTATATGGGATGCCAAAAAGAGTTCGAGCATCTTAGCGGACAGCACCTGCCCGGAGAATATTGCCCGCCAAAGGGCATCCAAATCTTTTGCATACGTAAACAGGCCGCCGTCGGAACCGCCAATAATGGGCACGCTGAATGCATTCGTCCGTGCTTTATCGTCGCCCATATAACCAAGTGCGGTGTTGGCAGGGAGCGCGTCCATGCGATAGAACCCCGTGTGATGGAGTTTTAGCGGGACAATAAGTTCATCTGTCACAAACTGCTGATACGGCATTCCGCTGACGGCTTCTACTACCAATCCCAGCATAACAAAGCCTGCATTTGAATATCCGAAACGAAAGCCGGGTTCAAACTTAGGAGGCAATGGCGTAATCATTTGCAGATAGTATGCAAGCCGTTCCCAAAGAAGTGACGGATAGCGGCGATAGAGGCCGGCGAGCTGTTCCATGCTGTCATCTGCTTCTTCATCGATGTAATCGCCAATGCCGGATGTATGTGTGAGCAAATGGAATACCGTTACGCGCCTATCAATCTCACCTAGGTTATAGGGCAATATGTCCCACAGTTTATCGGCAAGAGACAGCTTACCTGAATCGATGAGTTTGCAGACAGCAAGCCCGGTAAACATTTTTGTGCCCGAAGCAATGCCGAAAGCAGTATCGATATTGTTGGCAAGCCCTTCGCTTCGGTTGCGAAAACCCTGTACGGATTCAAAAACAATGCTATCCTCGGCGCGGACAGAAAATACATCTGAAAATATTTCGGCATCGTTCCAGTCATACCATATTTTCTTTATGTCCATATGGGCATTTCCTCTCCGTGGCAGCTTTTTCCGTTATGCGTTTGTGACAGCGGGTTCGCCAACAGTGCTCTTTTCTTTCTCGGAGCGGCTGCTTTGCCGCTGCGCCATGACGAGGCCGTAGTAGATGCCGCGCTGTTTCAGCAGCTCCTTGTGCGTGCCGATTTCGGCGACCTTGCCTTTGTCAAGGACGATGAGACGGTCCGCATTACGCAAGGTGGAGAGCCTGTGTGCGATGGCGATGGTGGTGCGCCCCTTGACGAGCCGATTCAGGCTGTCTTGGATGG
>JGI994J12354_10003011_pt1 | contig 16026 bp, 15 predicted proteins | sample IntmicLarv3ML3BL_FD_12354 | JGI IMG/M metagenome (IMG submission 12354) | reverse complement strand
GTCCCGTTTGTCCCTATGGACTATTCTGCCACTACGCACCCCTTTTGTCAACCGTAATCCCGCCCCGCCCGGGGCTGAACTACTACTACTATTATACGAGGTGAATATAATAAGCTTTTGGAAGAATGGTTTGAAGATGAAATAAAGAAATCAAATGTAAGAATAGAGGACATTCGGCAGAGTACAAGTGCCATTGACTTTGGCCCCAATATTATGGATGCCGTTTGCACAATGGTGGCAGGCATAGGACTGCAAAAGATCTACGAGATGCTTACAGATAAACATCTCCTGCCAACTCCAAATTTTGGGACGGTATCGAAACGGGGATTAACACTTTCTGCATATTCTGATTTAATCAGAAAAAGGTCGAAGTACGTTAAAAACACATTTTACGACAAAGCAACGTCCGAAGAAAGAAAGGCTTTTGATGCTATCAATGCTGCGGTGGTACAGCGCCTCAAAGAAATGAGAAAGTTCCAACACGGACAACAAAAAAAGATAGTAGCGGCGAGTCTGAAATCATCTGCGGTATCGGCAGTTGAAGCTGGTATAGTTTTGGCGAAGGTTGGAGTGGCGGCTGGAACGTTGGGGTTGGTCATTGGCGTCAGTGCGGCGGGAGCCTCAAGTCTAAGCCCGACCTATGTGCGAGTGGATGAAGATGGGAATGAAACGCCGATAATATAGGCACAGCGTTTCGGATGCAGAGCGTTCCTCCGCTGTCATTGATTGTGCAGAGGGGTCGATAAAAATAAATGGTGGCGCGATTACCCACAGTGGTTGTTGCGCCACTAATACTGGTTACCAACAAAAACCCTTGCATCTTTGTGGACTTTTTTATCAGAAATTCGGATAACCATACAAACAAAAATGAAAAAATTTATTTGGAGACGGTATAGCTATGTTTTGCAGCAACTGTGGAAACAAAATTGATGAAAGCGCATTTTTTTGTCCTGTCTGTTGGACGGTGATATCAAAAAGTGATACGAACGCGAATCGGATTGACTCCCCCAATGGGGCAGAAAACAAACCTCAAGATACCCTCGGTTTCGCGTCAGAAAAGCGCAGCGGCCAAACCTCAGAGAAATTCAATCAGCTTCTTGACGGGATAGAAAAAATATTCGCCACTAACGATTCAACGTTCAGAATCGTTAGCGGAGCGGCCGCAATAAGGAAAAAATTTCAAGCCGCAATTTTATCCTATGCCAGTTTCAAGCATGGGTATTTTTCCGAAACTGCTTTTTGGCAGTTTTTCCAGACCTTGACTCCCCCCCCTGATTGTGAGGAGTATCCAATTTTCATGCACGACCGCACGGTTTTTGGGAGTGGGAAGACCGGTTTTCTGGTTACCAACAAAAATTTTTATTCCAGTGATTTTCCGAGGACACCAATCGCGCTATCTGAAATTGAAAGCATTACGCCTAGCGGAACGACTGACATATTAATTAACGATGAATTAAAAGCTGTACTTATCGGAGCGTCAGCAATTGAGACCTATGCGGAACAACTTCTATCTGCTATATTCCTTATTGTGCAATTCTATGGCGATGGGTTATATATGAACACAATAGAGTATAAGGGACGAGTGCTTGAAATTGACACAGCTTCAAAAACGACCATTGATGAAACACCATTTATTGGGTTTCTCTTAAACGAGGATGAAGAACCTGTAGCCGGAATCAGTGGGTTCTGGATATTTTGTTATCTTGCGTTAGAACGCAATCCCAGTGAGGTTGTCCTAGTTGCCGAGAACTATGTAAAGTATTCTGGAAAAACTTATTGGATTTTATATCCTGCGCATACAACTGATACCGAAGATTATATTATTGCTTATGAGCATCAAGATACAAGCGATGAAATTTGGCATCCTAATACAGTTAAAGACGATGCCCTAAAAAAACAAATCTTTGATGCATATGCTGCGCACAGAAATAGTGGCGCCCGCGAAGCTTCGGAAAAGGAAATTGCGTATCGCACAAAAATTTCTGGCATAGAATACATCGTCGCAGACTACGAAAACGAGGAAGAGTATCTTGTATTAGAAGCTTTCGTTTATAAGGGGCTTGAAAACCTTTATACGTTAGTTGAAAACCGTATTATGAAAGATAAGATTTTGAATATGTGGGACTCAAATGACTCCTCTGCCGACGCTGACGAAACGTTCAGCAAAATGAAAGCAGAGATTCTTCCTGTTGATGAAAGTTTTGATTTGGAGGAGAGCCTTGCTGAAACAGTTGGCCTTTATGAAATAAAAGAGTATATACGAGGATTGGAAGCACAGCTCATCATACAACAAAAAAGAAAATCGCTGGGACTCGCAGTTGCCGGGCAGGCAATGCACATGATTTTCAAAGGAAATCCCGGCACGGGCAAAACCACGATAGCTCGAACCATTGCGAAGCTGTTATATCATTTGGGAATACTTAACCAGCCAAAATTGTTGGAAGTAGATCGCAGCGGCCTCGTCGGCGGTTATGTCGGACAAACGGCAATCAAAACAAAATCGGTTATTGAAGAAGCGCTGGATGGCGTGTTGTTCATTGACGAGGCTTATAGCCTGAAACAGGGGAATGACGACAGTTTCGGAACAGAAGCTACCGACACGCTTGTAAAGTTTATGGAAGATTATCGTGATAGACTTGTTGTTGTATTGGCAGGGTATAGTGGGAAGATGGACAAATTTTTAGCTTCTAATGTTGGGTTGAAGTCCCGCTTTCCCAATATAATAGAATTCCCGGATTACACCATCGAGGAATTACTCACGATTGCTGATGGAATATGCAAAAAAAACGACTACTACATAAGCAAAGCGGCGAGGGAGGCATTGGCGGATACTCTTTCAGTGTTGAAAAGCGACCCCTATTTTGGGAATGGCCGTGATGTTAGAAATTTACTGGAAAGAGCTTTTCAAAATTCCTCCAGAAGACTTTTGTTTTCAGAAAAAACTGATTTTACAAAAGAAGAATTGACGACGATTACAGCTGAAGATATTTCGTGTTAAGGTTGTGCAGGAATTATTGCGGCGAAAAAAATTTGTGATTAGAACACTACGGGTGTATTTCAAAACCAGAATAAAGTGCAGCGCTCTTTTGCTTTTCGCTCAAACTCATCTTAAGAATTTTGGCGAATTGCGTTTGCAATTTTTCTGCGTTTTGCAGCAAATCCTACCCTCCAACAAAATCTCTTCGCGCTATTTTTTTCACATCCCACGCAAAACAAGTCCCAGTCTGCCATCCACCAACCCACCATCCAAAATCCAACTTCCTATCCGTCAAAAAAACGCGCAAAAACGCTCAAAAATTGTAATTGCCCCCAATTTTCAAAAAAATGGGCAATAGGGGTTGCGCTTCCGCGCGCTTTATGGTATAACCTGTACGATGACATGGAAGGCGCGGTGATAGCTTATGGCGCGATGCACATCGATTTTAACCAACAAACCGATACCGGAGGCGCTTTTGGCGCGGGCGGAGACGGTTTTAGCGGCGCAGGAAACGCCGCTGTTTGCCATTGTGGGGGATTTGAACCTCAAGGGGCGTTATGACGACTCCCTGCTGGTGGTGACAAAGGAGCGGCTGTTCGTGCTGGACAGCTGCCACAAGGACGGGCTGTTTTCGGTGGAACACAGCGCAGCAGAGGAGGCCGAGGTCAAGCGCATGTATGGCAACGCCGTTTTGCGCGCGCGGATTGACGGCAAGCTGCGGATGCTGTTCCGCTTTACTTATGCCACCGCTTCTCTGTGCGACGCGGCGGCGGAATTTGCCAAAAACGTCTCCGAGGGCGGGGACAGCGACAAGGAATTCGCCATTGTCGAGGCGACCTTTGAGAAGCAGAAATCCTTCTGCCCCAAATGCGGACGCAAGCTCAGCCGTCAGGGCGCGGAGTGCATCAACTGCGCCTCCAAGGGCAAGCTCGCGCGCAAGCTTTACGGCTATTTGCAGCCGCAGATGAAAACGCTGATTTTCTGCCTGGGGCTCGCCGTCATCACCACCGCCATGGAGCTGGCGCCGCCGTACCTGACCAAAACGCTGGTGGACAGCGTGCTGCCCGAGGGCGATAAGCAAGGGCTGTGGATGGTTGTTGCCGGTCTGTTCCTTGTCTATTTGGTGCAGTATTCGGTGGGCACGCTGCGCGGCTATAAAATGCGCGTCGCGGGCGATAAAATCGTAACCGCCCTGCGCAATGATGTGTATGAAAAGGCGCAGCATCTGCCCTTGAGCTTTTATGACAAAACCAGCACCGGCTCCGTCATCTCCCGCGTGAGCGGTGACACCAACAATTTGCAGGGCTTCATGCTGCGCATCTCGCAGGAGGCCGTGGTTCAATTCTTCCGCATGATTGGCATCATCGTGTTCATGGGCGTGCTCAACTGGAAGCTCGCGCTGCTTTCGCTGACCCCGATTCCGTTTGTGGTCATCGGCGCGCGTTTCTTCGGCAAGCGCCTTTCGCCCATTTACCGCAAAATTTGGCGCAGATGGTCGGCCGTCAGCTCCATTCTCTCCGACACCCTGCCCGGCGTGCGCATCATCAAATCCTTCACGGGCGAGGAACGCGCGAGCAAAAAATTCCGCAGCTACAACGACGATTGGCTGCAAGAAGACATCAAGGCCGCCAAGATTTCCAATATCTTTCCGCACGTGGTGGGCTTTGTTGCCACCTGCGGCTCCCTGCTGATTTGGGGCGTGGGCGGCTCTTGGGTCATCGACGGTGTCGGGGGCCTCAAAATCGGTACGCTCGTGGCGTTCATCTCCTACGCGGGTATGTTCTATGGCCCCATCAACTTTTTCGCGAGCCTCAATGACACCTACCAGAGCGCCCTCACCAGCACGGAGCGGCTGCTGGACATTCTGGATGCCGAGCCGGAAACCGACTTCGGCAAGGGCAACATGGTGGAGCGGCTGCACGGTAAAATTGAATTCCGAAATGTTTCCTTCTCCTTTGACAAGGTGAAGCAGACGCTGAAAAACATCAGCGTGGTCATCGAGCCGGGCGACATCGTCGGCATTGTGGGTACCACCGGCTCCGGCAAGAGCACGCTGGTGAACCTCTTCATGCGTTTTTACGACAATTACGAGGGCGACATCTTTGTGGACGACATCAACATCAAGGACATCGATTTGAGTTCCTTCCGCGGGAAAATCGGCTATGTGCAGCAGGAGCCGCTGATGTTCAAGGATACCGTCTTCCGCAACATTGCCTACAGCTGCCCGGACGCGGACGTGGAGCAGGTCATCCACGCGGCGGACGTGGCGAACGCCCACAGCTTCATCGCGCGGATGCCCGATGCCTACGACACGCTCTTGGGCGAGCGCGGCACGGGACTTTCCGGCGGTGAGCGGCAGCGCCTTTCCATCGCGCGCGCCGTGCTGAAAAATCCGAGTATGCTGATTTTTGACGAGGCAACCGCCGCGGTGGACTCTGAAACCGAGCATCTGATTCAAGAGGCCATTGAGCGCTTAATCAGCGGGCGCACCACGCTGATGATTGCGCACCGCCTCTCTACCCTGCGCAAGGCAAACAAAATCATTGTGGTGGATAAGGGCGAAATCATCGAATTCGGTTCGCACGATGAGCTGATGGCGCTGGAGGGCAAATACCACAAGCTGATTGAAATCCAATCACTCTCCGAAAAAATCCGCGAGAACAAGGAAGCGGAGAATTTTGAATAAAAGGCGGTCAAAAAGTCATGGCGGAACGTACCTATATTGAATATGACAACGCCCGCATCACGCGGGGCGAGGGGATTTTGCTGAACGTGGAGATGTTCGACGGGCGGCGCTTTGACGGCGCGGAGGCGCGCCGACTCTTCCCGCTCACGGGTCTGCGGCGCTACATCACCCTGCTGGACGAGGAGGGCGTGGAGCTGGCGGTCGTCCGTGATTTGGATAACCTCTTGGAGGAGGACAGCCGCAAGGCGGTGGAACAGGCGCTGAAGGAGTATTATCTCATCCCCAAAATCACGCAGATTTTTTCCGTGACGGAAAAATACGGCAGACTCCGCTTTTCCGTGGGGACGGACAGCGGCAAATATGAATTCGACGTGCGCAATTCCCACGCCGACATCAAATTTTTGTTTGATGGGCGCGTACTGATTAAGGATTCCAGCGACAACCGCTATGACATCCCGGATGTGAAGGGGCTGGACAAAAAAAGTCTGCACGAGTTGAATCCGTTCCTGTAATGTGGTATACTATGACAATAAAGTAATCATCGGAAAGGGGATATCCATATGAAACTGGTTCTTGCAATTGTGAATAACGACGACGCGGCGGCCGTAAGCGCGGCGCTGACCAACGAGGGCTTTTTCATCACCAAGCTCTCCACCACCGGCGGCTTTTTGATGGCGGGCAACACCACCTTGCTCATTGGCGCGGACGATGACCGCGTGGAAGACATCAAGAAAATCATCCGCGCGGGCAGTCAGACCCGCGTGAAGGATGTGCCGACCGTGGCCTCCCTGGGCAAGGGACTGGGCGCGGCGGATGTCAACGCCAAAACCTCCGTGCGCGGCGCAACCGTGTTTGTGCTGAACGTGGATAGCTTTGAGAAGCTGTAATCAATCGTAAAAAATGCCGCAGGGCTGCCTTTGGGTTGCTCCTGCGGTTTTTTGTGCAAAAAAAACGCCAACCTTTTTTCAAACACGGATACTATATAAATGGAACGTTCCGAAATGCCAACCCGAAGGGAGGGAAGTCCCATGGAAAAAGCAGCCGCAGACCGTCTGATTTGTGAGTATACCAAGAAGCTGTTCGGCTTTGCGCTCGCCAAATGCGGAAATGTGCAGGAGGCGCAGGAGCTGTCGTCCCGCATGGTGCTGGCGGCGTATACCGCCCTGCTGCGCAGTGACCGCATCGAGAACCCGGCGGGGTATATCCACAAAATCGCCGAAAATGTGTATGCGCAATATGTCGGCGAGCGCAAGCGCAACCTGCATCTCTCACTGGATTTTGCGCAGGGGAGCGCGGATTTTCGGGATGCCGCGCAGGACATGATTCATCAGGAAAGCTGCGAGAAGCTGTGCAGCGAAATTGCGTACCTGAGCCGCGTTCAGCGGGAGGTTGTGATGATGTATTATTATGACCGCCTCACACAAAAGCAAATTGCGGCGCGCCTGGGGCTGCCCGTCGGTACGGTGAAATGGCATCTGTTTGAAGCGAAAAAAAACTTGAAAGAAGGCATGGAAATGACAACGGAAAAAGGCACACTCGGTATGCGGCCGATTCGGCTGGTCAATATGGGGCACAGCGGTATGGCGGGGGAAAAGGGCGATACCCGCGACTTTTTGCGCAGCGCCTTGGCGCAGAATATCGCCTACGCGGCCTATCATCAGGCAAGAACCGTGCAGGAAATCGCGCGGGAGCTGAACATCTCGCCCGATTTTGTGGCGGATGAGGCGGAATATCTTGCGGAATACGGCTTTTTGGATAAGCTGAGCGGCGGCAAATATCAGACGAATGTCTACATCAACCGTATCACGCAGGAAATCAGCGACAAGGCGGACGAAATCGCCCGACGCTGCGCGCTGGCGCTGGCGGATTACGCGCCCGCCGTGCAGGAGGCAGTGCGCGCCTGGCCGCAGGAACAGGTCTATACGCCGAACGGCGATTTCGGCTTTTTGCTGTGGTCGGCGTTCAGCTATTGGCCGCGTGACAAGCAGGCCGCCGCGCCGGAGGAGCCGGACAGCGAGCGCTGCCGTGTCAAGCGCAAGGACGGCGGCGAATACATTGCCTCGGCGCAGCTGGCGCATGAAATCCAAACGCCCTATGCCCCGCCGAACCGCTATGCCTGCTGCGGGGATATGTGGCGCGGCAGCAACCAATACCCAATTCGCGCCTGGCAATTCAATTGTTATTATGACAGCCGCGGTCGCGGCGGCTGGCGGGAGAATCTGTATACCGACTACGAGGCGCTTTACGAGGCGTTCACCGGCAGGCTCGCCAAGGATGAAATGGGGCTGGAGAAATACCGCCGCCTGTATGAAAAGGGCTATCTGCGGCAGGAGGACGGCAGGGACTCGGTGGGTATTGTGGTGATGACGCAGGAGGACGGTTTTGATTTGGCTGCGGGCTACCCGCTTTTGAGCGCGCAGACGCTGGCGCTGGGGGAGGAATGCGGCGAAATGCTGTTCCGCCTGTATAAAACGCAGCATCCCGCGCACATGCACGCGCTGTGCAAAATGTGGAGCGGCAGCTGCTTTTGCAGCAACGAGGTGCGCGCAAGGCTGCTGGAAATTCTGGTGAACCGGGGTGTTTTGCCGCAGCCGAGCGAGCAGCAAAAGCGCGGACTGAATACAATTCTGTTCAGTGGCACTTTGCCCGAATAATTTTGGGTAGTGCCTGTGGAAAACCCTGCGTTCGCGATAGAAACAACGCGGTTGCTTATGTTAGAAAAAGTTTATATTCACAGTTTTTCCGTCGGCTGCCTGCCGGGCGTCGGCATATCTTGTGGCAATACCAATTTGTGCGTCTAAATCTTGCTGCATTTCAAAGTTTCCACAGTTTTCCCCGGTTTTCCACAATTGCAGCGTGGAAAATCGGGGATTTTTTTGCGTTTATCCCCTTGACAGACGGCAAAAATTTCAGTACAATAACCAACTGTAAAGCGGGTTTCTTTACAGTGTGCAACAGAAGCAGCGTGGGCTGTGTGGGACATTGAGCATTCCGAGGGAGGCAGGTTTCGTTGGCAAAGAAGCCGGAGGTAGCGCGGCTGCTTGGCTTTTACGAAGAGCGGCGTTATTGCTCCGACAAATAAAAGAGGCAAAACTTGAGAAGAAAAGAGGAGACCACACAGTGAAAAAACGGCTCATGTCTTTGGCGCAGGGTCTGGCGGACGACCCCGCAGCGGTGCGTGTAACGGCAGATGCCCCCAATGAGGAGGGTACCACCGTCTATTGCCTGCATGTTGGGGAGGGTGATGTTGGCTGCGTTATCGGCAAGCAGGGCAGAATCGTCAAGGCCATCCGCGCCATGACCTGTGCTGTGGGCACTAGGTCTGATGCCGCATTGCCGTTGCGGAAGGGGAGCCGTCTGCCCGCCCGCTCAAGGCAATACGAAATTTGGTATCTGCTGCTGTTGGAGGCGCTTCACCTTGTGCTGCCCCTGAACTGGAGCGACGATTCGGTGTTTTTTCAAAAGGCAAGCCGCTTGGCGCTGCCGCAATTTCTGAACGGCAGCAGCCGTGTGTGGATTGATACACTGACCTGGTGCTTTGCGAAGCAACCGATTTTTTGGCGTGTGCTGAATCCTTTGGTGCTGCTGTTGCTCGCCGTGCTGCTGACCCGTTTGCTGCGGCTGCGCACGCAAAGCCAAAAAATTGTACTCAGTCTGCTGATTTTATACCCCGCAATGGTGATGGCGGATGCCGGCTTTATGGCAACCACCCTCAATTATCTGTGGCCGTTTGCCATGGGCGTTTTTGTGGTATATGCCCTGCTGGACTGCAAGCCCTGGCGCGTGGTGCTGGCAATTCCCGCCTTGCTTTTCGCTGCGAACATGCAGCAAAGCGCGGTGGGGCTGCTTGCTGCGCTGGCGATATTGGTTTTCTTTTTTTTGCAGCAAAAACAGTCTCGAAAGGCGCTTCTGGCGGCGGGCTATGGTGTACTGACACTGGCGTCGCTGGGCTTTTTGTATTACACCAGCTTTTTTGGCGAAAACCCGCGCTTTTTGCGCGAAACCGCGCGTTATTTTCCGAATTTTGCTGCGCTCTCCCTGCTTCAGAAGGTGGAGCTGGGCTTTTCGTCTACCTTCCTGGGCTTCAGCTCCCTGACGAACCGGGCGACGGCGGCTTCGGCGCTGCTGTGCTTGTTTTTATGTGCTGCGGCATTGCGCCGCGAGGAGAAAAAGTGGGTGAAAATCCTTGCTTTTGTGCCGCCCGGGCTGCTGACGGCCATTGCGCTGTTTCGTCTGACGGGGCGAAATACCCGCCTGTGGCAGTTACTTTCCCCGGCGGTTGATCCCAAGCTGAGCCATGCGGTGTATCGGTTCTCCCTGTTTGAGACCGCCGCCGCGTTGCTGCTGCTTGGCGTGATTTTGCTGCTGTTGCTGCGGTTGGTGCGCACGCGAAAGCGGCAAGCGTTGCTGTGCGGCATTCTGGCGCTCGGGTTCGGGCTGCGGCTATTGATGGGCTTTTCCCCCACAGTCTGGGCATCCGGCTGCAGAACGTTTTTTCCGTCGGTGATGGCGGTGATTGTTTGTATCATGATGATGATAGAGGAGTGGAATGCGCTGCGAATAAATTCGAGCAGCTGCGGTGGAAAACCGTCTGCTACGGAATGTTAGAAAAAATTTATATTCACAGTTTTTCCACCGGTGGTTCACCGGGTAGCCGCATATCTTGTGGCAATACCAATTTGTGCGTCTAAATCTTGTCGGATTTCAAAGTTTCCACAGTTTTCCCCGGTTTTCCACAATTATGGCGTGGAAAATCGGGGATTTTTTTTGCGTTTACCCCCTTGACAGGCGGCGAAAATTTGAGTATAATAACCAACTGTAAAGCGGATTTCTTTACAGCGCGCGGCAGAAGCAACGCGGGCTGTGTGGGGTATTGAACATTCCGAAGGAGGCAGGTTTCGTTGGCAAAGAATCTGGAGGTAGCGCTGCTGCTTGATTTTTACGGCGATATGCTCACGCGCAAGCAGGGTGAGTTTTTGGGTTACTATTATAACGATGACCTTTCGCTTTCCGAAATTGCGGAAAACGAGGGGATTACGCGCCAGGGTGTGCGGGATGCCATCAAGCGCGCCGAGGGGCAGCTGTTTGAGATGGAGAGTCGTCTGGGTATGGCGCGCCGTCTGGAGGAAATGCGCAAGGGACTTGGTGAAATCATCAGCTGCGCGGCGGAAATCAGCGAATACAATCTGCGCCACAGCCTCTCGCGGGAGATTAACGAGAGCAGCACACGCATCAAAACCATCGCGCAGATGCTCATGGATTAGCACGTTTCTTTATTATTACGAACAACAGAGGTGAAAAGCATTGGCGTTTGAAGGTCTTTCAGATCGCATTGATGCCGCGTTTAAAAAGCTGCGCAGCAAGGGCAGTTTAACGGAAGCGGATGTTCGCGAAGCCATGCGTGAGGTGCGCCTTGCGCTTTTGGAGGCGGACGTAAACTATAAGGTTGCCAAGGATTTCACCAATACGGTGACGGAGCGCGCCATCGGCGCAAAGGTCATGGAGAGCCTGACGCCCTCGCAGATGGTCATCAAAATCGTCCACGAAGAGCTAATTTCGCTCATGGGCGGCACGAATACGCGCTTGGCGAACGCCGCGCACCCGCCCACGGTGGTGCTCATGTGCGGCTTGCAGGGCTCAGGTAAAACGACACACTGCGCAAAAATTGCGCTGCACTTAAAGAACAAGGGGCATCGTCCCCTACTCGTGGCCTGTGACATTTACCGCCCCGCCGCCATCAAGCAATTGCAGGTGGTGGGCGAAAAGGTCGGTGTGCCGGTGTTTGAGATGGGGCAGATTGACCCCGTTACCATCGCGAAGGAGGCCATCAAGCTCGCAAAGGATCAGGGCTACGACTACGTTTTTCTGGATACCGCAGGGCGGCTGCACATTGACGAGGCGCTCATGAATGAGCTGAAAGCCGTCAAGGCGGCGGTCAAGCCCCACGAAATCCTGCTGGTGGTGGACGCCATGACCGGGCAGGATGCCGTGAATGTGGCGGGCTCCTTCAACGAGGCGCTGGGCATTGATGGCACCGTGCTCACCAAGCTTGATGGCGACACACGCGGCGGCGCGGCGCTTTCCACCCTCGCCGTTACCGGCAAGCCGATTAAGTTCGTGGGTCTGGGCGAAAAGCTCGACGAGCTGGATTTGTTCCACCCCGACCGCATGGCCTCCCGCATTCTCGGCATGGGCGATGTGCTCTCCCTGATTGAAAAGGCGGAGCAAACCATCGACGAGAAAAAGGCGATGGAGCTGGAGGAAAAGCTGCGGAAAAACAAATACGACCTCAACGATTTGCTGGAGCAATTCTCCCAAATCCGCAAGATGGGTTCCATCCGCGATACGCTTTCCATGATACCCGGCATCGGCAAAAAGATGCAAAACGTGGATGTGGACGAAAAGATGTTTGACCGTATGCAGGCCATCATCCTCTCCATGACTCCGCAGGAGCGCGCAAAGCCCGACATCATCAATCCCTCGCGCAAGCGCCGCATTGCTGCCGGCTGCGGGATGAAGGTGGAGGATGTGAACCGTCTGCTCAACCAGTTCCGCCAGATGCAAAAAATGGTCAAGCAAATGAGCGGCAAATCGGGCGCGCGGCGTATGAAGCGCCAATTCGGCAACATGAACATGGGCGGCGGCCCGGGCATGCCGTTCTAACCCCACGCAATTCGGTTTTTATTTCAGGGAACATTGTTTTTTGAAATGAACATACACTATTTTATTTTTTTTGGAGGAAACAGACCAATGGCAGTGAAAATCAGACTGCGCCGCATGGGCGCGAAAAAGGCACCGTTTTACCGCATCGTCGTGGCGGATTCCCGCTATCCCCGTGACGGCAGATTCATCGAGGAAATCGGCATATATGACCCCATGAAGGAGCCTTCGGAGATTCGCGTGGACGAAGAGAAGGCAAAGCAGTGGATTGCCAACGGCGCGCAGCCGACGGATACCGTCCGCGCGCTGTTGAAGAAGAGCGGCGTTATCTAAGGACGGCGCATAGGAAAAACTTGAGAAGAAAAGGGGAGACCACAGTGAAAGAACTGCTCATATTTTTGGCGCAGGGTTTGGTGGACGACCCGGCAGCGGTGAGTGTTACGGCAGATGCCCCCAATGAGGAGGGCATCACCGTCTATCACTTGCATGTTGGGGAGGGCGATGTTGGCCGTGTCATCGGCAAGCAGGGCAGAATCGTCAAAGCCATCCGCACCGTGATGCGTGCCGCGGGCACAAGGCAGAATGAAAAGGCAGCGGTAGAAATTGATTAAGGAATATCTGGAAATCGGTAAAATCGTCGGTACGCACGGGCTGCGCGGAGAGCTCCGCGCAGAACCTTGGTGCGACGGCGCAGACTTTTTCAGGGGCTTTCAAACCTTATATTTTGAGAACAATGGTTCCAAGCCCGTTCGGTTGATTTCCGCCCGCGGGCACGGAAACATTGTTTTGCTTTGTTTGGAGGGCGTGGAAAGCGTGGAGCAGGCGCAGGCGCTGCGCGGCAAGCTGCTCTATTTTCGGCGTGCCGAGGCAGCGCTGCCGCCCGGCAAAAACTTCATTGCGGAGCTGATTGGCTGCGCGGTGCGGGACGCAGACGACGAAGCGCTGTGTTACGGCACGCTCACGGACGTGCTGCAAACCGGCGCGAACGACGTCTGGCAGGTGACGGCGGAGGACGGCAAAAACTATCTCTTGCCCGCCATTGCAGCCGTGGTCATGCAGGTGGATGTGGCGCAGGAAGTGGTGCATATCCGCCCGCTGAAAGGGATTTTCGATGCGGATTGACATTATGACGCTCTTCCCGGAGCTGTGCGATTCGGTGCTGCGCGAGAGCATCATCGGGCGCGCGCGGGAGCGCTGCGCAGTGGAAATCAACTGCTTTCAAATCCGGGACTATACGCAGGATAAGCACCGCCGTGTGGACGACAGCCCCTACGGCGGCGGTACGGGTATGCTCATGCAAGCGCAGCCGATTGCCGATTGCTTCCGTGCCATTTGTGAATCGGTTGGGGCAAGGCCGCATTTGATTTATATGAGTCCGCAGGGCAAAACGCTGACGCAGGCGCGTGTGCGCACGCTTTCACAGATGGAACACATCGTCCTGCTCTGCGGTCACTATGAGGGTGTGGACGAGCGGGTGCTGACGGCGCTGGTGGATGAGGAAATCTCCATCGGCGACTATGTGCTGACTGGCGGGGAGCTGCCCGCGCTGGTTGTGGCGGATGCCGTTACGCGCATGCTGCCCGGCGTGCTGCGCAACGAGGAGGCCTACTCCCGTGAGAGCCATTATAACGGCCTGCTGGAATATCCGCAATACACCCGCCCCCCGCAGTGGGAGGGGCAAGCCGTGCCGGAGGTATTGCAAAACGGCAACCACGCGCTCATCGAGCGCTGGCAGCGCGAGCAGAGCCTGAAGCGCACCTTAGAGCGCCGCCCGGAGCTGCTGGCAACAGCGGAGCTGGACGACAAGGACAGAAAATATTTACGGGAGTTACGAGGAAAAGAAGCATGACACCGTTTTATGTGGACAATATCATCCGCACTGCGCTGGAGGAGGACATCAACTATTACGATGTTTCCGGCGAATCCATCTTTTCGGAAGAGCACAGCTCGCGGGCGCAATGGGTTGCCAAGGCGAGCGGCTGCGTCGCGGGGATTTCGATTGCGCTGCGGGTGTTTGCGCTGCTGGACAGCAGCTTTGCCGCCGAATGCTTTTTTGCGGACGGCGAGCGGGTGCAGGCTGGGGACGTGATTGCAGCGTTCACGGGCAAAACCATCCATCTGCTGCAAGGGGAGCGCACCGCACTGAATCTGCTGCAGCATCTTTCGGGCATCGCCACCATGACGGCGGCGGCTGTGGACGCGGTGCAAGGCAGCGAGGCGCAGATTGCAGACACGCGTAAAACCCTGCCGGGGCTGCGTGCGCTGCAAAAATATGCCGTGCGCTGCGGCGGCGGCAAGAACCACCGCTTCAACCTCTCGGATGCCGCCATGCTCAAGGATACGCATATCGACGCGGCGGGCGGCATTGCCGCGGCAGCGCAAAAGCTGCGCGAAAACCTGGGGCATATGACCAAAATCGAAATCGAAACCCGCAATCTGGACGAAGTGCGCGAGGCGCTGGCGGCCAAGGCGGATTGCATCATGCTGGACAATATGGACTGCGAAGCCATGCGCGAGGCCGTGCAAATCGTGGACGGACGCGCCGTTTTGGAGGCCAGTGGAAATGTTACGTTGGAGACCCTGAAAGAGATTGCGCAAACCGGTGTGGACATCATCTCCATGGGTGCGCTGACGCACTCGGTGACGGCGTTTGATGTTTCCATGAAGATGCTGCCGCAAAGGGAGGATTGACATGAAAAAGAGACATTTTCTGTTGGGCTTTCTCGCGCTGTCGCTCCTTTTGGCGGTGGGCATCTCCGTCTACGCCAAAGGCAGTGCGGACGGCGAGGTATCCGTTGTGACAGAGAGAAGCTATTTTTCCGACTTTGAGGTCAAAGAGCAAAAGGTGCATTTATATTGCCATGTGGCGTTGCGCAATGACAGCGGCAGCGAGAAAACGGTGCAGCTGACCGCGCTTTTCCCGGCGGATGACAAGCGCCTGCTGACCGAAAGGGAAGTTTCCGCCATGCAGGGAGATAAACCGCAGAGCTTTTTGGTTCCAGGCAATGCCACAGTAGAGTTTGATGTGGATTTTGTCGGGGATTTCGCGGGGACGGAAATCAAGCAAAACCGGCTTTTGCCGGAGATTCGCATCATAGAGGTTTCGGAATAAAGGTTGTGTACCTCAAACAAAAAGAAAGGCGGGGGATTCTATGAACATTTTCATCATCGGAGGAACGGGCTTGTTGGGCTGTGCGGCGGCGGAGCTGCTGCTGCGTGAGGGGCATGCTGTGACCTCTCTGGCGCTGCCACCCCTGCCGCAGGGGGCGCTCATGCCGCCCGGCATGGCCTTGCGCTTCGGCAATTATCTCGAGCAGAGCGACGACGAAATCCGCGCCGCGCTGCAAGGCTGCGACTGCTTCATCTTTGCCGCCGGGGTAGACGAGCGTGTGGAATTCCCCGCGCCGGTGTATGAGAGCTATCAAAAATACAACATCGACCCCGTGAAACGCTGGCTGACGCTGGCGAAGGATTGCGGCGTGAAGAACGCCGTGGTGCTGGGCTCGTATTTCTCCTATTTTGCCAAGGAGTGGCCGGAGCTGAATCTCACGCAGCACCATCCCTACATCCGCTCCCGCATTGCGCAGGAGGAGGCGGCGCTCGCGCTCGCGGACGAAGGCTTCTGCGTTTCCGTGCTGGAGCTGCCCTACATCTTCGGCACGCAGCCGGGGCGCAAGCCGGGCTGGACGATTCTGATTGAGCA
>JGI994J12354_10003010_pt1 | contig 16028 bp, 17 predicted proteins | sample IntmicLarv3ML3BL_FD_12354 | JGI IMG/M metagenome (IMG submission 12354) | reverse complement strand
CCTTTCCTTCTGAAACTCGCAGGAAAGCTAAAGTCTGTAACGGAGGCAAAGGGTGCGGAAAGTCTTACCGGACTGGATGATGGAGACTAGAGCCCGCAATGGCACAGACCTCTGTGCGCAACACAATGGAGAAATTGAGAGGGGCGTATGCTCTTCACAACAAAAACATTACAATCCCTTTTTCTTGCGAAACTGCATAGGAGTTACTTGTTCGTACCTATAAAAAACCTTTGTAAAGTATGAACTATCAGAATAATTAAGGTTCATTGCAATTTGGTAAATTGAAGCAGTAGTATGTAATAAATAACTCTTTGCACGATCTATTCTACGCTTGTTTATATAGTCCGTGAATGTAAGCCCTGTTTGTTCTCGAAATAATCTGCTAAAATACTTATCACTCAAATGCACATTGGCTGCAACATCCGCCAGATGTAAATCCAGCAAGTAATTCTCATCAATATAAGCAAGCGCATGCTTAATCGAATTATTTGCATCGGTGTCAATCACACTTGTATGGTTATGTGGTTCTGAACTCTGCACAGCTTTAGAATCTAAAATACGCTGGAGGCATTCATACAGATTTTTTGGCGGTAGCGGCTTGAGCAAGAATTCAACTACATTGTATCGAATAGCCTCTTGTGCAAACAAGAAATCACAATATGCTGTAATAATTACCGTCTTAATTTCAGGGTGAATCTGTATAATCTGCTGTTGGGCATTGATGCCATTCATTTCCGGCATTTTTATATCCATCAGCAGAATATCAGGCATATATAATTTTACTTTGGCTATTGCGTCTAAACCGGTAACCGCATCGTCTACTATGGCTATATTGGAGTATTTGCGCTCAATAATCTTTCTTAATGCAATGCGTTCAATGGGCTCATCGTCACAAATCAGCAATTTATACATCTTTTTCTCCATTATCAATCATAACTTGCGTGGCAGCTTAATTGTTATTGTGGTTGCGATGTCTGGAGTGCTTTCAATCGTTATCCCATAGTTAGCCCCAAAGAGGTGGCGAATTCTTGCATGTGTATTTAAAAGGCCAAGCCCCAGGCGAGTAGAATTTGGACCGGCGGTTTGATTAAATGTTCTAAGTATACCCGGATCAAATCCAATACCATTATCTTGAATTTGAACATACATCTCCATTTTACCCGGTATTTTTTTCCCGATAATCTTAACAATTCCACCCTCTCTTTTCGTTTCCAGCCCGTGCATTATAGCGTTTTCTACGATTGGTTGCAGTGTCATAGAGGGAATGCACCAGTCAAGAATATCATGTTCAACATCTATGATGTAATGAAGTCGATCGGCAAATCTGGTTTTTTGTATTGAGAGGTAGTGCCGTAAGTTTTCCAGTTCTTTATCCAGTTTAGGCATCTCTTCAGTATTCTTAATATTATAACGCAAATATTCCGATAGATCGTATAAGAGGTTTTCAGTTTTGGCAGCATCTTCAAGCAATGCTGTACGCGCAATAGAATTTAATGCATTGAAAAGAAAATGAGGATTCATTTGCGCTTGAATCCTTTTTAGTTCCTGCTCTTTTGCAAGCTCTTGCAGCCGCATCTTTTCGGTTGTTTCTGCTGTCAGCTTTTCTTGTATAATATTTTTTACGCTGATTTCTGAAACATAGTGTGCTAGAAATGAATAAAAGTTAATGCATCGTTGTAAATACTCCTCTGAAACAACATCGATCTGGGCTCTTACTTCTTCGAGCTTCTCGATCGGAAGATCAAAATCATTTGCTATTTTATGTATATCTATTTTTTCGCGATCAGCTTCATCAATTAATACCTGACCACCTAGAACACAGCCAATATAAGAGTTATTGACAACGATAGGTGCAGCACAATCTTTTAGACCACAATGGCAATCATATATTAGCGGATGCCCTTTCTCCAATGCAGACAAACTGTAACATTTGTCACAGTAGATACATTCTTTATAACCGACCGGAGAAGAACGAATCAGGCCACAAAATGAAGTGAAATTGCTCCATGGTCCAATAGGAACTCCGTCAGGACGTACCGTGACAGTGGAAAAATTCACTATATTGGCTAACTCACTTTGGATGGAAATAAAGGCCTCAATATTGATCATATTATCGATGCTGAATTCGGAAATTTCCATAATCGCATTCCTTATTTATCTATTGTAGCCGAATTAGATATCTTGTGTTCATAATAGCATGTTAGATGCGCTGATACAATGGATTATGGTAAGAAATAAAGGTAAAATGGTATTATTTCCACCCTAATATTTCCACCTTAATAAGACATGGTTCTCATGAAAAAAACGTCTGTTTAATCAGGCGTTTTTTTGTTTTTATAGTTGTTTGAAATATCGAATCTTAAATTGCCATTTCTTATGCGGAAATATCACTTTTAATACACGATATTCTGAAATGAATTGTTTGTTAAATCATTTATAATGATAATCAAAATAGCCAAAACAGACGCGGGTTTAACTATGTGCATTGTATTAGATGTCATAGTGCCAATAAATTTACGGAGGTATTCATCATGGGCCAAGAAGCATTAGGTTTGATCGAAACAAAGGGGTTGGTAGCCTCGATCGAAGCAGCAGATTCTATGGTAAAGGCAGCAAATGTGGAACTTATCGGTTATGAAAAGGTGGGCTCCGGACTGGTTACGGTAATGGTTCGCGGCGATGTAGGCGCGGTAAAAGCCGCTACTGATGCAGGGGTCGCATCTGCAAAACGCATTGGAGAAGTGGTGTCTGTACATGTCATTCCAAGACCGCATACTGATGTGGAAAAAATGCTGCCCAAGTCTATCAAGGCATAATGGAGGAGTAAACAATGGATTCTCAACTGCTTAATCAAATCATCAGTTCCCTTGAAGTCGCTGGAGAGAACATAGCTAATACTCCAGCATCCATAAAGCTAAACGACAGGAGTGATATTATGAGCAATACAGCTGTCAACATCACAGAGTACGTGGGCTCCGGCCTGGGCGATACAGTCGGTATCGTAATCGCTAATTTGGATTACCACCTGCACGAAAAAATGGGCATTGATGCGAAATATCGCTCGATTGGCGTTGTGAGCTCTCGTACGGGTGGAGCACCGCATGTTATGGCCGCTGACGAAGCCGTGAAAGCGACCAATACAGAAATCATATCAATCGAATTTGCAAGGGACACAAAAGGCGGCGCGGGTCATGGTAGCACGATCATCTTTGCGTCAGAAGATGTTTCTGACTCCAGACGCGCTGTTGAGATACTGCTGTCAAATCTTGAGCGCACCTTCGGCGATGTCTACGGTTGCGACGCTGGCCACATTGAGCTTCACTACACCGCTCGCGCCAGTTATGCTTTGGAAAAAGCCTTTTCTGCACCCGTTGGCAAAGCATTTGGAATTACGGTAGGCGCTCCCCCGGCAGTCGGCCTGCTTATGGCAGATGTGGCGCTGAAAACCGCGAATGTTGAAATTGTGACATATGCGAGCCCGGCAAAAGGCACCTGTTTCTCCAGTGAGATTATCGTCACTTTCTCTGGAGATTCCGGAGCAGTGCGCCAATCTGTTTTGTCAGCGCGAGATGTTGGCCTTGGAGTTTTAAGAAACATGGGGCAAGACCCTGTCTCAATAACAACACCGCAGCTTTAATCCGACCAGCAGTCTTAATTATCTGAAAGGTGGTCAGACATGAGCGGATATGCACTAGGCATGATTGAAGTTGTTGGAATGGTCGCCGCTATAGAAGCCGCTGATGTATGCTTGAAATCTGCCAATGTGAGGCTTCTGGAGGTAGAAAATGCCACAGGTGCTTTACTCACTGTAAAGGTATACGGCGATATTGGCGCGGTACAGGCTGCAGTCAGCGCGGCGAGAGTAAAAGCAGGACAGCTTGGGCAGGTTGTGGCGGCGCATGTCATAGCACGCCCAGCAAAATCACTTGCACCAAAGTTACATATTGATCAACAAGCAGCCCCTCTTAATGAAGCAACGGAATTCGACTCAGCCGACATAGAACAGAGCGCTCCGGAAGAGATCAATAATACGGATTCCCAGACTTTACCCATTGATCTGAATAGCGAGATGAACCTGGAAGACACCGCGTCAACAGCGAATCAGGATGTTCCAAGTGATAACACTTTTTCGGAAAAGCAGGAGAGTCATATTGCTGAGGCGACTACTCGGGATGTTGCTCCGCTTCTAACTATGAAAGAACAGGAAGCCCCGACGATTGATCGCAATGTCAATAGGAAAGCAGCAACTTGTAATCTGTGCAATGATCCCAAATGTCCTAGAAAAAAGGGACAGCCCGCGATTGATTGCATCCACAACAAAAAGGTCAACAAATCATAAGGGGTGGATACAATGAATGCGGAAAGTCGTATTGGTGATCTTGCGGAGGAAATTGTTTCTCGTTTAGCAGTCTCGGATAGCAGCTTATCGATTCCCGTTGGGATATCAAATCGACATATTCATCTGTCTCAAAGGGATTTAGAGACACTTTTTGGACCTGGTTACGCTTTGACTCCCCAAAAGGAACTGTCACAGCCTGGTCAATATGCCGCGAAAGAAACCGTCTGCATCGCAGGACAAAAAGGTTCTTTTTCCAAGGTGCGGGTTCTTGGGCCGGTTAGGGCTGAAAGCCAGGTGGAGATTAGCCGAACCGATGCATATCAATTAGGAATTGATCCTCCGGTTCGGCAATCCGGGGACTTGTCCGGTGCAGAAAGTGTATCGGCGATTGGTCCTTGCGGTATGGTGATTTTGCAAAATAAAGTCATTATTGCCAGACGCCATATTCACATGTCCGTTCTTGATGGGAAGCTGTATGGCGTCGATGATGGCGATTTGGTTGATGTTCGCAATACCGGTAGCCAAAGATGTATGTTTTATGATGTGGTCATCCGGATACATGCAGATTTTTCTCTTGAATTTCATGTTGATACTGACGAGGCGAATGCTGGGGGTATTAAGACTGGAACGATGGCTCAAATCATTGGAAAGCACAAGGGGTGAAAATATGGGCATGGATATCGTCGACCGCATGGTGGATCAGATGGAGCACACCAACGAGACAACAGAATTTAGCCCCAAGGACTTTGCCCTGCCATTGAAGATCGGCGTAGATCTGGGCACATCAAATATCGTGATTACTGTGCTTGACAATAATAATACACCGATTGCATATGCACTAGAATCTGCACATGTGGTGAAAGACGGCATCGTTGTTGACTTTTTAGCCGCCTCGAAAATCGTTTCACGCCTGAAAAAACAGCTGGAAACCCGATTAGGGGTGGAGCTGATTGAAGCAGCAACGGCGATTCCTCCAGGTATTATTTATGGAAATATTAAGGTTATTGTCAATGTGGTGAATGCCGCTGGGTTTAATGTTATTAAAGTGATTGATGAGCCTGAAGCGGCTGCGATTGCCATGCAAATTAAGGATGGTGCCGTTGTTGACATTGGGGGTGGCACAACAGGAGTCTCCATGATTCGGAATGGTAAGGTGGAGTACTCTATTGATGAGCCGACCGGCGGAACGCATATGACATTAGTAGTCGCAGGCAATATCAACACCGATTTTTCGGAGGCGGAACGATTCAAGGTAGAACACAAAAATCACAGCCAAGTATTTGCCATGATACACCCGGTAATAGAAAAAATGGCGCACATTACAAAGACCAATTTGCGCGGTAACGTGGAGCGATTATACCTCGCCGGCGGGGCAAGCTGCCTTGAAGGCATTGAGGAAGTGTTTAGCAAGTACACGGGTATTCAGACCTGCAAGCCGAAAAATCCTTTGCTAATTACTCCGATTGGTATTGCTGCATCAATACCCTCAGTTAGGAATTGATTGCATGGACATGAACAATCTTTCACCCGACATCTTAAAGCAAATACTGGATCGCTTACTTCCTATATTGGATAAAAAGGTGACGGTCTTTCTCACAGGGGGATTATCTGATCCCAGTAATATCATACGCTCAATTGATAGCATGCTGGCCACAAAGGCAAGCCTCATACTTACGGATAGCTGTAAAAGCATTCTGTCGGGTACTGTTATTGATAAGTACAACGATCGAAATCTTGATTGCTGTGAAAATGTCCTGAATACCGTATTGGAATCCAATCTGATACTGGTTCCAGTTTTGACTAGAAACACTTTAGTCAAGGTGGCGGTAGGTATTCAGGATGGGATTGTTACTACAGGTTTAGCTGCAGCCATCATGCGCAACATACCTATGATTGCTGTTAAGGATAATTATCACCCTGACAGCGAACAGACAAATATAGCTGCATTTAATCAAAACACGGCATACAACAAAATGCTGTTGGATCATGAAGAGAAGTTGAGGTCCTACGGGGTTAAATTGGTCGACGGCTGTGAATTTGACACAACAGTTAAACAAAACTTGTACCCTTGGCTATTTAATGATGTCGCTCCTGTAGCTGAAGGAAAACCATTGGATTATCAGATCGAATCCATGATTATTACATATCAAGATTTAGCCGGAATTCCTCACGGGGCGATTGTTGCCTTGCCAAAGCAGGCTGTTGTTACCCCGCTTGCAATGGACTTCATCCAACAAGCGCGGCTAACCGTAAGGCATATCAAATAGTAAAGATACGGAGATGATCATCATGAATCTTGTTGACAAAGACCTTCTGAGCATTCAGGAAGTGCGAAATAAAGTAAAGCAGGCAACAGAAGCACAGCGAGTTTATCGCCAATACAGCCAACAGCAGATGGACCAGATTGTTAACCAAGTTCATCTAGCGGCAGACAATGCTGCTGTTAAGCTGGCAAAAGCTGCAAAAGAAGAAACCGGATTTGGCCGATGGGAAGACAAAGTAGTCAAAAATACATTTGCCGCAAAGAATGTATACAACGCCATTAAGAACATGAAAACGGTTGGTGTGTTATCTGAATCCCCGTCATCCGGGGTTGTTGAAATTGGTGTTCCTGTCGGTGTAATTGCAGGATTGATCCCGTCAACCAATCCTACATCTACTGTTATCTTTAAAACATTGATCGCTCTGAAATCCGGAAATGCAATTGTGTTTTCCCCCCACCCCTCTGCTCTGAATTGCATTCGGGAGACTGTGGAAATTCTTCACAGTGCGATGGTTGCAGCTGGCGCGCCAAAGGGGCTCATATCCTGTTTGACAACGGCCACTGTGGATGGCACGAGCGAACTTTTGCGGCATAAAGATGTCAACCTGATCCTTGCAACCGGCGGAGAGGCAATGGTGAGAGCTGCCTATAGTTCCGGCACGCCTGCCATTGGCGTCGGCCCTGGAAACGGACCTGCGTTCATAGAAAAAACTGCGGATGTCGCAGATGCTGTCAATAAAATCATTCGCAGTAAGACTTTTGACAACGGTGTGATTTGTGCATCAGAGCAATCAATCATCGTGGAAGCCGCCATACAATCACAAGTAGAAGCAGAACTCCAAAAACAAGGCGGATACTTTCTGACCCAAGAGCAGTCTTCCATTTTAGGAAAGTTTCTTTTACGGTCAAACATGACGATTAATCCTGCCGCAGTTGGAAAAAGCGCCTCTGAATTGGCTGATTTGGTGGGTATTAGCATTCCGCATGGAACAAAAGTATTACTGTCACGCCAAGATAGCGTGTCGCACTCAAACCCATATTCCCGTGAAAAGCTGACGCCGGTATTGGCCTTTTATGTTGCGCAGGATTGGGAAACAGCTTGCTTACGCTGCCTTGAACTATTGGCAAATGAAGGGCGCGGGCATACACTCGTCATTCATTCTAAGAACGAAAAGATTATAAGGGAATTCGGTCTCAAAAAAGATGTGTCGCGAATCCTTGTTAATACACCAGCCGCATTGGGCGGGATCGGCGCTACTACGAACCTGTTCCCATCCTTGACACTCGGTTGTGGAACCGTTGGCGGGAGTTCAACATCAGATAATGTTGGACCAATGAACTTAATAAATATCCGCCGCATTGCGTACGATGTACAGGATCAAGCAGACACTCATACTGCTGCCCTAGGCAATTCCTGTACAGGTGAAATCGAGAATCTTGTGAATCAGATTCTGAGCCAATTATAAAGGTGGGGTCAATGTGCATCTGGCAAAGGTGATCGGTAAGGTAATCGCTACACAAAAAAGTGAGAAGCTGGTAGGCGGAAAACTTTTAGTAATCAAAGCAATTGATGAAAAGAAAAATATTATGGAACAAGAGACCCCCTATGTTGCTGTCGATAGCGTTGGGGCCGGTGTTGGCGACTATGTACTTGTGGATTGGGCCGGCAGCATGGACAACAGTTTTAATATGGTTGGAGATATGTCTGTCGTTGGTATTATCGATGATATTCAATTCTCGGATCGGTAGGTATTGTTTATGGACTTATTAGCACGTCTTACGAGGGCAGGTGTTGTCGGCGCCGGCGGGGCAGGATTTCCAACAGCAAAAAAAATCGACTGCAAAGCAAAGTATTTGCTGGTCAATGGCGCGGAATGCGAACCCCTGCTTGAAACGGATCGTTATCTTATGCGGAACCGTGCGGCAGATATCATAAACGGTGTTGTAGCGGTAAAGAACCATATCGGAGCTGAATACGCCGGAATTGTCCTTAAAAAGACATACATAGCGGAAATACAGTCGCTGCAGCAGGCCATAACGGCCAACAATGCACCCATTGAACTGCACCTAATGGATAGTTTTTACCCGGCAGGCGACGAGCAGATAATGGTATGCGAAGCTTTGGGCAAGATTGTTCCTCCATCCGGAATCCCGATTCAAGTAGAAACCGTCGTCAACAATGTTTGTACGATGGCATGGGTAAGCGATGCAATGAACAACCGTCCAGTTACCAGTAAGTTGGTTACCATCACTGGAGAGGTGCAGAATCCTTGTATTGTGGAAACACCAATCGGAACCCGGCTTGGTGAATGCTTGAAGGCCGCAGGCGGATGTGTGGCATCTGATGTCTATGTAATCGTTGGCGGGCCTATGATGGGCCGCTATATGAGCATGGAGGAGGCCGAAAGGCAAGTCGTAACCAAAACAACCGGTGGAGTTATCGTAGTTCCCGCGAAATCGATTACCGTAATCAAAAAGCATCTGTCATACGAGCAGATCATAACCCGCGCAAAGTCAGTATGCATACAATGCGCCCGATGCACGGAACAATGCCCCCGTCATCTAATTGGACATCCCATTCATCCGCATAAACTGATGCGTTCAGTTGCATATAACAAAAACATGAATCTGGAATTGCTGCAGGAGGCATTGCTTTGCAGTGAATGCGGTGTGTGTGAAAATTACGCTTGTCCGATGGACTTATCGCCACGACGGATCAATGTCCTGATTAAGGAAGCCCTAAGAAAGAAAGGGGTTCGCTATCAGCGTGTCAATTCGGAAATAGTAGAATCCCTCTATCGTTCATACAGGCAGCTGCCCACTGGACGATTGACGAGCCGACTTGGGTTTTCCGCTTACAAGGTTCGAAACAACAAAACTCTGGTTCCGATGTCACCAACTACCGTTTCCATTCCTCTGCAACAGCATATCGGATCACCTGCTGAACCGATCGTGAAAGAGGGGGAGCGGGTCGTATGCGGACAAACCATTGCATCAATTGCTGAGGGTTCATTGGGCGCCGATATCCATGCCAGCATCTCGGGTATTGTAACATCCATTGGTGATGCGGTAACCATAAAACAGGAGGTGGGTGTGAAAAATGATTAATGCCATTGGGTTATTGGAGCTAAACAGCATTGCAGAAGGCATTCACACTGCTGACTTGATGATGAAATCCGCTGAAGTATCCCTGTTAACGGCGAAACCTTGCTGCCCCGGAAAATACATTATCCTGATTAGTGGAGCAGTTGAGGCGGTGTCAACCTCACTTAACACCGGCATTCAATCAGGAAAAGAGTATGTGATCGATTCCACCTTTATACCGCGAGTTCATGAAGATGTTATTCGCGCCATCTCTGCTATGTCGAATCCAGAGTGTACCGGCGCATTGGGTGTCATGGAGTTTTTCTCAGTGGCGTGGGCAATACAAGGGGCAGATGCAGCAGTAAAGGCATCGAATATAGAGCTGATTGAAATACGTCTTGGCATTGGTATTGGAGGAAAATCATTTGTCACGTTATCCGGTGATGTTAGCGCGGTACATAATTCCGTGCAGGCTGGCATTCATCAGGCTGCCAAGGAGGGAATGCTGATTAATCATACAATAGTTCCCCATCCTCGCAAAGAAATCTACGCTCAATTATTATAAGGCAACTAAAGGAGTGAGAGCATGAAAAAAGATTCATTACTGGCAGTATGTTTTGCCGAGTTCTTCGGGACATTCTTTTTTGTCACTATTGGTCTGTCGTCTGTTGCAGTATTGGTATTGGGAATGAGCGATCTCAACTATCCGTGGATGGCAGGTTGTTGGGGTATGGCCGTCACATTAGCTATTTATTTAGTAGGTGGAATCAGTGGCGCCCACATGAATCCAGCAGTAACAATCTCATTGGCAGTGTTCGGAGGTTTTAGCAAATCGCGGGTGATCCCTTATATAGCATCTCAGATCATCGGAGCGTTTTGTTCTGCTGCGCTAGTATACGCAATGTTTGGAAATAACATTATGGCCTTTGAATCAGCAAACGGGTTGGTGCGAGGAACAGCGGAAGGCATGGGCAGCGCTGGCATATTCGTCACTGGAGCAGGTGCCGGGGTGTCTATGGTTGCAGCATTTATCAATGAAGTCGTATTAACCGCACTTTTGCTCATTGTTATCTATTCAACAACAGACAGTAATAACCCGTCTGCCCCAAACAGTGGAATCGCTGCAATCGCAATTGGCGCAAGTATTACCTTTGGCGGTATTGCGAGCGGCCCTTTGAGTGGATTTGCAATGAACCCGGCCAGAGATTTGGGACCACGCCTGTTTGTAATGATAAATGGTTGGGGCAGTCATGCATGGGGCGTAAATTATTATGGAATTTTGATGCCAATCGTGGCAACTATACTGGGTGGTATTATTGCCGGATTCCTATATAAGAAAGTATTGACGCCTTGTATTGTAGGTGAAGTCAAAACGCCTCAAAAAGTATAAAATCCGCAGTTGACAAACATTCAAAAAATGGAGGTAAGATCATGAGTAAGTTGCTGGACATTACACCCGTCAATGTAGCACCCCGTATCCAAAAGCTAGTCAATGATATGTATGCAAAAACACCGGAAGTAGAGGCGGAGAGAGCATGCCTCATCACAGAATCCTACAAAGCGAATGAGGCTCTCCCTGTTGTTCTCAAGCGCGCCAAAGCATTGGAGTACATACTGACGAATATGTCGGTGGTAATTCGTGAGGATGAGCTGATCGTAGGCAATTTGACAACAGCACCCCGTTCCACGTCCATCTTCCCTGAGTTTTCCTATAAATGGATTCCAAATGAGTTTGATACGATCGCCAAGCGCACAGGCGATGTCTTCAGCATCAACGATAATGCAAAGGCACAGCTTAGCAACGCTTTTGCTTACTGGGACGGCAGGACAGTAAATGAGCTCGCCACCGAGTACATGTATCCTGAAACCAAGACTGCTATGGATCATGGTCTGTTCACAGTTGGCAATTACTATTTCAATGGTGTTGGTCACATCAGTGTCAATTACGAAAAGGTGCTGAAATATGGTTTCAACGGCATTATCCAGGAAGCGCAGAAAGCAATGGAGCAGGCGGACACAACCTGCCCCGATTACATAAAGAGGCGCAATTTCTTACAGGCAGTTATTATCACTTCTCAAGCGGCTATTACATTTGCTAACCGCTTTGCAGCCTTGGCTGATCAACTGGCTGATCAGCTGGCTGTTCAGGCACTTGTCGATCGTGCGATTGAGCTGCGTTGTATTGCAGAAAACTGCCGCAAAGTACCTGCAAACCCAGCAACGAATTTCCATGAGGCTCTTCAGTCATTCTGGTTTGTACAGGCTATTATTCAGATTGAATCCAACGGTCATTCGATTTCTCCTATGCGGTTTGACCAATACATCTATCCATATTACAAAGCGGATATTGACTCCGGTGCATTAACCAAAGAATCAGCTCAGGAGCTGCTTGATTGCCTGTGGGTAAAATTTAATGATGTAAATAAGATCAGGGATGAAGCTTCCACCAAAGGTTTCGGCGGTTACCCGATGTTCCAAAACCTGATTGTTGGCGGTCAGGGGAAAGATGGTGTTGATGCAACAAACGAGCTTTCCATCGCCTGCTTGGAAGCGACTGCTCATGTTAAACTGCCCCAACCTTCCATCTCGATTCGTGCATGGAACAAAAGCCCCGACGAACTGCTCATCAAGGCTGCCGAAGTATCTCGTCTGGGACTGGGCATGCCCGCATACTACAATGACGAAGTAATTATTCCTGCGCTTGCGAGCCGCGGTCTTACACTGGAAGATGCCAGAGATTATGGAATCATCGGTTGTGTGGAGCCGCAAAAAGGCGGCATGACCGAGGGCTGGCATGATGCTGCGTTTTTCAACATGGCCAAGGTGCTTGAGGTCACGCTGAACAATGGTATGGATAATGGTGTGCAGGTGGGGCCGCGTACTGGCGACATTACAAGCTATACCTCTTTTGAAGATTTAGTCGATGCATATAAGACCCAGATGGAGTATTTTGTCAGTCTCCTGATTAATGCGGATAACTCTGTAGACATCGCCCATGCGGAACGTGGTGTTCTTCCCTTTGTTTCTTCCATGGTTGAAGACTGCATCGGCAGAGGAAAGACCATTCAGGAAGGCGGAGCTGTGTATAACTTCACCGGCCCCCAGGGCGTTGGTGTGGCCAATGTTGCCGACTCACTGAACGTATTAAAGAAGCTGGTATTTGAGGATAAAAAGTATTCTCTCGGCCAGTTTAAACAGGCTTTGGAAAGCAACTTCGGTGAAAGTGGTGCCGGTACTGCAAATGCCAATCTGAACATCACCGCAGAAGTGATTCAAGAGGTAATCAAACGAATGATTTCCGATGGCAAAGATATTTCGATTGACCAACTCGCAAAACTGAACAACATGGTCAATACCCAGCTCCCCTCCACAAGTTTCAGCGCAATGATGCAGGATATTGAGAGTGTTCCGAAGTTCGGTAATGATATCGAAGATGTGGATTTGTTGGCAAGAGACGTCGCATTGATTTACTGTCATGAGGTGGAGAAATACTCAAATCCGAGAGGTGGTAGATTCCAGCCTGGTCTTTACCCCGTATCGGCAAATGTGCCAATGGGCAGCCAAACTGGCGCAACTCCAGAGGGGAGAAAAGCCGGTGCGCCTCTTGCCGATGGCGTATCCCCCGTCAACGGCAGAGATACCCAGGGGCCGACGGCGGCAGCAAATTCTGTGGCTGCGTTGGATCATGCTGTGGCTTCCAATGGAACCTTGTTCAATCAGAAATTCCATCCTTCCGCATTAAGCGGCCAGGCAGGCTTGGAGAAGTTGGCCGCCTTGGTACGTGGATATTTCGATCAGAAAGGTATGCATGTACAGTATAACGTCGTTGGCAGGGAGACTCTGCTAGACGCTCAAAAAAGTCCTGATAAATACAAGAATTTGGTTGTTCGCGTTGCTGGGTACAGTGCACATTTCACATCCTTGGATAAGAGCCTACAGGACGATATCATCAGCCGCACAGAGCAAATGTTCTAGTCAGTGAAATATAAATGGCAGGAAAAGCGCAAGTTATGCCATTGCTTGCGCTTTTCCATAAACCATTATAACAGGAGACATTTATGCAAGGTATATATCAAACGAAGGGTATCCTTTCTGAGATTCAACGCTTTTCAGTCCATGACGGTCCCGGAATCCGCAGTTTATTGTTTTTAAAAGGCTGTCCGCTAAGATGCCAATGGTGCTGCAATCCGGAAAATATTAATCCTGACCCAGAAACCATAACACAAAACGGTGTGCAGCGGTTGGTTGGCAAAGAAATAACAGTGGAAGATATTATGCATACTGTTATTAAGGATATGATTTACTATCGCCGTTCTGGTGGTGGCATAACGTTATCAGGCGGAGAAGCATTATTCCAACCGGATTTTACCCTTGCTATTTTGAAGGCGTGTAAAGATCGTAGGATTCATACCGCGATCGAAACTACAGGCTGTGCTAAATATGATGTGATAGAGAAAATGCTGCCATACCTGGATTTGGTGTTGTACGACATAAAGCATGTGGTGGACGAAAAGCATAGAGAATTCACCGGACAGTCAAATAGACTCATCCTGGAAAACGCAATGAAAATTGGCGCAGCGGGCGCAGATATGATTATTCGCGTCCCCGTTGTTCCGACTTTTAATGCTACGAAAGCTGAAATTCAACTGATTGCTATGTTTGCAGCTCAGATACCTGGCGTAAAGCAAATTCATCTATTACCATATCATCGATTGGGCCAAGGAAAATATGAGGGGCTTGACCGTGGCTATAAGTTTGCTGATATTGAACCACTGAGTGTAGATGAAATGCACGAGCTTTATGAAGTCGCAAAGATTTCTGGCCTGCACTGTCAAATTGGAGGCTAAGGGAGAAACATATTAAAAACATTTCAGTTACTGCCTAAAGTTTATTTTGGTATATTGGTGGTGTAGGCTTTAACGATTCCGATAAGTTGAGCGAAATATTCTATGATTTGCTAGACTCCATGACAGTTGAATAATATTAGTATTTCACATGTAAATAAACTAAACCCATAAATAAAACAATACAGCGGAAGCTGTCCATATGGATAGCTCCCGCTCTTTTTATAGAATTATGGTGTCTAGAAAATTGCATCACGGGATACACCCGCAATCTTTGTAAGTTCGCTTTCGGTGTGAATTAGGGAGCCTTTGATTGAATTCAGGAAAGTAGAGGAAACATTAGTAGCCGCGGCCACACGCTGTATAGCCTTGAGAAATCGCAACATTGTGTTCGTTGTGAGTTGAGGGCGCTGTAACGAAAACACCTGTCTGCTGTTCCTATAAGTGGACTGAATATGCGATAGTCCGTACCTATCATGATGCCGTTCTCCTAAACATAAGTAACATCATCGTCATGCCAATCGCGTCTCCAGATAGCCTTACGAAGAGAGTAATGTCACCTGTCGAAGTCTCTGTAGCATAAACACACTGATTACGGTTATTGACACCACCAGTAAGTGAGCTACCGCTTGCATCACTATTTCTGTTCAACGTAACAAAATTTGAAACACTAAATGCTGCCCCATTTATTTTGAAAGCATAATAATCAATCTCGTGACTTGCAGCCCCTGTCTGGCTATAGTAATCAAGAACTTCTATTTTGGGATAAGTCAGTGTGTAGGAGTTTCCGTCTTTACCTATTACTGCCGCACTCTCCGCAACATCTGCCGCCAACGCAGTAACTGTAAATAAACTAAATGCCACTAGCATAGTCAGTATTAGTACTAGAAATTTCATATATCTTTGGGCGATGCTATCTGACATTACGCTCAATTTATATAAATGGGTTTGGGTAGTGCCCAACAAGCAAAAAGAAACATCCGGCTACGATCGGATGTTTCTTTTTGTGGAAGTGTCAATACACTTCCTATATTTTGCAGCTCCTGTCAGTTGCTGTGCCTCCTGTTCCAGCAGACCATTGAGCGTTTCTTCCACGCTGATGCGTACTAATTCTTTTAATTCGCTCTTGATTACTTCCTCATTTAGTTGTACAATTTTCTCGGACATGGTTTTCTGTCTCCTTTCTAATGGTGGTGTGGTTACTCCCATTTTATCTGAGACTTTAAACCTTGTCTTTTTCTATTTGCAAAACTTATTGAACCTTATCTCTTCGCGCGGGTACAGGTGAGAATATATGTTCCAGGTTATTTCCAGTTTTACATGTCAGAGCCTGCGGGCTAGCTCCTGAATCTTATGGATAAAATGACGTCTACATATGCTCAATCCAGATCCATAATTAGACAAAATCCGCCAAGGGGCAATAGTATTAATACAGAAAGAGTGTCCCCCGGCTTTGACTTTAATTAATACAAAGCCAATACCTAGAGAAGACTCTTCA
>JGI994J12354_10003009_pt1 | contig 16029 bp, 16 predicted proteins | sample IntmicLarv3ML3BL_FD_12354 | JGI IMG/M metagenome (IMG submission 12354) | reverse complement strand
CACGAGCGTTATTTGGTAGAAAAGCATTTCAAAAAACCGGTTATTTTAACGGATTATCCGAAAGAAATAAAAGCGTTTTATATGAAACAAAATACCGATGGAAAAACCGTTCGCGCAATGGATGTATTGTTTCCAAAAATCGGTGAAATCATTGGCGGTTCGCAACGCGAAGAAAGTTTGGAAAAATTGCAAGCACGTATCGAAGAATTAGATATTCCGCAAAAAGATATGTGGTGGTATTTAGATACACGCCGCTTTGGAAGCGCGGAACACAGCGGTTTCGGCTTAGGTTTCGAACGATTATTATTGTTTGTCACCGGAATGGCAAACATTCGCGATGTAATTCCTTTCCCGCGCACACCAAAAAATGCCGAGTTTTAAAAAAATTAGAAACAAGAAAAATAAATTTATATGAACAAACAAATTATTCACATAGCCTTGTTCACCTTGCTGTTCACTGCTTTTAGCCAATTTGCTTTCGGACAAAATCAACCGCCCGTTTTTACAAAAGTTGTAAGAGGCGGCGTAGAAATGAATATGAGCAATTTAACGTTAGAAATGACGGAAGGAAGAATGGACACACTACAAATATTTGCAACCGATCCTGATGGAGACAAGGTACATATTACAGCTTCTGGGTTGAATGGCAAATGGTGTTTTTTTATGAGTCCGTCCGGTGCCGGCTCTGCAACATTACAATTAGCACCCGATTATGATTCACAAGGCGACCACACAATTGTATTTGAAGCTTTCGATGACGACCCGTCACAAAGTGCGACAAGTCTTACCTTGTCGTTGCATATAATTGACCGCAATGTGCTTGGCGCAGACGACACCGAACTGACGATTATCAATTATCCGAATCCAGTTAAGACAACTACGACATTTGAATTTGTGATTCCGAAAGCCGGAGTTGCCGATTTGAAAATTTACACTTCTTCGGGTCGTGAAATAATGTCGATTATTGACAATGTGCAAACACAGCCTTCACGTTATTTTAAAAAAATAGACATGGCGAGGTTTCCGGCGGGAACTTATACCTATCGCCTGAAAGTAGATGGCATAGGAACAGTTTCGGGACAAATGATAAAATTATAATTTTAAAATTTTCACAATGAATAAATTTACCAAAATAATAACAATCGTTGTACTTAGCATTCTTCCGACAAGTGCTTTATTTGCCCAATTTACCGCGTCGCTCGAAACAATTAATCCCGATGCGCGCTCAACCGCGATGGCAGGTATTGGCTCTGCAACTTCGCCCGACGTATTTTCGCAACATTGGAATTTGGCAAAATACGCGTTTGCAAAAGACACTATCGGCGTTGGTCTTTCGTACACTATGTGGATGACAACAGTAGATTATAAACACAATTTATTTTATTTAGCCGGTTATTATAAACTTGGCAAGCACACACTTAGTGCTTCGGCGCGATATAGTCTCAGCGGAAATAGCGATTACAGAACTTCGCAAGGCGATCTTTACGACACACAATCACAAAACGAATTTGCAATAGATTTGGGTTATTCTCGTGCTTTCGGTTCATATTTTTCAATGGGACTTGCCGCTCGTTTTTTGTCGCTGCCTAAAACAGGAGACGCAGGAAATAATATTTATGTGCCGGAAAGAACAAGCGCGATTGCTTTCGATTTAGGTTTTTATTTTCGCTACCCTGTTCGTGAAAAAGATGAATATGCTCTCGGTTTAACCTTTAAAAACGTAGGAACAAAGGTAACCTTAAATGATAATACAAAGGCGTGTTTACCCATGACTATGTATTTGGGTACTCGTTATTCTTGGGCTGTTACAGGCAAACATATGATTGCCGGCGCAATAGAAGCTAATAAATCCCTAGTGCCGCTCCGTCAAGAAAATAAAAGCGTGATAGAAGGTTTATTTTCTTCATTCGGAAATAATATAAAAGAATGGGGTGTTTCGTTAGGTGCGGAATATTCGTATGACCAAAATATATTTGCCCGCCTTGGCTATCGCGTTGGCAATGTGGATTATACAAATGGCTCGTATCTATCATTTGGCGGCGGTATGTTTTTGTGGCGCACTTTATCGCTCGACTTATCGTATATGATAAGCACAAACAAAAAAGAAAGTATGTCTGATAATATCAGAGTTTCGTTGCAATATACTTTCTAAAGAAAACAACAATATCATGCAAAAATTGATAGGTTTGGCTTCGGATCATGCCGGTGTGGAAATGAAAAATTTTCTGAAAGAATGGTTAGAATCACAAGGATATGAAATTCGTGATTTTGGAACACATTCAACCGAAAGCATGGATTATCCCGATGTGGCACACCCTTTGGCAAATGCCGTTTCTAATGGAGAAATAAAAACCGCAATTGCGCTTTGTGGCTCAGGTATCGGAATTAGTATCACGCTTAATCGTCATTGCGGTGTGCGCGCGGCGCTTTGCTGGATACCGGAAATAGCACAATTGTCGCGACAACACAATAACGCAAATATTTGCGCGCTACCGGCTCGATTTGTAAACAAAGAAACCGCACAAGAAATTGTTGTCACGTTTTTAACTACCGCGTTTGAAGGCGGTCGTCACGAACGTCGTATTGAAAAAATAGAAACCACTTAAAAGGAAGAATTTCTAGTTGGCTGAAATGTTTTTACCAAATAGAAATCACAAATTAAAAATGACTATTTTTTCTATTAATAATCCTCCAAATTTTGAAATTTTTGCCGAAGGTGTCGTTATTCCTATAGATAAACCTTATCGCTGGACTTCTGCCGATGTGGTGCGAAAAGTAAAATTTGCGCTGCAACGAAAACTCAAAAATAAAAATTTAAAAGTCGGACACGCCGGAACATTAGATCCATTGGCAACAGGGATATTATTGGTTTGTATCGGAAAAGCGACAAAGCAAGCGGACGCTTTGCAAGCGGAAGAAAAAGAATATATCGCGGAAATTGAATTGGGCGCGACAACCCCTTGTTTCGATTTGGAAAAAGAAATAGATAATCGATTTCCTTACGAACATATTACCAAAGAAAAAGTGGAAGAAGCTTTGCAACAATTTGTAGGAACACAGGAACAAATTCCTCCGATTTTTTCCGCAAAAATTATCGATGGAAAACGCGCCTACGAAATTGCTCGTGCCGGAGGAGAAGCAGAAATGAAACCCGCAACAATTACAATTTACGAAACGGAATTATTGATTTTTGATCTTCCGAAAATAATTGTGCGTATGACTTGCAGCAAAGGAACTTATGTTCGCGCATTTGCTCGTGATTTGGGGCTTGCATTGCAAAGTGGTGCACATTTGACCAATCTTCGCCGAAGTCGTAGCGGGAAATTTAATTTGTTAAATATCATACAGTTGGAAGATTTTGAAAAATTTTTAGTGGAAAATTAAAACTTTTTTTCCAATTTTGCCAACTAATTTAAGGGGTATTGTTCCCAAAAGGGAGCAAATATTTCTATTTTTTACACTTAAAAATATATTCATAAAAGCAAATGAAATTATCGAAATTCAATTTTAAATTTTCAAACGATCTTATTGCAAAATATCCGGCAAAACACCGCGACGAATCTCGCCTGATGGTAGTTTATCGCGACAGCGGAAAAATTGAACACAAAATATTTAAAGACATTCTTAAATATTTTAATGAAAACGATGTGATGGTTTTCAATAACACCAAAGTATTTCCTGCGCGTTTGTATGGAAACAAAGAAAAAACAGGTGCGGAAATCGAAGTGTTCTTATTGCGCGAACTCAATTCCGACCAACGTTTGTGGGATGTTTTGGTAGATCCTGCACGTAAAATTCGAATTGGAAACAAACTCTATTTTGGAGACAACGATTCTTTGGTTGCCGAAGTAATTGACAATACCACTTCTCGCGGTCGCACAGTTCGTTTTTTATTTGATGGCACGCACGAAGAGTTTAAAAAAACTTTGTTTTCTTTGGGCGAAATGCCGCTTCCTCGCATCATTCGGAAAGAAAATGAAGCTATTGACAACGAACGCTACCAAACAATTTTTGCCACAGAAGAAGGCGCTGTTGCCGCTCCTGCTGCCGGATTGCATTTTAGCCGCGAGTTATTGAAACGAATGGAAATAAAAGGAGTTTTATCTACAGATATTACTTTACACATGAGCCTTGGTAGTTTTCGTATGGTCGATGTAGAAGATTTGTCGAAACACCGAATGGATTCGGAGCAAGTATTTGTAGGCGAAACTGCGGTAAAAATGGTAAATTCCGCAAAATATGAAAATCGACAAGTATGCGCAATCGGTGCAACAACGCTTCGCGCAATGGAATCGGCAGTAACCACACAAGGACGATTGAAAGAATTTGATGGTTGGACAAATAAATTTATTTTTCCTCCTTACGATTTTAGTGTTCCAACTTCGGTTGTTACCAATTTTCATTTTCCGTATTCTACAATGCTTATGCTTATCGCTTCATTCGGCGGTTACGACCAAATAAAAGCGGCTTATGAAGTAGCGGTAAAAGACAAATATCGTTTTGGCGCATACGGCGATGCAATGTTGATTTTGTAATAATCTATAAAATTCATAATTGACAGATTTGCGGATTGGGATTTAAAATCTGTCAATTCGTAAATTTGTTTTTATGACCCCCAACCAACTTCTATATTATATTGCTATCGGATTAATTCCGGGAATTGGTTGTACTTTGGCAAAACGACTGATTGCTTATTGCGGAAGTGCCGAAGCGGTTTTTCGTGAGAAGAAACTCATCTTGCAAAAAATTCCTGGAATCGGAGAAATACTTGCGCGCGAAATAGTGTATCAAAAAGTATTGAGCATTGCCGAACAAGAATTAGCATTTATCGAAAAAGAGCAAATTTCTGCCATTTGTTATACCGACGACAATTATCCCGAGCGTTTGCGACAATGCGAAGATGGTCCGATTGTATTGTTTGTCAAAGGAAATATTTATCCGAAATATCCGAAAATTCTTAGCGTTGTTGGCACACGAAACGCGACACCATACGGCACAGAATGGTGCGAAACAATTATTTCTCAATTATCGGAACAAGGTTACGCGCCGCTTATTATAAGCGGTTTGGCTTATGGAATTGATATATGCGCACACCGTGCAGCATTGAAAAATAATTTACCGACAATCGCTGTAATGGCAACAGGATTGGATAAAATATATCCTGCGCTACACCGCGCGACTGCCGCAAAAATTGTAGAGCAAAATGGCGCGTTGGTAACTGATTTTTTATCGAAAACCGAACCTGACCGTCAAAATTTTTTGCGACGAAATCGAATAATTGCCGGATTAGCCGATGCAACATTGGTGGTGGAATCGGGAGAAAAAGGCGGCGCGTTGGTAACTGCCGAAATGGCGATTTCCTACAATCGCGATGTATTGGCTTTGCCCGGTCGCATAAACGATATTTATTCACGCGGATGCAATATTTTAATCCGAAATAACAAAGCCGCTTTGGTCGAAACAATTTCCGATATCGAATATGCGTTAGGTTGGGAAAGCGTTGCACAATCGAAACAAGAAAAGCAATTGTCGTTTTTTATTCCGCAAAACGAAGAAGAACAATTAGTGGTTGACGCTTTGAAAAAAGTAGATGCAGAAAATATAGACATCCTCAGTTATGCCACAAAAATTTCGATGTCGCGCTTATCGGCTCTGTTGTTTCATTTAGAAATGAATGGCGTTGTGAAAAGTTTGCCCGGCAAGCGATATATGCTAAAGTAAAAAACGAAAATCAATTCGGATTATCAAAAACTATAAAGCATTTCTTAAAAAATCGTATCTTTGTTTCTTTACAAATTTAACGCATTTTGAAATTAATAGACACTCATGTTCATTGGTATGTCAACGATTTTTCCGATGATTTACCACAAGCGATTGCGCGCGCGCAAGCAGCAGGCGTTTGTAAATTTATTTTACCGGGTGTCGATAAATCTACTTTTGCGCCAATGATGAATGTTGCCGAACAATTTCCGAATATTTGTTTTCCTTGTATTGGGCTTCATCCAACCGATGTAAAAGAAGATTGGCGCAACGAATTGGCTTTTGTCGAACAACAATTGGCAACTTCAAAAAACTTTGTAGCTATTGGCGAAACGGGAATTGATTGTTATTGGAGCAAAGATTTTTTAGAAGAACAAAAAATTGTTTTCGAACAACAAATGCGCTTGTCGGCACAATATAATTTGCCGCTTATAATTCATGCTCGCGACTCGTTTGATGTTATTTTTGATGTGTTGGATAAAGTAAAATCATTGCCATTGCACGGTGTTTTTCATGCCTATTCGGGAAGCCTCGAAATGTATGAGCGAATTATGCGTTACGGCAATTTTAAAATCGGAGTTGGCGGCGTGGTAACTTTTAAAAAAGCACATTTGGCAGATGTAGTTGCAAAAATCGATTTACAAAATATTGTTCTCGAAACCGACGCGCCTTGGCTGTCGCCGACACCTCATCGCGGTACACGCAACGAAAGCAGCTACATTCCGCTAATTATAGAAAAAATTGCCGCGTTAAAAAATTGTTCGCCCGAAGAAATTGCAGCTCACACAACCGAAAACGCCGAAAATTTATTTTCCATTTAAAAACTGAAAATCAAAAATAATAATGACACCATCTATTCTTATTATCTATACCGGAGGCACTATTGGCATGAAACAAAATCATGAAACAGGCGCTTTAACTCCTTTCAATTTCGAACAAATTATAGAAGAAGTTCCGGAACTTAAAAAATTTAAGTTGAATATGAATACCATTTCCTTCGATCCTTTGGTCGATTCGTCGGAAATTCAACCGGAATTTTGGGTTCGATTAGCACAAATGATTTACGATAATTACAACGATTATGATGGTTTTGTGATATTGCATGGCACAGATACAATGTCGTACACAGGCTCTGCTTTAAGTTTTATGCTCGAAAATTTGGAGAAACCTGTCGTGCTTACCGGAAGCCAATTACCAATAGGAGCTTTGCGAACCGATGGAAAAGAAAATCTGATTTCGGCGATTGAAATAGCAGCAGCCACAAACGATGGACAGCCACGAGTTCCCGAAGTTTCTATCTTTTTCGAGAATCGACTTTATCGTGCAAATCGAACAACAAAATATAGCGCAGAACAATTCAACGCATTTCGCTCGGCAAATTATCGGTCGCTTGCAGAAGTCGGAATTCACATAAAGTATAACACAACATTTATTCATACAGTAAAACAAAATGCGGCATTGAAAATACACACCGCCTTGGATAGTAATGTTGCGATATTGAAAATTTTTCCGGGAATAAATCAAAATGTGGTAAACGGAATTTTAAACATTGCAGGATTGCGAGCGGTAGTTTTAGAAACTTATGGTTCGGGCAACGCGCCCACTGCGCAATGGTTTATCGATGCGTTGCAAGATGCAATTAATCGTGGAATAATTATTTTAAATGTATCACAATGCCACGCTGGAGCAGTAGATATGGAAAAATATGAAACCGGTATTCGATTAAAAAATATTGGTGTAATAAGTGGCTACGACAGCACTACAGAAGCGGCGGTTACAAAATTATTTTTCTTACTCGGAAAATATGCGGAAAACGAAAAAATTATTAACGATTTAAATCGTGCGCTAAATGGCGAAATTTCAAAATAAATTGGAAAGTCAAAAAAAATTCGTAAATTGCGCTCTGTTTTGCAAGGAAGTGTAAGAATCCGGTGATGCGAAAAGGAGAGATGGCCGAGTGGTCGAAGGCGCACGCCTGGAAAGTGTGTATACTCCAAAAGGGTATCGTGGGTTCGAATCCCACTCTCTCCGCAAAACAAAATGAAAGACAATCAACTTAATTAAATAAAACTTAACAAAAATTAAATTATTAAAAATTATGAAAAAACTGTTCATCTTATTTGCAGTTGTAGGCTTAATAGCCGTTTCTGCTAGTTATGCGTACGCTCAGACAGCTCCTACCGGAACTGAATTACGAGTTGAGAACGACATGCCAATTCACCAACAATTGAAAGTTAAATTTATTGAAGGTGGTGCCGGTTTCATGGCATTCATTTTGGTGTGTTTAATTTTAGGTTTAGCTATCGCTATTGAGCGGATTATTTATTTGAATTTGTCATCAACAAATACAGATAAACTCCTCAAAAATGTTGAAAAAGCTTTGCAAGAAGGCGGTATTGAAGCAGCGAAAGAAGTATGTCGCAATACTCGCGGACCTGTTGCAAGTATTTTCTATCAAGGTATCAGCCGTATGGATGAAGGTATGGATATCGTAGAAAAATCAGTCGTTTCTTATGGTGGCGTACAAATGAGCCAAATGGAAAACGGTTTATCTTGGATTCAATTATTTATTGCTATCGCTCCGATGTTAGGGTTCTTAGGAACAGTTGTTGGTATGGTGGAAGCTTTTGATGCTATCGAAGCAGCCGGCGATATTTCTCCGGCAATTGTAGCAGGAGGTATGAAAGTGGCTTTGATTACAACCATCGGTGGTTTGGTGGCAGCTATTATTTTACAAGTATTTTACAATTATCTTTTATCAAAAATCGATGCTTTGGTTTTGGCAATGGAAGATTCTTCGATTTCGTTAGTTGATATGTTGGTTAAATACAATAAAAAATAAATTGTTATGTCTAAATTAAAAATATTATCGTACGTATTATTGGGTGTCTCCACGATTATGTTTCTTTATTTCCTCTTTACATCGGGGGGAATGACGGCAAAAGATTACGTGGAACATCCCGGTGCCGGTATGTATAAGACACTCGATGTCTTTTTGATATGGACTTATATTTTGTTTGGTATTACTGCACTTTTAGCAATAGTACTACCAATTATAGGTATCGTTCAAAACCCAAAAAATGTTAGAAAAATGATTCTTAGCATTGGTGTTATTGTTGGTGTTTTGCTTGTTTCATATCTTCTATCAACCAGCGACGCTTTACCGGTATCAGCTAGTGTAGATCCTTCCGCAACAACGTGGAAATTAACAGATGCAGGCTTAATAGCCACTTATATATTATTGGTAATATCATTTGTTTCAATAATTGCAGGTGGTATTTTAGGCGCAATTAGAAATCGTTAAAAAAAGAAGAATATTATGGCAAGACCAGCAGGTGAAATAAACGCAGGATCGATGGCGGACATCGCTTTCCTGATGCTCATATTCTTCCTGGTTACCACTACAATGAATAGCGACAAAGGCTTAGCTCGTCGTTTACCACCAATGCCTGACGACACACAAATTGAAACCGACATAAAAGTGAATCGTCGGAATGTATTGGCTGTGTACGTGAATAATCAAGATAGGCTTTTGGTTGGCGGACAAGTAATGGATGTATCTTTATTGAAAGAAAAGGTTAGAGACTTTATTGTTAACCCCGAAATGTCAGAAAAGAGAGACAGTACTTTTGCCGGCTATGGCACATTCCCAATATCAAGAGGTGTGGTGTCTCTACAAAATGACCGTGGTACCAGTTACGATATTTACATCCGAGTGCAAAATGAGTTAGTAAAAGCTTTTAACGAATTGCGCGATGATTTTTCGCAACGGCAATTTGGAAAATCTTTTGCAGGAATAACCGAAGAACAACGAGATCTTGTTCGTAAAGTATATCCACAAAATATTTCGGAAGCAGAACCGGTAGAAGCGGGTAATAAAAAGAAATAGGAGAAAAGAATATGGCAAAATTTGGAAGAAAAAATAAAGGTGGATTACCAGCTATAAATACATCGTCGATGCCCGACGTAATATTTATGTTGTTGTTCTTCTTTATGACGGTAACCTCTCTCCGTGAAACAACGTTAATGGTGACTTTTACGCCGCCACAAGCGACAGAAATTGAGAAATTGGAACGGAAAGACTTAACCAGTTATATTTACATTGGAACACCTACAAAAGAGTATCAAGAAAGAAGAGGTACAGATGCTCAAATTCAATTAAACGATGCATTTGGAACGCCACACGATATTCGTGACTTTATTATTGCAGAGCGCGAAAAATTATCGGAGGTAGATCGTCAACAAATGACAGTTTCTTTGAAAATAGACAAAGATGTTCGTATGGGTATTGTAGGCGATGTAAAGCAAGAATTACGTCGTTGTAGTGCATTAAAAATTCATTACTCGGCAGTAAAAGCAGAATAGTTAATTTTTAACTACATATTTAAAAAAATAGCGCAATTTTCATTGCGCTATTTTTTTTGCTTGTCAAAAAATTATTTAACTCCGGTAGAGCCAAAACCACCAGCTCCTCGACTGCTTTCAGTAAGTTGAGAAACAAGTTCCCATTCCGCTTTTTCGTGTTTTGCAATAACCATTTGCGCGATTCGCTCACCGGATTGTAATTCGAAATCGGTATCCGACAAATTGACCAAAATAATTTTTATTTCGCCACGATAATCGGCATCGATAGTGCCGGGAGAATTTACAATAGAAATGCCGTGTTTCGCTGCTAATCCGCTACGTGGACGGATTTGCGCTTCGTAGCCTTCCGGCAATTCGATAAATAATCCGGTAGGAATTATTGCGCGTTGCAACGAAGCTAATACGATTGGTTCTGTGATATTCGCGCGTAAATCCATTCCTGCCGAAAGTGGTGTCGCGTATTGCGGTAAATCAAATGGCGATTGGTTGACGATTTTTATTTGCATAAATTTTGAGTAAATATGTTAAACGAAAAAATTATTTTTATTTCAAAACGAACTTATTTATTTCGGACTAATTGTTTTAAATTTATTTTCTCCCAGCGAAACCAAAAAGCGATATAGCCGAATAATAGCAAGGTGTTTACCGCCCATTTCAGCCATAAATTCGGAAAAGGAATTGCTCTGTTGATAAAATAAAGCGTAGCTCCCACCAATAAATAAGTCAATATTTTTTGCCAATTATAAGGAATCGGATAATATTTTTTGCCAAGCCAAGCACTAAGTATCGCCATTACAAAATAGCTAAAAAAGTGTCCCCAAGCTGCCGCGTGATAACCGTATTTCGGCATAAACACAAGATTTATTACAAGTGTAATGAGTAATCCGGTAGAAGTAATATAAATTGCAAAATTCGTTTTTCCCGACAATTTATACCACATCGACAAATTAAAAGTGATTCCCAGTAAAACATACGCGCCCAACATAATTGGCACAATCTCGATTCCTGCACGAAAATCTTTTCCAATCAGCAAGCCGATAGCATCGATATAAAACAACACAAAGAGAAAAATAACCATACAAAAAGCCGTAAAATGATTCATTACTTCGGCATATAATTTGGGCGAATTTTTATCTTTTACTCCTGCAAAAAAGAAAGGCTCTGCAGCATAGCGAAACATTTGAATAAATAAAGTCATTAACACAGCGAGCTTTACACCTGCTTGGAAAACGCCTAATTGTTCTTGCCACGCGACATCGGTGGGCGCGCAAAAACGAAACAATACGCGGTCAATAAAATCGTTTGCCACGCCGGGCAATCCGGCAATCATTAAAGGCAATGAATAAGCCATCATTGCTCTCCATAACGATTTTGAAAACGATAAACGAATGCGCAACAAATCGGGTATAAATAACAATAAACAAATTACGCTGCTCAAAAATATCGCGAATAAAATATACGTAAAATCGGGCGTGGCAGAAATAAAATGCAACAACCACGATTGCGAATGTGTCGCGAAATAACTTGGCAGCACAAAAAAGAAAAGTAAATTAAAACCTAATTCCGAACCGATTTTAACGATTTTGAAAGCGGCAAATTTGCTTGCTTTATGCGCGTATCGCAAGTATGCAAAAAGAATTGCAGTGAAACAATCTATCGCTAATATTCCGCCCACATACATAATGCAAGTGGCAAAACCATCGTAGCCCAACACGTGCGCAATTTGTTGCGAAAAAATAGCGCAAGTCGCGAAAAAAGCCGTACACACCGCTAACATTGTAGCTAATGCTGTTGAGAAAACTTGTTTTGGTTTGTCGTGTTTGTTGGCAAAACGAAAACAGCCTGTTTCTAATCCTAATATTAATAACACTTGCAGAATGGCGATATACGACAAAAATTCGGTGGTAATTCCATAGTCGGTTTTGGTCAATACACGTGTGTACATTGGCACAAAGAAAAAATTGACAATACGTGCCAAAATAGTGCTCGTTCCGTATATTGCCGTTTCTCCGACTAATTTTTTTAAAGGATTCATAACAATTAAATATTCACGTGAAACAACACGCTAAACGAAGGCGATAATGTTTCTCCTGTAATCGGTTTTTGTAAAGGTTGCGCATAACGAATACCAAAGTTAATAGGAAATCCGAAACGCAGCGCGTGAAATTCAAATAATAAATCCGCTCCGGCAGAAACCAAATTATCCATTTGTTTGGGTTTGCCGCCATAATACACATTCGCGTAATCACAAAACAAATTCATATGAATACGTTTTACATACAACAGCCAACTCAAATTAAAATCGGGATAAGACAAAGGAAAAGCATAATCGAATGTCGCGTTTGCCAACGATTGTGTAGGATAAGTCGAATATCCGCGAGGAAAGCGCAAATGGCTAAAATTCATATATCGAATTTCATTTGTTTTTTCAATTTGTTGATATCCGGCGGTGAGCACAATTCCGTGATTGGAAAATAATCCGGGCATATAAGCCGAAGCTTGCAACGAATTGATAGGATATATATTTTTCGCGAAAAGTTGAAACGTACTTTGCAAACGAACCGAATAGCCCCACTGCGGATAAATATCGCGCATAGCCATTGGCAACTGTTGGTAAAAATAAAGACTCGCGTTCGCGTATTGCTGATATTGAAATTTTGAATCGGTATAAGAATAATATTCGTCGGTTGTGAAATTGTAAGAAATTTGCGGCGTAAAACCTGTAAGCCAAGCGCCACGCATAAATCGGAACGGCACATACATTCGCACCGACGCGGAAATATATGGTTTTGTTGTTTCAAAAGTATAATTTTTCACAACATTATTTGTGTCTCGCAAAAATTGATTTATACAACTATGTCTGTCGTTTATGTCGAGCGACGCGTCAATTACCGGAAATAAACCACGATAAGTCATTTTAAAATGTCCCGAATGAAATCCGTTATTATAACGATAAGCCGCGCGTGAAGTTAATGTACTCAATGTGTTTTGTGATAATACAACCGCGCCAAGTCCGAATTGTTCGAACATATCTTTGTCTAATGCCAATGACATTAATTCATCGGGATTATAATAAAACGGCGCCCAACTATGAAGTCTGAAAGCGTGTGCAAATCGGTTATATCGCTTGCTTTTGTAATTCGGATATTCGGGAACATCGAGCGTGTCAATGTTGAATTTTGTCATTGCCGAAAGCGTGTTAGCCATTTCGAAACGATAAGCTTTGTCGAAAGTTGTTTCCGTCCAAACAGCTTCGTCCAAAGGAAGCGAAGCGATTGTGTAACCGTTTGCAATATAATCTGAAAACAATAAACGAGAGCTATCGGCAGATATTGACGGATCGAACGCGCCAAAGCGAACATTTGTTATTTGATAAATTTTTTGCGAAACAATATTTAGCGCGTAAATATTATTTGTTCCATTATATCCGCTTTCAAAAATTATATAATCACGATAAGTTGTCAATCGGTTGATTCCCGATTTTCCGGAAGGCAATAATGTTTCCCATTTTTTTGTCAAAATATCGTATTGCAAAATCGCCATTCCATCGTCGGAAATTGCCGAACACCAAACTTTTTCGCTGTTTTCTTCCCAAGTTATTTCTTTTAATATCGAGCCGTGCGGTGCTGCAATTCGTTGCTCCGGTTGATAATTTTCGGTGTTTAATAAGACTAAAAAATTGCGTCCTTCGGGCGTGTTTTCCACCACTGCAAGCCAACGATTATCGAGCGACGGTGCAGGTGAAAAATAGCGCGTGCGAGAAGTTTTGTTCTGTGCTTTTTTTGTCGTTAAATCGTATTGTTGTACAATTGAATAGGAAACTTGCTCCCAACGTTCGTGCGGAACGGCAGCTGTCCAATACAAAAAATTATTTTGTCGTTTAACGGTGCTATTAATTTGTCCGAGATATTTTAAATTTTTTTCGTCGCCGGTTTTATCTACCGAAACCAAACGGCGAGGCTCGTCAAAATCGGAACGAACAGCAATTACGGTTTGCGTGTCAGCCGCTACCACCGAGCGATACGAGCGATACTTTTCAGTTTTCGGAAATTCCATTTGTTGCAAATTGGCACTGATTTTTTTCGCGGAATCTTCGCGCAACCATTGCTCTTTCATATAAGCAAATGCTTGTTGATATAATTCGTTGCTGTCGAAACCGCCATATTTTTTCAATCCGTGCGAAGGCGGCGGAATCTTCAAAGGGTTGTGTGTTGTGTATTCCAACATATTCCCGAAAATTTCACTTCCTCCTTCTTTGTACGCATACGACGATAATAAATAACCCAACTGATATTGATTCGGAATATTATATCGATAAGATTGATTTAGCCAAGTATCCCAAGAAAAATTATAATCATTAAGTAAAAAAGCTTTTATCGGCATCAAAAATTCCGCTTGTCTTCCGCGTCCCGCTTCGGAGTTCGCAGTTTCGGCAACAGTTGCATCGCCTTCTAAAAACCAACTATACAAATAAACTCCGGCAGCAATACTTTCCGCTTGCTCGCCAAGAAAAAAATGAAGATATTTAAAAAATCCATCTTTCAATTTATTCATTTGTGCTATATGCCGTGTTTCGTGCAACACAAGTTGCCTGTCCCACATTTGCACATAAGAATTAGTTGGCGGAATCGTTAATAATTCCATACGGCGTGGCGCCCATATCACGTGTCCGTTACTGTTGACATTGTACGGGTGTAGAACAACGGGCGTTTTAGATAAATTCGTTCGCATAGGTGCAGCAACCGCTTCGTACGATTGGTCGAATAACCACGCGTAACGCTGCGCCACCGAATCGAGTCCATCCGGATAAATGATAATAAATTTTTCGGTTTTAATTTGCTTCCATTTTACAGTCGCCGATTCCGTGCCAATATTGTAATACTGCGCTCTCGCAACGACGACAAATAAAAAACAAAATATAAAAAGTAGAAGATATTTCACAAATTTCGTGAATTTATAATTTCCTCAATGTGGTTGAGGTTTGCGTAAATTTATAAAAAATCACACAGTCATAATTTCTTTTTCTTTCTTCGCAAATAACTCATCTATTTTTTTGTTGAACGCATCGGTTTGCTTTTGTAATTCGGCTTCCGTGTCTTTTGCTACATCTTCGGGAAGTCCATCTTTTTGAAATTTTTTCACTTGTTCAACAGCGTCGCGTCTTGCATTGCGAAGACTGATACGAGCATTTTCACATTCGTTTTTGGTTTGTTTTACCAAATCTTTACGGCGTTCCTCTGTAAGTACCGGAATATTGATACGCACGTGTTCGCCGTTACTTTGTGGAGTAAAACCAAGATTTGCCACCATAATCGCTTTTTCAATGGGCGCAATCATTGTTTTTTCCCACGGCTGAATAAGTAACGTGCGCGCGTCGGGTGTTGTAATACTCGAAATTTGCGCTAATGGTGTCGGCGTTCCGTAATAATCGACCATCACGTGATTTAAAATTGCCGGATTCGCTTTTCCTGCACGTATGCCTATCAATTCGTTTTCTAAATGATCAATCGTTTTTTGCATTTTTTCTTTGGCGGCATTTACCACATCTTTTGTTACTGCAATGTCCATATCAAAATATTTTAAAAGTTATTATTTGCAATTTAAATTTACTGAATTAATGTTCCGATACTTTCTCCTTTCACAATGCGTAAAAGATTTCCTTCCGTATTCATATTAAATACAATAATCGGTAAATTATTTTCGCTGCAAAGCGTGAATGCGGTAAGATCCATAATGCGCAAATTATTTTTATACGCTTCATCAAAAGCCAAAATCGTATATTTTACCGCGCTCGTATCTTTTTCCGGATCGGCAGTATATACGCCGTCCACGCGCGTTCCTTTAAGCAAAACATCAGCTCCAATTTCGACACCGCGAAGAGCCGCGCCCGAATCGGTGGTAAAG
>JGI994J12354_10003008_pt1 | contig 16029 bp, 15 predicted proteins | sample IntmicLarv3ML3BL_FD_12354 | JGI IMG/M metagenome (IMG submission 12354) | reverse complement strand
AGTTTCGTTTGAAGAAGATTTTGTTTTGCAATTCGGAAAAAATAAATTCGTAAAAATAACTAAAAATTAACTAAAAATTAATTTTAAAAAAGGTTATCGGGAAATAATTAAAAAGATTCCGAATTTCAGTTTTGAAAATTTTTGCATATTAAATTTTTACCGTTTTTAAAACGCATATTGATTACAACATAAAAATCCGCCTTTGAAATTTCAGAGGCGGATTTATTTAACGAAAGATAAAGCATAAATTTTACAAAACGTTATCCGACGATAAAACCGGCTATATACAGGTGTGGGTCGTTAACATCAAACTTTTTGACGGTTGTGGAGTCTTGATATATTATAAAAAACATATTGTTATTGTATTTATCGTATAAAATATCGTAAACACCCGTTGAAAATTTATAATATCTTGCGGTTTCACCGACATGCAACATTCCGTTAATTTTTTCTTCTATAAAATTAAAATCGGAATCAAGTCTGTCGGCAGGTTCTCCCGCACTCACTAAATTCTCCCTCATTGTTATTTTGAAATTATCCAATCCCTCAAGACATTGTTGTTTTGCATTTTTTATAGCATCGTCTTTAGAAATTTTTTGACTGTCATCATATTTTTCGTCAATCATTATGTTCGGGAATCTACCGACAATGCTGTTAACAGGTGCTATCGGTAAGTTCATATCGGGAAATCTTTCAAAATCGTTACCCAACGCGCTTGAATAATCCACGGTCGCATCAAAATTTTCCGCAATGAATCGGAGCGGAACATAAGTTGAATCGTTATAAATTATCGCAGGATAATCCAACGCAAACTCTTTGTTGTTAACCATAACTTTATTATTGTCGATTGCAAGCAATATATTTTTGCCGTCTTTTTTTATGGTGACGATTCTGTTTTCGCCGTCCCAATCAACTGTCGCGCCCAATTCCTCGCTGATTAAGCGCACGGGCACAAGCGACCTGTCATTTCGGATTATCACTTCATAATCGGTTATTAAAGTTCCGTTTAAAAATAAAGCCGTGTAGTTGTCCCGCAATTTTATTTCTCTGTCATTTAAATTAACTACGTTTGTTTCTCCGTTGTGATAATATATTCCTACGGGATTTCCTTTTTCGATAGCGGCATTTACCGCGTTTGAAGCTGACATGCTTAAAAGCGCGACTAAAGATAAAGTTAAAAATTTTTTCATAATATTGCTCCTTAATTTACTCTGGATTTTATGTTAACAAAATCAGTTTATTCTTTCACTTATATGAACAACAAAAAAATGATTTCGTTGCATATAAATAAAAATTATTTTACTCTCAAATTTTTAAAAGTTCAATCAAGAAAAGGGAAATGTCATATTAAATTTTATAATCATCATAAATTTGCTTATCAAATATAAAGTCTGACTTTTTCATAATAACAACATCACTTTCATTATCTCTTATCGCACAACCCACAATATAATCGCCCGCACCGCACATATAAGAAATATCGCAAATTAAAAAATCATCATCAAGATTTTTATATATTTCACACGTCGGAACAGGCTCGTGCCCTTCAATAATCAAATCTTCCGAAATTTTCATATTTTCAAGATTCAACACATAATAATTATCATCATAGCAAACAATTGCCGTCTTTTCTAAATGAATCAGCGTGTATTCCAAATTTCCGTCCTCTGAATCATGCTCATAAATGCCGATTTCTTTAAGCGCGGGATAACTGAAATGATGAATTGTACTTTCGTCGTTTTCGATGCATAAAAAATATGTGCCTTCATTATTAAAAGATAAATCTGTGTAAGAATATTTTTCATGTAACGAACGAAATATAATTTCACCGTCGGAAAAATTCACAAATATAGTTATACAGCCGTCTTGCCTCGCCATGAGTTCCAACAACATTTCGTTTGAATTTGGAATCGCCGAAATCAGCGCGGCACTTTCATATAATTCATCTTCAAAATCTTTCTGCGCAATGACTTCACCGAAATTATCATAAATAATAAGTTTCAAATTATTTTTATCGATTCGCGATAACGTGTATAAATATTCGCCGCCCAAATTCCAATTCGCCGCGATATATTCGCCGTCTTTTTTCCAAATGTCTTTGCCGTCAAAATCAACGACATGAAAAAAATTATCTTCATCGCAAATCGTTATTATTTCTTTTGTCGGGTGTATCGTGCACAATTTTGTTCGTATGTACGGCGTTTCAAATTGCTTTATCATTTCAAAATTTTTGTTAAACACGTAATATTTATTCAGTTTTCCGTTTAAAATATAGTGATTTTGGTTATTTGCGGTGCCCGAAAAATCTACTTTATCAGAAATATGAATAGTTTTAATCGGTTTTATATTCATAACAATCTCCTTTTTGTGTGCGATATTTCTTATGAGTATACCAAAACAAGTAAAATTTTTGAACTTTTAATTTTGAGATTTTACAAGAGAAACTTTTTATAATATAATAATGTTCGGTTTAATTTAAGTTGTGTTAAAGTTCTAAAATTTGGAATTTGGGAAATAACTTTAAATAACCCGAAAAATATTGAATTTAACTCAAATCACGTGCAAATTTAATACTTGCTTTGAATGGCTTTAGCGTATATAATTAAGGTGCGAAAAAGCCTATGCGATTCAGTTTGGGAGTATACAAAAAAATGAATATAGTTTACATATGCGTATTAATTTTTATTGCCGGTTTTATCGATAGCATCGCGGGCGGCGGCGGGCTTATCGGACTTCCGACATACAGAACTTTTTTAGATGAAAGTGTATCGGGACATTTTTTGTTGGGCACAAATAAGTTTTCATCTGTTTGGGGTTCTATGATAAGTAGTTTTAATTACATAAAAAATAAGAAATATCATTTACCGTCCGCTGTTGTAGCCGCCGCTTGTTCGTTTGTCGGCTCGCTGATAGGAACAAGACTGATATTGAAAATAGACGAAAAATTTGTTAATTATCTTTTGTTGATTGTAATTCCGGCTTTGGCGATTTTTATATTGACCAAAAAAGATTTCGGCGATGAAAAAGTCAGCGATAAAAAATTATCTTTAAAACAAATTCTTTTTCGTACAAGTATTTTTAGTTTTTTCATCGGCATGTATGACGGTTTTTTCGGTCCGGGAACAGGCACGTTTTTAGCGATTGCGTTTACGACGTTTGTGGGTTTTGACCTCGTTACGGCGACGGGGAATGCGAAAATTGCGAATCTGGCTTCAAATTTAGGTTCGGTAATAACTTTTATCGGCGAGGGAACAGTTTATTATAAAGTTGCCGTTGTGGCGGCGGTTTGCTCCATTTTGGGCAATTATATCGGCTCAACTTTTGCTATCAAAAACGGAAAGAAAATAATAAAACCTGTTTTTATAGTTGTTTTATCATTGTTGTTGGGAACATTATTTTTTAGATTTACACAATAAAAAATCAAACAAAGATTATAGATAATTTTTTTACGATTGAAGGTGGTTGGATGTGAATAATTATTGGCAAGGCAAATACATAAAATTAAGGGCGTTTGAAGAGCGCGACTTGGAAAAATATATTAGGGAGCGCAGTAATCCCGACAGCATTAGGCAGTTTTATGAAGACCATATAGAATTTCCTCTTTCCGAGGTGGAAATAAGAAAAACGATGGACGCGTATATTTCTTCGCTTCGCTCGGAGGATAAAAGATTGTTTGTCGTTGAAAATCTGGAAACAAACGAATATGTGGGCGAGATTAGTATTTGGTCTACAAATATTCGTAGCGGAGTTTTTAAATACGGAATTTTTTTAGACCAAAAATATCGTGGGCAAGGGCACGGAAAACAAGCTTTGATAATCGTTTTGGATTATTATTTTAATGAACTTAATTATCAAAAGTGCAGTCCGAATGTTTACTCTTACAATTTGATATCTCAACATTTTCATGATAAATTCGGATTTGTTGTCGAGGGGCAGTTAAGAAGTGAAACTTTCAGCCGCGGGACTTATCACGATGTTATTTGCTACGGAATGTTGAGAGATGAGTTTAATAAATTGTATAGTCACGATTTTATTTAACATACATAATCAAGTAAAAAATATTTATACATATGAAAATGCAATTTTGTTTTAGTACCGACAGAGCGATGTTTTTTTGAAAACTTGCCCATGGACAAATCAATTTTGAATATTTGGGACTAAAAAGATTTGATTGCGGAGCAGAGTTTTTTTAAATTAAAATTTTTAACTAATTTTTTTTGATTTTTAGACTTTTTAAATTAAAGTGAAATCCTCATAATCCGATTTGGCAAAGTTCGTTTACAATTCATAATTGCAATGCTCAAGTTCTTGGGCATGTTCTCTCGGTATGGAAACATTGTGAGTATATTAAAAATTCGCTGTTACTTAAATATTTTATTTTGGCTGTTTATCAAAAGCGGTTTTATCATAAAAAGATAAGTCGAAAATAATTTTAAACACTTTCACTGACCATAAGTTCACTTTTTTTACGTATTTTTAAAATGCCTTGATATCCGCATCGCCTTGAATTTTTATATCGCTTGAAACCACACTGTCTATGTTATCTTTATAAATTTTAAAATCATGAGTACAAATGATTTCGCCTGTATGTCGGTTGACAATCAATTGTTTCTTGATTGTTTTTTGCGTTAATAATTTTTATACGAAACTCATATTCGTTTTGAAATTTAGAATTTAGAATTTTAAATTTTGAATCCACTTTTAAAATTTCATATCCTTAATGAAAAAAATTCACACAAGTCGAAGAATCGCAGATTTCCTGACGTTTTCAAATTTCGCTGAACTCAAATAAATAAAAAATTTAAAAAATATATACTTGCTTATTGTGTGAGATGTGGTTATTATATAGGTGGTTGGTCGTAAAAGTTACGCTTTTACCGCTCGCCCAAGCAACCTGGATTAAAAAGTTTAAAAATTTAATCAAAGCATTTTTCAAAATTGCAGTCAAACAGGTTGGTTTGCTACTATGTAAAAGATAGGTTGAAAAAAGTTTTCGTTGTGTTTTGAGTGTTTTTTCGTATTATGGGATTGAACAAGTAAAGCCGGCTGAAAGAACTAACTTAATACGTTTGAATTTATTCTCAAAAATTACTGCGAAAATCTAGGATTAAGTGATTTTTTGTTATCAGCGACGATTTTATAAAATGTAAAAAATCGCGCCAAGTAAAAGATAAGGAGAATTATATTATGAAAAAATTATTAAGCGTACTTTTATGTGGGGTATTGACAGTTGGTTTATTGGCAAGTTGCAGCGGCACGCCTGCGGCGGACGCTCCTGCGCAACCGGAACCGACTAAAGAAGTAGCAGACACTTCGGCAGACACGGGAACAACCGAAGGCACGACTTTGACTAAAGACAATATCAAAATCGGATTTGTACATATTTCAGACCCGAGTGATATGGGATACACATATAACCACGAATTGGGAACAAAAGAAATGCAAGAAGAATTAGGACTTTCAGACGACCAGATCATCAGCAAATATAATGTACCTGAAGATTCCGCATGTGACGCGGCGCTTAGGGAGCTGATTGATGCTGGTTGTAATATTATATTCGGAACAAGTTTCGGTTTTGAAAATTTCATGCTTGAAGTCGCGGCTGAATATCCCGACATAATTTTTTGCCACGCGACGGGTTATAAATCCGGCGGTTCGGGTTTAGGTAATACGTTCAATTATTTCGCGTCAATTTATGAAGCAAGATATTTGGCGGGAATCGCGGCAGGACTTAAAACAGAAACTAATAAATTAGGTTATGTGGCTGCGTTTGACTTCGCGGAAGTAATCAGCGGTTACACAGCGTTTTATCTCGGCGCGAAAAGTGTTAATCCCGATGTAACTATGGATATTATGTATACAAACTCTTGGAATAATCCGACGGTTGAAGCGCAGGTTTCTCAAGCGTTGATTGACAGAGGCTGTGATGTAATCAGTCAACATTCAGATTCGACTGCTCCGGCAACGACAGCGGAAGAAAACGGCGTTTGGCAAGTCGGATATAACAACGATATGATTGGAGCTGCACCGAAAGCGTCACTTATTTCAGCGCGTATCGATTGGGGAATTTATTTAATAGAAGCTGTTCAAACAGTTCTTGACGGCGGAACAATTCCTGACCATTGGTGTAAAGGTTTGAATGACGATGCGGTATATCTTTCACCGTTAAATACAGATATCGCGGCAGAAGGTACACAAGAAGCAATAGACAAAGCGGAAGCACAAATTAAATCGGGTGAATTAAAAGTATTCTCAGGTCCGTTAAAAGGTACCGCACCGGACGGTTCAACAATTGATTTGGCGGAAGGCGAACATTTCGCAGAGCAAGAAGAATCTTCATCACCATCATGGAGTTATGTTGTTGAGGGTTGTACGGTAGTTCAATAATATAAAGTTAAGATATGAGGTGTGGTTCGCGTTGAATCACACCTTGTTTAAAATAAGGGAATTAAAGGCGGTGAAAAAATGCTTACACATAAAGGCACGGCGACTATTAAAACGGAGCGATTAATTTTGCGTAAATATAAATTGTCAGATGCAAATGATATATTTGAAAATTACGCAACCGACAACAGAGTGACAAAATTTCTTTCATGGCAACCTTATGAAAATATAAATCAGCTTGAAGATTTTATTTCCTCTCGGGTGGACATTTATTCCGATGATGTTTACGATTGGGTGATTGAATTTGAAAATCATGTTATCGGGAGTATATCGGTGATACGAGATGACGGACAAAACGAAAATTGTGAAATCGGTTATTGCATCGGATATGACTATCAGAAAAAAGGAATAGCATCGGAAGCATTGACAGCCGTTTTAAATTATCTCTTTACGGAAGTCGGATATCACAGGATATTTGCAAAACACGATATTGAAAATTCCGCATCGGGTAAAGTTATGCAAAAATGCGATATGATTTATGAGGGAAAATTGCGCGAGCATTATTTGCGCCATGATGGAACGCGTTCGGATTCTTTAATTTACGCAATTTTAAAAAGTGATTTTGAAAAATTAGAAAAAATTTAATTAAAAAATTTATAGCATAATTATTTGATGTAAAATTTAAAAATTGATTTACATATCTGCGATGAAAACGAAAGTGGGGAACGGTCTTGACCATTCCATGCGATTATCAAAAAAAAATAAATCGTATATAAAATTTTTGTGATTATAAACTGATAGGACTTGCTTGTCAGCGGTTAAAAAATAATTTGATTTAAAATTAAATAAAATAAGGAGGGGATTCCTTGAGTGATTATTCAGAATATGCAATCAAGATGAATAATATTACAAAGACTTTTGGCAAAGTTGTCGCGAATAAAAACGTCAACCTAGAACAAAGAAAAGGGGAAATACTGGCTCTTTTAGGCGAGAATGGAAGCGGAAAAACAACATTGATGAACATGCTTTCCGGCATTTATTTTCCGGACAGCGGAGAAATTTATATTAACGGCGAATTGGTTACGATTCGTTCACCGAAAGATTCGTTTAACGTCGGAATCGGTATGATTCATCAGCATTTCAAGCTTGTTGATGTATTGACGGTCGCGGAAAATATTGTTTTGGGGCTTGAGGGGAAAACGACGATTGACCGAAAAGAAATTAATAAACAAGTCAGCGATTTGGCGGCGAAATACGGTTTTGAAATCGACCCGACGCAAAAAATTTATAACATGTCGGTTTCGCAAAAACAAACGGTTGAAATTTTAAAAGTTTTATACAGAGGCGCAGAGATTTTAATTTTAGACGAACCGACGGCGGTTTTAACTCCGCAGGAAACACAAAAATTATTTGATGTTTTGCGCAATATGAAAAAAGCGGGAAAATCAATTATAATTATCACACATAAATTGCACGAAGTATTGTCCATTTCAGATAGAGTGGCAATTCTTAGAAAAGGGGAATACATAGGCGTAATCGAAACGAAAGACGCGACGCAGGAAAAATTAACCGAAATGATGGTCGGGCGTCCGATAAGTTTGGAAATTGATTGTCCGCAGGTTGAGCGCGGCGTTGAGCGATTACAAATCACGGGGTTGTCGTGCAAAAATGCGGACGGAATTACGGCACTCAATAATGTTTCGTTTTCGGCTTACGCAGGCGAAATTTTGGGCATCGCGGGAATCGCGGGGAGCGGACAAAAAGAATTATGTGAAGCTATTGCGGGTTTACATTCCGTGACGGGCGGCGAAATAATATATCGATACGAAAATGAAAATGAATCGGTAGAAGAAAAAATATTGGGGCTTAAACCCGACGAAATCGCAAAAAAAGGAATCTCAATGGCGTTTGTTCCGGAAGATAGACTGGGCATGGGTTTGGTCGCAAAAATGGATATGATAGACAACGTTTTATTGCGAAGTTATAAAAATCGAAAAGGAATTTTTGTTGATAGAAAAGCACCGAAAGAATTAGCAAAAAAAATGATGGACGAATTGGAAATCGCGACACCGAATGTTGAAACGGCGGTTGGGCGATTATCGGGCGGAAATGTTCAGAAAGTTTTGCTCGGGCGCGAAATTGCGAGCAATCCGAACGTTTTATTGGTTGCATATCCCGTTCGTGGTTTGGATATAAATTCGTCATATCGCATTTATGATTTATTAAACGAGCAAAAGAAAAAAGGCGTTTCGGTTATTTTTATCGGCGAGGATTTGGACGTTTTGATGGAAGTTTCCGACAGGCTTATGGTTCTTTGCGGCGGCGAAGTCAGCGGAATCGTGAAACCGAAAGAAGTAACGAAAGAAGATATCGGTTTGATGATGATTCATGTTGCGGATAAGGAGGGGAAAGCGAATGAATAAAAAAACGGTTAATGAGCCAATTTTTCGCATGATTAAACGCGACTCTCTCTCTTTGCAAAAAGCGTGGACGATTCGCGGAGCGGCATTTTTACTCTCGTTAATTTTCGGCGCACTTTTAATTTTAATGCTCGGGCATAATCCCGTTGCGGTTTATAAATCAATGGTTTTGGGCGCGTGGGGTTCTGTATCTGTTACGCGTGAAACGGTTAAAATGGCGACACCGCTTTTAATTACGGCAATCGGACTTTCTTTTGCATTCAAAATGAAATTTTGGAATATCGGTGCGGAGGGACAAATTTTAGTCGGTGCGGTCGCGGCAGGCGCATTTGGATTATTTACGGCGCACATTTTTCCGAAAGTTCCTTTAGTCGCGTTGATGTTGGCGGCAGGAATTATCGCCGGCGGCTTGTGGGGATTGATTCCTGCGATATTCAAAGCGAAGTGGGGAACAAACGAAACGCTTTTTACTTTGATGCTTAATTATATCGCGCTCGCATTTATAAAATATTTAATGAACGGTCCTTGGAAAGACCCGGGAAGTAGTTTTCCGCAGGTTTCAATGTTAGTGCCCGGCGCGCGTTTAACAAAAATATTCGGCGTTCATTGGGGTTGGATTTTGGCATTGGTTTTGATGGTCGTCGTTTCGATTTATTTCAAAAAAACAAAGCAGGGCTATGAAATAGATGTTGTCGGCGAAAGTAACGAAACCGCAAGATACGCGGGCATCAGCGTGCAAAAAGTTTTTATGCGTACGATGTTTTTGTCGGGCGCGTTATGCGGGTTGGTCGGCGCGTTGCAATTTTCCGGCGCGGATTACACAGTTACGGAGGGAACAGCAGGCGGAATCGGATTTACGGCGATTACCGTGGCGTGGCTCGCGAATATGAATCCTTACGGAATGATGTTCGTTTCACTTTTTATCGCGATGCTTGGGCGCGGCTCTCACGCTATTCAAACTAATTTTAAAATTCCTGCTTCGGCGGCGGAATTATTAATCGGAATAATTTTATTTTTTATGCTCGGCTGTGAATTTTTTGTTAGCTACAAATTAATTCGCAGAGGAAAGGAGGTCAAAAATGTTTAATACGTTAAACGGTTTATTTATTGCCGCGGTTCTTGCAGGGACTCCGCTTTTGCTCGGTGCGTTGGGAGAAATTTTATCGCAGAAAGCCGGAAATATGAATCTCGGCGTTGAAGGTATGATGTTTATGGGGGCAATCGCGGGGCTTGCGGGCTCGTATTATTATGAACAGTCCGTTGCAACTCCTAACGGATTTGTTTCAGCTTTGATTGCGTTATGCGTTTCATTTTTGGCTGGAATGATTGGCGCGCTGATTTACGGATTTTTAACGATAACATTGCACGCGAATCAAAATGTAACGGGCTTGACCTTGACTATTTTCGGAACGGGCTTGGGAAATTTCTTGGGCGAATATATCGGACAACAATCCGGCGGTTATGTAGCGGTTTCGGCTGATACAAAAAAAGCTTTTTCGTCTGTTACAATTCCGATTTTATCGGATATTCCCGTCATTGGAAAATTGTTTTTTCAATATAATTGGTTGGTTTATTTTGCGATTGCGTTGGCGCTTTGTATGGCGTGGTTTTTTAATAAATCGCGAATCGGATTAAATTTAAGAGCGGTCGGAGAAAATCCGGCAACGGCGGACGCGGCGGGAATCCCGATTAAGAAATATAAATATCTCGCGGTTTTAATCGGCGGCGGAATTTGCGGCATCGGCGGAATGTATATGAGTATGGTTACGACTGCGGGCGTTTGGGTTCATGGTTGCGTTAGCGGTTACGGTTGGCTTGCCGTCGCGTTGGTTATTTTTGCGACATGGAGCCCGACGCGCGCGATGCTCGTTGCTTTGATATTCGGCGGATTGACAATTATGAGAATGTATGTATCGATTCCGGGATTGCCGGCGCAGATTTATGATATGGTTCCTTATGTTGCCACAGTTTTGGTTTTGATTGTTACGAGTATGCGACAAAGCAAGGAACACGCACAACCTAAAGGGTGCGGGGTTAATTATTTCAGAGAAGAACGATAAAAATTTAAAATTTATTTTTGAAATTTATTAGAACGGTTAAGACATCATTTTTATAATGGTGTCTTTTAAATTGCCCGGGAAACGGTTTAATCTGTAATTGAAGTGTGCGTTTTCTGTGTTAAAATTTAATGAGTAAAAAAAATTTGGACGGGAGAATGATTTGATTGAATAAAAAATTTTTTAATATTACGATATGCGTTTTAAGTTTATTTTTATTGGCGAGTTGTAAAACTAAAAATATCGACTCTGAATTTTCAAACGAATATGTTATTTCAGAAACACAAATTGAAAATATCCAAAATGAAATAAATGAAATAAATGAAATAAATGAAATAAATGAAATAAATGAAATAAATGAGATAGATGAAAGTATTGAAACGAAAAATATTAAAACTGAAAAATCCGATTCAGAAAGACATATTAAAAATTCAGATTTCGGAAACGTTGAAAAAAATGAATCGGAAGAAACCGAGGACACAACAAAATTTACAACTTTCGATGTTTTGGGAGATAACGAATATGACAGTGAAAATTTTAATTTCCAAAATGAAAATTGGGAATATGAAAATTGGGTTGACTCCGAAGTGGTTGAACAAATACCGATGGGTTTCATTCATTTACCTAAGGGCGGTGGAAATTGGAATAACGGTTTGCGTTATGTGGGGTGGGAAACTCAAATTTCGTTTTTAGATGGTAATAATTTTTGTATATATCAAACAGGATATGATAACAGTGATTTTATAGTTAAATATGAGGGCGAATATTATGTAAATGAAGAAATATTTTTAGAATTAATGGCAATAGCGGATTCGGTTTATGTTGATAAAGCAAAAGAATAATTTAAGTTGAAATTATACGGGAAACAGCCTTTTAATAAGAAAGATTCCAATCGTAATTGTCACGAGCGAAAGCAAAGTCGTAACGAAAATTATATTCGCGGTGAGATTAGGATTACTTTTCATTTTGCTTGCCATAACATAGCTTGATATAGCCGTCGGAGTTGCGAACATTATAAAAAACACGACGGTTTCCTCTTCGTTGAAATTCAAAAAGAAGTATGAAAACGGAACGAAAATCAAAGGGGCTAAAATAGTTTTTATAAAACTCGCCCAAATTACGAGCGCAATGTTTTCAAGTGCTTTTCTGTTTGCGAAGATAGATGCGCCGATGCCGATTAGCGCCAAAGGCGTTGTTAAACCGGACAAATAATCTATGGTTTTGGAAAAAAACGTCGGCAATTTGATTCCCGATAATGCAACCGCAAATCCCAATACTATCGCGATAAGCAGTGGATTTTTTAAAATACTCAAGCCGACTTTTTTGTAATCTATTTTTTGAGATTGTGAATCAGAATTTCTGGACGAGAGCACCATAATCGCCAAAATATTATAAACGGGAATTGTACAACTCAAAACCAAAGCACCTTTTCCCGTGTTTTTATCGCCCAAAATATTTTGTATAAGCGACATTCCCAATATCGCAAAATTGCTCCTGAAAGACGCTTGGACAAAAGCACCGATATCAGATTTATCTTTTATAAAAATTTCCGCGCAAATCCAAAGCACGATAAAAAATATTATGTTAAACAAAACCGCATAAGTAATTAATCGCACATCGAAAATATCACGCAAGTTTGAATTTACAACATCTCGGAATAATGATACGGGCAACGCCAAGAAAAAAACGAGTTCGTTTATCGTGGATATCGTTTTGTTGTCCAAAATATCTTTGGTTTTTAGAAACATACCGAGAGACAAAAGTATGAAAATCGGTAAAATAATATTTACGCTGAAAATAAAGTCCTGTAACAAAAAATCACCGGTTTCTGAAAAAATTTTATAAAAAAATCAAAACAATCCTTATCTCAAAAGGTTTTTATCGAAAGAATATCTGTTTCGATTTTTTTTATTATTCGCAATAAAATAACCGAAAACGGAAAGTGCGCAAAGAAATAAAACACAGGCAACTTCTTTAAACGAACTCAATAAAGTATCTTTTAAATATGTAGTAAAAAAATTATTGACAAAAGGTACTAATGTTGAAGATATGTAAACCAAAAAATTAAATTTGGAATCTTTCAAAGTAGGAATCCAACTGCTTAAAAGATATAAAATAAATCCGATTATCAAAAATAAATTCGCACCCAAAAAGGAGGATATCGCTTTATTAAATTCACCGTAAAAATCATAACCGACAACAATCCAATAAATACAAAAAATAATTGATGTTGCAAGAATGACAGTCGGATTAGTAATATAGAAAGCAAATATGTAACTGCATATTATAGGCGAAAAACAATAAATAATATATTTAAGTCCCATTTTATCCCATCTCCATATTTATTTTATAGTAGTTTTATACCGAATACATCACGATTTAAGGCAAGAGCACAGTTTCATTTTGAAGCAAGCCTAGCCTTGAGTTAAATATAACACGACGCGCTGAAATATGCAAACAAAACGGCGATTTTTTTACAATTTTTTTACAGATTTTTTACAGGAAACCTCCGTCGAGATTGATAACTTGCCCCGTCAAATATCCGTTTTCTTCCGATGCGAGAAAATACGCCAGTTTTGCGACATCATAATCTTTTCCGATTTTCATTAACGAAACGGATTCTATTAAATCGGATTTATCCGTTTCGGAAATATTATTATTCATTGCGGTGTCGATTAAACCGCATGCGATGGCGTTAATTTTAATATTGCAAGGTCCGACTTCGCGCGCGAGTGCTTTTGTGAAAGTGTTCGTGAAGCCTTTTGTTGCGGAATAAACGACCTCACAAGACGCACCCGAAACGCCCCATATCGAAGAAATATTTATGATGAAGCCGAATTTATTTTTAATCATATTTTTAACCGCGATGTTTGAGCAATTCAAAACCGAATTAATATTATTTTTTATGATGTTGTTCCAATCGCCGTCGTCCAAATCGGAAAAAAGCCCGAAATGAGCGACAGACGCATTATTAATTAAAATATCAACGTTTCCGAAATGATTTTCGATTTCGGAAAACATCGCTTTACATTCTTCAAAATCGGAAACATCGGCTTGAATTTTTAAAATGTTCGGATTTATTTTTTTTAGTTCGTTAAAAGTATTTTCAAGTTCTTGAACGCTTTTTTTGCAGTTTATAACCACGTTAAAATTATTTTTTGCAAATAAAAATGCGATAGCTTTGCCGATTCCGCGCGACGAACCCGTTATCAAAACCGTTTTATTTCCCGTATTTTTCATCGTAAGTTGCCTTTCTTAACATCGAGATTTCCTCTTTATACAAATTTGTTTTGTCGTCAAGCCAAGGAGTTTCCAAAATTAAAAATTTATTTTCCGCATATTTGGAATGCGCGATTTCATGAATAACTTCCGCACCGATTTTATCTTCGCCTTTAGGATTATCCGCGCCCGCACCGAGATTCGCGTGCCTGTCTTTTTTAGCCCCTCTGTCATTCAAAGAGCCGTTTAAATGGAAAACTTCAATTTTTTCCGCGCCGATAATTTCATCAAACTCTTTCATGATATTTTCGAAATCATTCACGATATCATAACCCGCGTCGTGCGTGTGGCATGTATCAAAACAAATTTTTATTTTTTCATTTAAATTCACTTTCTCAATAATTTGCTGTAACTCAGAAAAATTACGCCCGATTTCAGTTCCTTTCCCCGACATCGTTTCCAAACAAATAAAAATGTCCATGTCGTCCTCTAAAATCTCGTTTAAGCCCTCCGCGATGCGATTAATTCCGTATTCCGCGTCTTTATCCGTGTATGCGCCGGGGTGCAAAACCAAATGCTTTGAGCCCATTTGTATCGTGCGATAAATTTCCGATTTTAAAAAACTCGTTGCGAGTTCAAAAATATTTTCTTTGTATGAAGCCAAATTTATGAGATAAGGCGCGTGCACAACAAAACCCTCGATGTTATGTTTTTTCATTAATTCCTGTCCCTCGGGAACTTTTAATTTATCAATCGGAGAGCGTCGCGTGTTTTGTGGCGCGCCCGTGTATATCATAAAAGTGTTTGCGTCATATGAAATTGCTTCTTTTACCGCGCCCGAAAGCCCTTTTGACATTGAAACGTGAGAACCGATTTTCATTTAATCACCCTTTCTTTTCAAAATTATAATGTATATAAATCTCATCAGAATCTAAAATTTGTTTGTTTACAATTTCCAATAACTCATCAAAATTATGCGCCCCGTCCAAATCATCATAAAAATCTGAATAAAATATAATAAATCTATCCGAAACACTCGTCAGAAATTTTAAAAAATCAAATAATAAAGTTTCGCGGATATCAAGGTTTTTCTCGAGAATTTCCGCTCTGCTTTCGGTTATTATATCATCTACAAATACATTTTTGTAGTGCGAAATGTCACATGCGTTTGATAAAGAATAAAAATTAATAACGGATTTGGAAATTTTATTTTTATCATTAATCAATATATTTTCGATATTAAGATTTTCCAACTCGGCTAATATTAAATTGCTCATAAATTTAAAACTCCTTGTTTTTGTTAGGTCTTATATTATCATACTTTCATTAATAAATTTAAATATTTAAAATATTTTTAATTTATAATTGAAATATTTTCCCAAATAGAAGATAATAACTTCATAATAAATTTTTTAAGGCGGTGTTTTTTTGGAATTAGAAAAAGCTATACATAATATTGAATACAAAACAATTGTCGGTGATGAAAAAATAAATTTTGATTCTTTAGAAATCGATACGAGAAAAGATTTAGAAAATACATTGTTCATTTGCTTAAAAGGGCAAAATCATGATACGCATAAAAATATAGATGAGGTTTTTAAAAATGGCGCAAAAGTCGTTGTTTTAGAGGACGGCAACGAAAATTATAACGATTCTGTTTTAATTGAGAATTATAAAAATAAAAATGTTGCGATTATCGCGGTGAAAAATACGCGCTCGTTTATGGCGTTAGTTTCGAAAAACTTTTACGGATTTAATAACGGAGATTTTAAATTAATCGGCGTTACGGGGACGAACGGAAAAACCACAATAACGCATTTTATAAATTCGATTTTATTGCAAAACAAGCAAAATACGGGCGTTATCGGAACTATCGGAAATCGCATCAACAACGTTGAAATGGATATCGAAATCGTGACATCGACAACGCCCGACCCGATGCAGTTGCA
>JGI994J12354_10003007_pt1 | contig 16041 bp, 11 predicted proteins | sample IntmicLarv3ML3BL_FD_12354 | JGI IMG/M metagenome (IMG submission 12354) | reverse complement strand
AAACTCCTTTCGTTTTTTGAATCTTATCTATACAGACAATAAAAAAATGAATCCGTTGCATAATAAATAAAATTTATTATTCCGTTTTTATTTTAATAAAGATGTTCAGGTTTCCGAACAGGTCTAATATAAATCAAGATTATAATTTTTTGGTTTCGATTTTTTTGCTTTCTGTTTTTTGATTTCGATTTAAGAAAAAGAAAAAAATATACTGTTCACGGCATTTAATATATGATATACTATGTGTTATAAATTTTGTATAAGTTAACGACTTTGAACGGAAACAGTAAAAATATTAATCATTTTAAGAGAGCCGTTGTTTGGTGTGAAGCGGTAATGATATATTTTGAACTCGTCCGGGAGTTTTTTTGCCGAAGATTATTAAATATAATTGCGTAGGTAAAGGCGTTTCGTCTGCGTTAAAGACTTCGAGTTTACATGATTTTTTTTGTTGTGTAAAATAGAGTGGTACCGCGGAACTTTCGTCTCTAAAATCAGATGGGAGTTTTTTTATTTGTAAAAAAAGATATGCAATCAAAAAAGTAAAATCAAAGAAATATATTACGGAAAGGTAGGTGAATCCGTTATTGAAGTTTAAACGCTTTCGATAACGGAATCAATCAATGAGAGAGTATAATTTTATTGAAATCGAAAAAAAATGGCGTGAGAAATTGGATTCCGGATATATAAACAAGCTTGACGATACTAAACCAAAATATTATTGTCTTGACATGTTTCCATATCCGTCATCAACAGGATTGCACGTCGGGCACTGGAGAGGTTATGTTTTAAGTGATGTTCTTTCGAGATATAAATTGTTGCAGGGTTATCAAGTTTTGCACCCGATGGGTTGGGATGCTTTCGGACTTCCTGCTGAAAATTATGCAATTTCGGTTAACGAACACCCGAGTAAATCCGTCGGCGAATGTGTTGACACTTACAGACGCCAGTTAAAAGATATCGGCGCGATTTATAATTGGGACAGAGAAGTTAACACGACAGACCCGAATTATTACAAATGGACGCAATGGATTTTTGTTCAAATGTTCAAAAAAGGATTGGCTTACGAAAAAGAAATGCCGCTTAATTGGTGCCCTGAATGTAAAACTGTTTTGGCGAATGAAGAAGCGAAAGAAGGCGTATGCGAAAGATGTAAATCGCCCGTTACAAAAAAAATGTTGCGTCAGTGGATGTTAAAAATAACGCACTATGCGGATAGATTATTGGAAGATTTGGGCGAACTTGAGTGGCCTGAAAAAGTTAAAAAAATGCAATCTGACTGGATTGGAAAAAGTTACGGCGCGGAAGTTGATTTTAAACTTGCNGATTCGGACGAAAAAATTAAGGTTTTCACNACAAGACCNGATACTTTATTCGGCGCGACTTTNATGGTGCTTGCGCCCGAACATCCTTTGGTTAAAGAAATTTCAACGCCCGATAAATCAGAAGAAGTTAGCGCGTATGTGGAAAAAACTTCTCACAAAAGTTCGGTTGACAGAATGTCGGACAAAGAAAAAACAGGCGTGTTTACGGGTGCTTACGCGATAAATCCTCTTAGCGGCGAAAATGTTCCTGTTTGGATTTCTGATTATGTTTTGTTGGATTACGGTACAGGCGCGATAATGTGTGTTCCTGCGCACGACCAACGCGACTTTGATTTTGCGAAAAAATTTGAACTTCCGATAATTCAAGTTTTAAAACCTAAAGATGAAGAAGAAATCGAAAATATGCAAGAAGCTTTTGAGGCGAGCGGAATTTTAATTAATTCGNGCAAATTCAACGGATTAGAAATGAAAGATGCTATNGCTCAAATAATCGAATTTTTAGAAGCCGAAAAAATCGGAACGAAAACTACAAACTTTAAATTGCGCGACTGGGTTTTTTCGCGTCAAAGATATTGGGGCGAGCCGATTCCGCTTGTTCATTGTGAAAAATGCGGCGTTGTTCCCGTTAAAGAAGAAGATTTACCTGTTGAGTTGCCGAATGTGGAAAGTTATCAGCCAACAAACACGGGCGAATCTCCGCTTGCGGATATCGCAGAATGGGTAAATACAAAATGTCCCGTTTGCGGCGGCGACGCGAAAAGAGAAACGAACACAATGCCGCAATGGGCAGGGTCATCTTGGTATTTCTTGAGATACGCGGACCCACACAATAATGATGTGCTTGCAAGCCCCGAAAATATAAAAAAATGGTTGCCTGTTGACACTTATGTCGGCGGAATCGAACACGCGGTTTTACATTTGCTTTATGCGCGATTCTATACAAAATTTTTATATGATATCGGCGTTGTGGATTTTAAAGAGCCGTTTTTGAAATTATTCAATCAAGGAATGGTTTTGAAAAATGGTTTTAAAATGGCTAAATCAAAGGGCAACGGTGTTTCGCCCGATGAATTATCTCAAAAATTCGGCGCGGATTCATTGCGTATGTATGAATTATTTATCGGACCGCCCGAGCTTGATATGGAATGGATTGACACGGGAATCGAGGGCGTTTCAAGATTTTTAAACAGAGTTTGGCGTTTGGTTATGGAAAACAAAAACAAACTCATCGATGAAACAAAAGAAATGGAACAAACACGCCACAAAATGATTTATGAAATAACAACTCGTTTGAATAAATTAACAATGAATACGGTTGTCAGCGGATTAATGGAATCCGTAAACGCGTTTACAACCCTTGCGAAAGCAAACGGCGGTTTGGCGAAAGAATCTTTAGATACGATTTGTACTTTGCTTTCTCCGCTTGCGCCTGCTATTTCCGAAGAAATGTGGGAAGAATTGGGACACACGACTTCCGTTTTTGAAGAAAAATGGCCTACTTACGACGAAGAAAAAATGATTGAAGATACAATCGAAATCGCCGTGCAGATAAACGGAAAATATCGCGCGAGTATTCACGTGAGTAAAGACGAGGTTAAAGATAAAGTTATCGAAATCGCAAAAGAATCTTTGGGAAATAGATTAGACGGATTAACAATCGTTAAAGAAATTTATGTTCCNGGAAGAATTGTAAATATCGTAGCAAAATAAATTTATTTGATTTAAAAAATTTCAGGACTTCGTCCACACCTGCTAGCTTTTTTTTGAAAAAAGTTTTTCGGATACAAAAACAAAAAAGCAGGTTTGGGCGAAATTCCAAAATTATTTTTCAGCAATGCTTTTATCTATTCATATTACAATTGAAAAAACAGTTTTGATTGTTCCGCTTCCTAAAATCTTAAAACGCATTACATTTCAAAATCATTTTTTAAAAAGTTACAAAGTTATTATTTTTGTAATTAATCTGTTTCTTTATCGTGTCTTTTATCCACTATACTTTGCTTTGAATGATATTTTATTCTGAAAAAGGAGTGGCGGATATGGGCACAGAAAAAAAGGGCGGTTTTATATCTCCTTTGGAATTATGCAGCTATTGTTTTGATATATTCAGAAGTTATTTTAAAGAAATGTTCCTTCTTCTTTTCTTCTTGATTATCGTTAACGGTGCGTTTCAATTTATCGAGATGAGTTTTCCGCCTAATGACGGGTTTGCAATAAATATTATTAAGATATTACCGCAGTTAATTTCCACATCTATTACAATAATTATAGTTTATGTGGTGAAATGTTATTTTGAAGATAACGAAGTGAATGAAGAAGACGTAGTTGACTTTGTTAAATCCAGATTGCCTTTGTTTTTAAAATTTTTTGCGTTTGCAACTGTTGTATCGTTTTTTCTTGTTGCCGCGGCATTTATTTTAACCGTCGTAACTTTCGGGACTTTTATAATTGTTGTTTTGGTTGCCGCCATTCCCGTATCGTTGGCTTTGATGTTTGTTACCGAATGTATTGTGTTTTTTGCTTCAGGTCCGATAGATGCGATTAAACAAAGCGATGCAATCAGTAAAGGCTACAGACTTCATCTTTTTGCTTATATGTTTGTTTTATTTCTCATACTTTTTGGGGTGATGTTTTTAATACTTTTGTCCGCTTTCAAAAATGCACAAAGCATGGAGGAATTAAGATTAATCACTATAAATCCTTTTGTGAACGTAATTTTAAATTCTGTTGTTACACTTTTATACAGAGTTATTTCCGCGGTGCTTTTTTTAAGCATTTACGAATTAAATACGGTTAACAAACCTGTTCAATCTTATAATAGGTTTTCGGGGAGCGCATCAAGTTCTTATAACAATTATTATAATCATCACGGAGCTATGTCATACAGTTCCGACAATCAATATAACAGCACGACAAACCTAAAATCTAATTTAATTCATCAAATTAATAATGTGGAAGATTTAAGCGGAAATATTAATTTAGACAATATATTGAATGAAAGCGAAAGGGTGAATACGGATAAACCTGTTCATGAACAATCTGAGATAAGTTGGGACGATGTATTCAGCGTTGAAAATTCTTCCGATAATATGCGGAGTACCAGTAGCAAATTTGATACGATTCCGAATTTTGAGAGTAGCCAAAACCAAATATTCGACAGATTTCAAATTTCCAAAGAAATTTCAAGCGATGTGCATGAAAGTAATCAAGTTTCCGCGGACAATCAAAATCAAAGTGTTCAGATTACCAAAGAGGATATTCTTGAGAGTAATCAAATTTTTGATAATGTTCAAAATGTAAATGATTCGTTTGAGAGAATGAACGAAATTCAAATTTCTCTTGAAACTCAAAATACACAAAATTCATTCGATGAAGTTTCTGAAGTTAACAAACATTTTGATTTTATAGAACCTATCGGAGTCAAAGGAATCAAAGAAAGCGAAAATGTTGAAAATATTCGAGTTTCACAAGCTGTTCAAAATGATATTTTTAATAATGGCAATTTTTTTGAAAACACTGAGATTCCCGCTCAAGTTTCGAGTCAAGCTTCAAGAGATTCATTCAGCGGTCATCAGATATCCGCAATTTTCAATAATGCGGAATCGCCTGCCGTAATCAATAATCAAACTCAAAATGATGTGAATAAAACATTTGAAAATCCGCAAAGCGCAAATGTTATGACAGATGACAATATAGCTTTTGGAAATAACCGAAATCAAGCTTTCGGAAATCCGCAAAGTGTGAATATTTTAAATAATCAAGCTTTTGAAAGTAATCAAATTCAAAATAATAATATGTTCGGGGGAAATCAAATTTTTGAGGATTCGCAAACACACATTAATCCGTTTGACAGCATCGGTTTTTTTGAAAACATTGAGCCGCCGAAAAGAGAATATATTGATTTTGATATGAGTCAAAATCAAAACGGAATATTTGCGGACGATGCGGATTTTAACGACCCTGACAGTGTGAACAGTCCTTTTAATAATCCGAATTTTTTAAGTAATGATTTTGATATAAATTTAGATTAAGAAAAATTTAATAATATTTTCTGTTACCGCAATTTCCGTTACTGCGACAAATTTAAAAGGAGATGTTTATTTATGGATTATAAAAATAATAAGAAATTTCTTTCGCATTTGCAACTGGAGATTTTTTCAAAAGAAATATTTAAATCGTATAAATGTTTTTTTAAACTGCCTTTAATATTTTCGCTTTTGACAGTCGCACTTTTTTTCATTGATTATCACAAAAGAATAACCGAAATTATATTTTTGAGTTTGCCTGCCGTTTTTCTTTTGCTCAGAATGTCCGTTATTTATATTGTGAAATGCCACTTTCAAGACAAAGACGCAACTTTTTTGAAAACAATCGACTTTACAATACGAAGAATACCGCATGTTTTATTGTGTATTCTTTGTTTTGTGATTTTCTTTTTGGTCGGCGGTCTTATTATTGACGGCTTAGAATCTGTTTTTTATCTTGATGATTATTATGGAATAGTTGTATTTTGTGTGTTTATATTTTCCCTATACGCCTTTTTCATGTGGTTTTTTATGAATGAATATGTTATTTTCTTCGGAACTTTTCCGCTTAAAACATTTAAAGAAAGTCGCCGACTTATGAAAGGTTACAGAAGAAAAATCTTGAGTAATATCATTTCCGTATGTATAGGAAATGTCTTGATATTTTATCTTGCGATGATTCCCATCACGATTGTCGGACAAATTTTTGAGCCGATTTTCTTTCTCTTTCCGATTGTTGCTCCGCTTGTCGGTTCATATCTTTTGATTTTAAGCGAAATTTCCTATGCGGTAATGTTTTTGAATGTTTACGATTTATCTAATGAAATCCGCTTACACTCTGCCGAATCTGAAATTTAAAATGTATAACTTAAAGGAGATTAATATGGATTCTAAAACAAACAAAAAACTTTTTTCATTTCTTGAATTATCTTCATTCTCGTTAAGAATAGTCAACGAGCATAAAAAATCTTTTATAATGCCGTTTATGTTTATGCTTTTAATGTTTGCGGGCGCGGTACTTTTTATAGTGGCACTCGGTCTTATTTTGGTAGGCTCGATAGGCGGAGGCTTTTCTTTTATCGACGAAAAAATATTTCTGATTGCTCCGATTATAATGAGTGTGCTTTTTATTTTGTTTAGGGTGTCGGGAGCACACATTGTAAAAAGCTATTTCCAAAGTAAAGAAGGAGATTTCAACGGATTCTTGAGCTTGCTTAAAAGAAGTTTTTTATGGTTTTTTATTTTCGACTTCCTCTTTTATTTGGTTATCGCGTTTTTATCCGATAAGCTGTCTGCGATTACACATTTTTTAAGCTTTGCCGAATATGCTTGGTCGTCTTGTACCAAAATACTTTTGTCAATTATTATATTTTTTATTTATTCTTATCTTACTTTGATTATGAAGTTTGTAAACGATTATATTATATTTTTCGGTGTGAATCCTTTTAGGGCGATTAATCAAGTTAGAATTTTAACGAAAAACGAATCAAAATTTTATTTTCAATATCTTCTTTCGCTTTTAGTGAATTTTGTTGCGTTTGTGCTTTTGAAATTTTTCTGTGCAGATTTTCTGTACGGTCTTTCATTCGCTATAGTTTTTTCTTTTATAATTACGGTTTGGAATAATGTTTTTTGCAGTGTAATGTTTTTAAATCTTTACGATGTGAACGGTTCGCAAAATGAAAAGTAAATAAGACGATATAAATATATTGATTATCATCACGCTGAATTTTATATTTTAAAAGGAGCATCTATGGATTCCAAAACTAATAAAAAATTAATGTCATTTCTTGAATTATCCGCTTTCTCGCTTAAAATAGCCAACGCAAAGAAAAAATATCTTATCGTACCGTTTATATTTTCATTTGCGTTTTTTGCAACGGCTTACTGGTTCTTTTGGCTCTTTGTAATAGGGCCCCCCCCGCTCTTAATGTTTGTATTTTCAATTCTGTTTAAAACTTCCGAAACGTACATTATAAAATGTTTTTTTCAAGATGAAAGAGAAAGTTTTAAGGGGTGGCTTGATTTAATAAAAAAGAGAGGCTTATGGCTTTGTGTGTGCGATTATATTTTTTTCAATTTGATTTTTTTTATCGGTACACTCTTTTATTTGCCCATGGGACTTTTTGAGCTTTTAGACATCGATATTTTATATTATTTTGTGCCGAGTTCAATTATTATTCTTTTGATTTCAAGTGTAATTCTTTTTGTGATACAGTTTATAAACAACAGTATTATTTTATTTGGATTTAATCTGTCCGAAGCAATTAATCAAGTCAGAATGATTACGAGAGGTTATCGATTGGAATTGTTGGGTAAATTTCTTCTTTCAATCGCAGTGCCGATTATTATAACTGTTTTTGAAGTGCACCGTCGCTTCACAATTCACGTGGACTATGGAAATATTATTTTAATGGCATTTTTCTCTTTTGCGATTACTTTTTGGATTAATATTTTTTGTACTGTAATGTTTTTGAATATTTATAATTTAAACCGCTCGCAAGATATTGAGTAATTAAAGGTATCGAATTAGACGATGTAAATATATTATGCAACCTAAGTTTTAAAAGGAGCATCTATGGATTATAAAACCAATAAAAAATCCCCGATTTACATAAGACATGTAAACCGAGGATTTATTTTTTTTGCGCTTATATAGTTTTCGGGAATCCCAACTTTTGTTTAACTTTTCGTAAAGTTCGATTTGCGATATAGTTAGCTTTTTCGCCGTTTGTTTTAATTATATTATCCACATAATCTTTATTATTTTTAAGTTCTTCAAATTTTGCCTGTATCTTAACAGCCTCATCAACGACAACCTCGCCGACAGCAGTTTTAAAACCGCCGTAGCCCATTCCCGCAAATTCTTTTTCACATTCGGCAACGGTTTTCCCCGTGAAAGCCATATAAATATTCAACAGATTTTTTATGCCCGGTTTGTCGTCCGAATAAATAACTTCCGAGCCGGAATCCGTAACAGCGCGTTTAATTTTATTCATAATATTTTTCGGGTCGTCGGATAGATAAACGATATTATTTAAATTATCCGCTTCCGACTTAGACATTTTTCTTGTCGGGTCTTGCAATCCCATAACTTTNCTTCCGTGTTTGCCCAATAAAATATCGGGAATTTCAAAAACATCGCCGTAAATTTTATTAAAACGCTCTGCGATATCGCGTGTGATTTCGATATGTTGTTTTTGGTCTTCGCCGACAGCAACATAGCTTGTTTGATACAATAAAATATCCGCCGCCTGCAAAACGGGATATGTCAAAAGCCCCGCGTTTATATTTTCGCCGTGCTTTTGCGATTTATCTTTAAACTGCGTCATGCGATTCAACTCGCCGATATACGTAAAACAATTTAAAATCCACGCCAACTCAGAATGTGCCGAAACATGAGATTGATAATAGATTATATTTTTTTCGGGGTCTAGTCCGCACGCAATATACATCATCAAAAGGTCACGGCAAGCTTTTCTTAAAACTTGCGGGTCTTGTCTCATCGTTATCGAATGTAAATCCACAACNCACAAAACGCAATTATATTCNTCTTGAATTTTCGCCCAATTTTTCACCGCGCCCAAATAATTTCCCAAATGAATGTTACCCGTNGGCTGTGCTCCGCTGAACATCATTTTTTTAAAATCTTCGCTCATAAAGTCCTCCTGNTTTTACTTTTTATTTATTTATTCAATTCCTTGCTTTGTCAATTCGGCTTCGATTAAATCGCAAACTTCTTCCGCCGTGATTTCATCGTTTATATATTTTCTGAATATACTCGTTAAAGTATCGAAAGCATAATAATAATTATCCGTTGTCAAAATTAAATTTCCGTCGTTTACGGTATCTAAAATTTCTTTCGCGGAATAAAACGCAAATTCATTTGTAATTTCAACATTCGTATATAACGATTTTATAACAGGTAATTTTCCGGTGCGAGTTGACATTTCCAATTGATTTTCAAAGTTTGAAAGATATCTTATAAAATCCCAACTTGCTTCCTGTTTAACGGAATTTTTATTTATAATATTGCTTGTGCCCGTCAAAACGGGATTTGAAGAATCTTTTGAAATATCCGAATTAATTATGGAAACTCGCGCTTTAATGTCATCGTTCAAATTTTTTGTTAAATTCCATTTTCCCGTTTCGCTCCTAAGAACGATTACTTTTCCCCGCAAAAATGAATTTATGCAATATCCGCGCGTGTATTTTCCGTATTCTTCACTTAAAACAAGTTCTTTCACGCTTTCCAATCCGGCAATCACGCCGTCCCGTTCGATTTTTAATTTTCCCGAATCATCAAAAATTTTTCCGTTTTCGGAATATATACTTTCCAAACAAAGTTTTAAAAATTCCTCGTCATCGTCGCTTAAAAAAATATATCCGTGAATAATATCGGTTTGTTCTTCTTCGGTTTGTTCTTTGATTAGCTCCTCCACGAGTGCCCTTTTATATTCGATAAATTCCGTTCTGTCATCGGGATAGTAAGTTAAAATATCGTTTCGTATAAATGTCAAAGGCGTTTCTATCGTGCGCGGAAAAGCCATAAACTTTTCATTGAATTTTACAATATCGACGACGCTGTTAACATATTCCGCAACGCCCAAATCGCCGTAAACAAAATCCGTTATATCTAAAAGATATCCCGCTTTTTCAAATTCAAAAAGCCATTGATTTTTAACATTTATAATATCATAATTATTTGAATCTTTTTCAAATTGCGTTTTGACATGCTCATAGTTGTCGCGTTCTTTCGCCGTTAATTCTTGATACAAAACGGTAATGTTTTTATCGTTTTCCGCGTTATATTTCGCGATAACTTCCAATATATATTCTCTGTCCTCGAAACCGCTCGCATATGTGATACATGTTTTTTCATGGTCATTTTCCGGCGATACTTCGATAAACGCGCTTTCCGGTGCGTTGCTTATATTGTTTATAGGTTCATTATTTTTTTTACAAGCCGAAAGCAGTATTATCAAAAAAATAATTGATTTTAAGTAGTTTAAATTTTTAATAACAAACCCTCCTTTAAAATTTTACATCACTAATCCAAATCCAAAGATTTTAATTCCACGGAAACCATTTTTGAAACTCCGTGTTCTTCCATCGTAACACCATATAAAACATCTGCAACCTCCATCGTTCCTTTTCTGTGCGTGATTACAATAAATTGAATTTCTTTTTTTAATTGCACAATAAAATTCGCAAAGCGCGCAACGTTAGCTTCATCGAGTGCCGCCTCGATTTCGTCCAAAATACAGAATGGCGACGGCTTCATAATAAGGATTCCGAATAATAATGCGATTGCGGTTAATGCGCGCTCTCCGCCCGATAATAAATTCATATTTTGCAATTTTTTTCCCGGCGGTTTCGCGATGATTTCTATCGGCGACTGCAAAATATTTGTTTCGTCCGCCAATTTCAAATAGGCTTCTCCGCCCTCAAACATATTTGAAAATACTTCATTAAAGTTTTTTGAAATCAATTCAAATTGTTCTAAAAATTGCTTGGACATTAAATCGGTCAATTCTTTTATTAATGATTTTAATTTTTCTTCCGCTTCCGCAATATCATCTCTTTGCGATGACAAAAACTCGAATCGCTCTTTTGTTTCCTTATATTCATCGATAGAGCCGGGGTTAACCTGCCCGAGATTTTTAATCTCGTTTTTAATCGCGCTTTCTTTTTTGTATAATTCGTTTATATTTTCTTCGTTTAAATTTTCTTTTTGTGAATCCGTTTCAAATTCCTGCGGTTTCGTTTCAAGCAAGTTTTTTTCAGACTCTTTTGTTTCCAATTCTTCCTTGAACCTCAAAGCTTGTTGATAAGTTATTTCGTAGTCATTCCACATCGTATCGAAAAGATTTTTTCGTTTTTCGGAAACTTGCTCTTTTCTCATATCCAGTTTTGTTTTTTCCTTTTCCAACAAGCCGAATTTTTCCAACAACTCTTTTTCCTCTTTTTCGTTGTCCGTCAAATCCTCATTCAGTTCATTTCTTTTGATTACGATTTTTGAAATTTCATCTGTCTTATCTTTTTGATTATTTAATAATTCTTCTTTTTCTTTTTGGATTCTAAGCGTTAACTCTTCATTTTGTGAAAGTTTTTCGTTTTGAGATTTTACCGAGTTTTCTTTTGAAATTTTTTCGTTGCGCTTATTTTCCATTTCGCCGTCAACTTTTTTTATGTTAACTTCGGTTGATTTAACATTTTCGGTTAATGACGATATCAAAACTTTAATATCCATGAGTTTGTTTATGCGAATATCTTTGTCCTCAAGCTCCGCACTCGCCAAACTTTGAAAATCTTCCAATTTCTTTTTATGCTCAATTATAGCATTTTTTATGTCCTCAATGCCATTTTCTTTTTCGCGCAAATCTTTATTTGTATGAAAAATTTGCTCCATTAATTGCTTATCCTCGATTGCGAAAGTTTCTTCTTTTTCTTTAAACGAATTAAGTTTTTCTTTTATTTTAAATTCGTTTTCTTTTAACTCGCGCAATTTTGTTTCGTTTTCTTGATACAATAAATTATTTTTATTATAACTTTCCGAAACTTTATTTATCTCAAAATTTAAATCGTTTTCTTGCAAAACGATAGATTTTAATTTGCCGTTAAGCGTCGTGTATTCTTCCTCTAAAGCCTGTAATTGTCGTCCGCGACCGAAAATATTCGTTGTCTTTTTTGAAATACTTCCGCCCGACATCGAGCCGCCGACGTTTAAAAGTTCGCCGTTCATTGTAACGATTCTGAACGAATTTTTATATTTTCGGCTGAGTGCGATTGCGTTGTCGATTGTATCGCAAATAACAGTTTTGCCCAAAGCGTTCAAAATTATATTTTCATAAGTTTTTTCATAGTTAACCAAATCGGACGCGATTCCTACGATTCCGTTCGCGCTTGCGTTTTGCATAATTTCCGCTTCGTTTTGAAGTTTTTTTCCGCGTATGACATTCAAAGGTAAAAAAGTCGCGCGTCCTTTATTTGTGCGTTTCAAAAAATCAATCGCTTGTTTTGCGCCGTTTTCGTTTGTCGTTACAATGTTTTGTAAAGTTCCGCCAAGCGCGATTTCGATAGCGGTTTCCAATTCCTGCGGCACATCGATAAGTTCACCGAGTGCGCCGTGTACAAACGAAAAATTTTTATTATTTTGTTTTTCCTTTAAAATCGCTTTAACGCTCGCGTAATATCCCTCAAAGTCCTCTTTAAGTTCGCGAATGATATTTAATTTTGAACTTGTTTCATTTATTTTCAATGAGACTTGATTTTTTTCAGTCAAAATTAAATTTAATTTATTTGAAAATTCCGTTTTAGAAGTTTCCAAAAATTCTAACTTTTCTTTGATTCCGCTTTGTTCATTAACAATTTTTGAAAGTTCCTCTTCGTTGTTTTTTTCTTCGTTAACATAAGTTTCCCAATAAACTTTATTTTCATTTTTCAAATCGTTAAGCTGTTCTTTGCGCTCTTCCAAGCCGTCATACATCGCATTTAGGTTATTCCGCGCGCCGTTTAATTCCGTTTCTTTTTTATAAAGCTCGATGATTTCGGTGTTAAATTCTTCAATCGTGTTTTCGCGCTCTTTAATCTCTTCGTTTAATCTGTCAAACTCTTGTTGATTTTCGTCCAATAATTCCTCGCTCTTTTTTAATTCCGCGTGAAATTCGTTAAGCTTTTGAATCAACTCTTCTTTTTCCGAATTTAATTTTTCCGTATGAAAAAAATCCTTTTCCGTTTCGTTTTCCAAACGCTCGATTTCTCTTGTTATGTAAGTATTTTTTTCTTTCACCAATAAAATATCGTTTTCTTTTTGCTCAATTTTTGAACGTAACTCAGCAAGATAGCCGTTTGTGGAATCAAACTGCAAAGATATTTGCGAAATCGCTTCCTTTAAATTTGAAATTTGATTTTCCAAAAATATTTTTTTATTGTTTGTGAGAATTATTTCCTCGTCAATATTTTTTATGTTAACTTCAAATTCGTTAATCGTTTTTTCCGTGCGCTGTACGTCTATCAAAAAAATATTAACGCGCGCTTTTTTAAGATTGTCCACTAATTCAATATATTTTTTTGCTTTTTCGGATTCCAAAAAAAGAGGTTCAATTTTGCTTTCAAGTTCGCAAATTATATCCTCGACGCGATTCAAATTTTCTCGTTCTTTTTCAATCTTCACAAGTGTTTCATCGCGGCGCGTCCGAAATTTTACGATTCCCGTTGCTTCTTCAAACAAAAGCCGTCTGCCGTCGCCCTTAGAATTTAAAATTTCATCGATACGCCCCTGCCCGATTATGGAATATCCCTCTTTGCCGATTCCCGTATCCATAAAAAGTTCGTGAATATCTTTCAAACGGCACGACACATTATTTATTTTATATTCGCTTTCGCCCGAGCGGAAAACGCGCCGCGTAATCGTAATTTCCGAAAAATCCATCGGCAACTTAAAATCCTCGTTATCGATAACCATGGAAACTTCTGCGAATCCCAACGGTTTTCTCGTTTCCGTTCCCGCAAAAATAAAATCTTCCATCTTACCGCCGCGCAGATTTTTTACGCTTTGCTCGCCCAAAACCCATCTGACGGCATCGGAAATATTGCTTTTCCCCGAACCGTTCGGACCGACAACGGACGTTATTCCTTTTGTAAAACTCAATACAATTTTTTCGGGGAAAGATTTAAATCCCTGCAAAATTAATTTTTTTAAATACATTAATGCTACACCTCAAATGTAATAGGAGTAAAAGTCGTGGGCTTTGCCCATACTCGTCCGCTTTTTGAAAAAGCGTCGCAAAAACTTTTGTCCGAAAAGCTATGCCTTTCAGAGCAGGATTTTAATACATCCCGAAAATAATTTATTTCAAAATTTAAAATGTTTTTATTTTTAAAAAGAAAATTCAGTTGTTAAAAAAGTTTTTTTAATAATGAAAACATCAATCGAATAATCTCAAAAATTTTCACTTTATAATTATAACAGGCAAACGTATTTTTGCAAATTTAAAAATGTTTATCGTTATTTTATTTATGAAATCAGTTTGAAATTATATTAGGTTACGGAAATTGTGTTATAATTGATAAAGATACAAATAATTTTTTTTGAATTAGGGGATTGATTTTATTGGAATATTTTTTAGCTTTTTTAGAGGGGATTATAACTTTTATTTCGCCTTGCTTACTCCCGATGTTGCCGATTTACATTTCATATTTTGCGGGCGGTGATATCGAAAAAAACGAAAAAAGCAAACACAACGCGCTGAGAAACTCACTCGGGTTTGTTGCGGGCTTCACAACGGTTTTTATTTTGCTCGGAATATTTGCCGCAACTCTCGGGCGATTGCTTTCAAGCCGTCAAAATTTAGTGAATATCGTTTCGGGTTTGATTGTTATAATTTTCGGATTAAATTTTATGGGAATATTAAAAATTCCGTTATTGAACAGAACATTCAGATTAAACGCCAACGTTAAAAAATTGGGTTTCGCTTCGTCATTTTTATTCGGCGTGATATTTTCCGTCGGGTGGACGCCCTGCGTCGGTGCATTTCTCGGCTCGGCTTTAATGCTCGTATCTCAGCAAAATTCGATTTTAAAAGGCGTGTTGATGATGCTTTGCTATTCTGCGGGTTTGGGAATACCGTTTGTATTCTCCGCTGTTTTGATTGAGCAATTGCAATCGGCGTTTGATTTTATTAAAAAACATTACAAAATCATAAATATTTTTTCGGGCGCGTTGTTGGTGGCAGTCGGCGTTTTAATGATGCTCGGATATATGAATTATTTTCTGTCCGTTATGAGATAAACAGAGATAAGGAGCAAATAAAATGAGTAGCAATAAAAAAAATAATAATAAAAACGAAAATATAAACGAGAAAGCAAACGACAAAATTAAATTGAACGATGGAAAAGTGAATGATAAAAAGAAAAACGATAAATTAAAAATCGTAATTCTTTTGATTGCGTTTGTTTTGTTTATGGCAGGGAGCACGTTTCTTTATAATAATCTACAGAGAAATAAATCCGCGGAAAATGAAAATGTCGCAAACGAGAATGAATTAAAAGCACCTGATTTTACAGTATATGATTTAGACGGAAATCCTACGCAATTATCGGAATTGGAAGGCAAGCCCGTTGTGTTAAATTTCTGGGCGAGTTGGTGTCCGCCGTGTAAAGCCGAAATGCCGTATTTTGATAATGCATATAAAGAAATCGGCGACGATGTACATTTTTTAATGGTCGATTTGGTCGACGGATTTAACGAAACCGTCGCAACGGGAAGCAGATATATCGAGCAAGAAGGATACACTTTCCCCGTGTATTTCGATACGGAGGGCGAAGCGGGCTATGCGTATGGTGTCCGCGCGATTCCCATGACTTTGTTTATTGATAAAGACGGATATATTATAACTTCCGTGCACGGAATGATAGAGGAAGAAACGCTTCGCGAAAATATTGAAATGATACGAAATTAAAAATCGCCTGCAGAATTTTTTTATAATTTGGGGACTATAAAACGAGGGGGATTTTCAAATGGATTTTGAAATTGAAAACAACGTGCTAAAAAAATATACGGGAACAGATTCGGAAGTTACGATTCCCGATTACGTGACGGAAATTGGTAATGTACATGCAATAATTTAAAATTTAAAAATAATTCCTTGAAAATAAAAATAACTTTTGAAGATAAAAATATCTTTGAG
>JGI994J12354_10003006_pt1 | contig 16044 bp, 11 predicted proteins | sample IntmicLarv3ML3BL_FD_12354 | JGI IMG/M metagenome (IMG submission 12354) | reverse complement strand
AATGATTCTTGATTAAATCATAGGTACTCACACGATGCTTCTCGCATCTACTATGTGTTCGCACTCGGCAATTTCTATGTATAAACCCGCAACCACTTCCGGCAACTATCTGCCAAGGTTCATTGGAATCCCGGTACTACTTATAGTTCTTGTGACTCTATTGATTCTTTTAATTTTTAGTTTCAGTTGTTTAACTTACCTGTTTAAGACTTAGGTCTTTTTGCTCCGTATTTAGAACGAGCCTGACGTCTGTTAGCAACACCTGCTGTGTCGAGTGTTCCACGAACAACATGGTATCTTGTACCAGGTAAATCTTTAACTCTTCCTCCACGGATAAGTACAACACTATGTTCTTGAAGATTGTGTCCTTCTCCTGGGATATAGCTTGTTACTTCGATTCCGTTTGAAAGACGAACTCTGGCAATCTTACGAAGCGCTGAGTTTGGTTTCTTTGGAGTCGCAGTCTTAACAGCTGTACAAACACCTCTTTTTTGTGGTGAAGACATACTTGTCGTTCTCTTACGTAAAGAGTTGTAAGTTTTTTGAAGAGCTGGTGCAGTAGACTTTTTAGCTGAAGTCTCACGGCCTTTTCTTACTAACTGATTAAATGTTGGCATTCCCTTTCACCTCCTATATTATTTGGGTATTACTTGTGGTTGCCAGATTATATATTGTCTAAATTACTTATGAAAATATAACCTGTTTTTGCGCATAAAATCCCTAAGGATAAGTATGCACGCTAAAATAGTATACCGTTAAGAGCCCTTAATGTCAAGAGCTGACGGCAATAAGAATACAAAAAACCGATAACTTCTGCCACCTTAATCACAGAAGTCATCGGCTTAACTATCACTTTGGCTATTGCCATGGGAAAAATTTCTTTCCCGAAAACATTTTATTCTTCGACTACCAGTGTCTCTTCTTGAACTTCGCTAGCAACATCAACGTCCAATTCCTCGTCTACCTCCGCTGCTAATTCCATTTCATTTTTAAAATCATCTGTGTCTAGCTTAACATCTTGGTAACGTTTCATGCCAGTTCCTGCCGGAATTAGTTTACCAATGATAACATTTTCCTTTAATCCAACAAGATGGTCTGCTTTACCCTTAATCGCTGCTTCAGTCAACACTTTTGTTGTTTCCTGGAATGATGCCGCTGATAAGAATGAGTTTGTTGCCAACGATGCTTTAGTAATACCTAGCATAACTTGTCTTCCATCGGCAGGTTCTTTCCCTTCGGCTTCCATCGCTGCATTGACTTCTTCATAATCAAGAACATCTGCCAGCACGCCTGGTAATAACTCTGTATCTCCATTGTCTTCAATGCGGATTTTCTTGAGCATTTGACGAACGATTACCTCGATATGCTTGTCGTTAATCTCAACACCTTGAAGACGATAAACTCTTTGTACCTCGCGAATCATGTAATCTTGAACCGCGCGAACACCTTTGATTTTCAAGATGTCATGAGGATTGACACTACCTTCTGTTAATTCATCACCTGCTTCTAATACGTCTCCGTCTTGAATTTTGATACGAGAGCCATATGGAATTAAGTATGCTTTTGAATTTCCCTCTTTGTCGTCAGTTACAACGATTTCACGTTTTTTCTTTGTGTCGCGAATTTCTGCTACACCAGCTATTTCAGTAATAATCGCCAAACCTTTTGGTTTTCTCGCCTCAAAAAGTTCTTCAACACGAGGGAGACCTTGTGTAATATCTCCACCGGCAACACCACCTGTATGGAATGTACGCATAGTAAGCTGTGTTCCTGGTTCACCGATAGATTGTGCTGCGATAATACCAACAGATTCACCTACTTGTACTGTTTCGCCTGTCGCCATATTGGCACCATAACACTTAGCACAAACACCCATTTTTGATTTGCAGCTTAAAATCGTTCTGATTTTCACTGCATCATATGGTTTTCCATCTTTATCTGCTCCTACTTCAATAATACGCGCCGCGCGCTTAGGAGTAATCATATGGTTTGCTTTAACAATAACTTCGCCGTCTTTATCAAACATATCCTCACAAGCAAATCGTCCTGTAATTCTTTCTTGAAGACCTTCAATCTCTTCTTTTCCATCCATGAAGCTTTTAACTACCATTCCTGGAATTTCGTCTTTTCCTTCACTACAGTCAGTTTCACGGATAATCAAGTCTTGTGAAACGTCAACCAAACGTCTAGTTAAGTATCCTGAATCGGCTGTACGAAGCGCCGTATCTGAAAGTCCTTTACGCGCACCATGTGCTGACATGAAGTATTCCAAAACATCAAGACCCTCACGGAAGTTCGATTTGATTGGCAATTCGATTGTATGACCCGTTGTATCAGCCATCAATCCACGCATACCAGCAAGCTGTTTAATCTGCTTGTCAGAACCACGGGCTCCTGAATCCGCCATCATATAAATATTGTTGTATTTATCAAGTCCATCGAGTAGTGCCTTCGTTAAGATATCATCGGTTTCTTTCCAAACATCAACGACCTCTTTATAGCGCTCCTCTTCAGTAATTAGACCTCTTTTGAAGTTACGCGTAATTGTATCTACGGTATCTTCGGCTTTTTGAATCAAGTCAGCCTTTTCTTCTGGAACCGTCATATCCGATACTGATACGGTCATCGCCGCTTTAGTTGAATACTTGTATCCCATTGATTTAATATCATCAAGCACTTCCGCTGTCTTAGTCGAACCATGAGTATTGATGACTTTTTCAAGGATTTGTTTTAATCCTTTTTTGCCAACATGGAAATCTACTTCTAGCAACAACTCATTGCCTGCAACGCTACGGTCAACAAACCCTAAGTCTTGTGGTAGAATCTCGTTAAATAAGAAACGTCCCAGTGTTGATTCAACATTGCCTGAAATAATTTCGCCATCTGCTTTTTCTTTTTTGCAACGAACTTTAATCTTAGATTGTAGTGTAATTGCTCCATTTTCATAAGCTAGAATAGCTTCATTAACATTTTTAAATGCTTTGCCTTCGCCTTTAACTTTTTCTCTTTCTTGTGTTAAATAGTAGATGCCAAGCACCATATCCTGCGAAGGAACTGCCACTGGCCCACCATCTGAAGGTTTCAACAAGTTATTAGGTGATAGTAGTAAGAAGCGGCATTCTGCTTGTGCTTCTACTGATAATGGTAAATGTACCGCCATCTGGTCACCATCAAAATCGGCATTAAACGCTGTACACACTAGTGGATGCAACTTGATTGCTTTACCCTCAACTAGAATAGGCTCAAATGCCTGAATCCCTAGTCTATGCAGTGTTGGCGCACGGTTGAGCATAACTGGATGTTCAGTAATAACTTTTTCCAATACATCCCATACTTCTGGTTGCAATTTTTCAACCATTTTTTTAGCATTTTTAATGTTGTGTGCAGTGCCATTTCCTACCAACTCTTTCATTACAAATGGTTTGAACAATTCAATCGCCATTTCTTTTGGCAATCCACATTGATAGATTTTAAGTTCTGGTCCTACAACGATAACCGAACGACCTGAATAGTCAACACGTTTTCCAAGTAAGTTTTGACGGAAACGTCCTGATTTACCTTTTAGCATGTCAGAAAGTGATTTAAGAGCACGATTACCAGGTCCCGTTACCGGACGACCACGACGACCATTGTCAATCAAAGCATCTACTGCTTCTTGCAACATTCTCTTTTCATTTCTAACAATAATATCTGGTGCTCCTAGCTCCAACAATCTTTTAAGACGGTTGTTGCGGTTGATAATTCTACGATAAAGGTCATTCAAATCAGAAGTCGCAAAACGTCCACCATCTAACTGCACCATTGGTCGTAAATCTGGTGGGATAACTGGAACTACGTCCATAATCATCCATTCTGGTTTGTTGCCAGATTCTCTAAATGCCTCTACTACTTCAAGACGCTTGATGATCCTAGCTCGTTTTTGACCCGTTGATTCTTTAAGACCCATCTTTAGTTCGGTTGATTCTTGTTCAAGATTAATCGATCTAAGAAGTTCTTTAACCGCCTCAGCGCCCATTCCAACACGGAAATCATCGCCAAACGTGTCTCTTGCATCTTGATATTCTTTTTCGGTCAACACTTGCTTATAAAGCAAATCTGTTTCGCCTTTATCAAGAACAACATAATTCGCAAAATATAATACTTTTTCAAGTGTTCTTGGTGACAAATCAAGGATTAATCCCATTCTTGAAGGAATTCCCTTAAAATACCAGATATGAGACACTGGTGCTGCTAACTCAATATGCCCCATTCTCTCACGTCTAACACTCGCCTTTGTAACCTCTACTTCACAGCGGTCACAAACAATACCTTTATATCTAATCTTTTTGTACTTGCCACAATGACACTCCCAGTCCTTGCTAGGTCCGAAAATTTTCTCACAGAAAAGACCGTCTTTTTCCGGTTTTAACGTCCTATAGTTGATGGTCTCAGGTTTTTTAACTTCCCCTCGTGACCAGTCACGAACTTTTTCAGGAGATGCTAGACCAATCTTGATGGCGTCAAAGGTCATCGGTTGATAAGCTTCTTTATTCATTACTTCTGCCATTTGATTCCTCCTAATTTCCATCAATATTTTCTACAGTGTCATCTACTTCTTCCGCTTCGTCTATAACGGCTACTAATTCTTCATTTTTGAATTCTTCTTGCGTAAATCCTTGCGTGCCTGTCGGCTCGTCTTTGCGGAAATGTCTGTCGCCTTCGATAACTGAGCGTAAATCTGTCTCACCCATGTCGATAGTTTCCATTATCTCAACTTCACTTTGGTCTTCTCTTAGCACTTTAACGTCCAACCCTAATGACTGAAGTTCTTTTAGGAGTACCTTGAATGATTCTGGAATTCCCGGTTCAGGGATATTATCACCCTTGATAATTGCTTCATACGTCTTAACACGTCCAATAACATCATCCGATTTAACCGTCAATATTTCTTGTAGCGTGTAAGATGCACCATATGCTTCAAGAGCCCAAACTTCCATCTCTCCAAAACGCTGTCCACCGAATTGTGCTTTACCACCAAGTGGTTGTTGCGTTACTAATGAATATGGTCCAGTTGAACGAGCATGAATCTTGTCATCTACCAAGTGATGTAGTTTCAAGTAGTGCATGTGTCCGATAGTTACCGGACTATCAAAGAATTCTCCTGTTCTACCATCGCGTAAGTTGACTTTACCGTCGCGAGATATCGGAACACCTTTCCACAACGCTTTGTGTTCTTGGTTTTCTTCCAAATATTTAAGTACTTCTGGACGCAAATTTTTCTTATGTTTCTTAGAAAATTCTTTCCACTCTAGGTTTACATAATCGTTTGCCAGTCCTAATGTGTCCATTATTTCTTCTTCATTTGCTCCGTCAAATACTGGCGTTGCAATATTAAACCCAAGTGCTTTCGCTGCCAAGCTTAAATGAATCTCCAAAACTTGTCCGATGTTCATACGAGATGGCACTCCAAGAGGGTTAAGAACGATATCAAGTGGTCGTCCATTTGGCAAATATGGCATATCCTCTACTGGCAACACGCGTGAAACAACACCCTTGTTACCATGGCGTCCAGCCATCTTATCACCTACTGATAATTTTCTCTTTTGTGCGATATAGATACGAACTGCTTGGTTGACACCTGGCGATAATTCATCACCGTTTTCTCTTGTAAATACTTTCGCATCAACAACAATACCGTATTCACCATGTGGCACTTTAAGTGATGTATCACGTACCTCACGAGCTTTTTCACCAAAGATAGCTCTAAGCAATCTTTCCTCTGCTGTTAGTTCCGTCTCTCCCTTAGGAGTTACTTTTCCTACTAGAATATCACCCGCACGAACTTCAGCTCCAATACGAACAATACCCCTTTCGTCCAAATCTTTTAGTGCGTCTTCGCCGACACCAGGAACATCTTTTGTGATTTCTTCTGGTCCTAGTTTCGTATCTCTTGACTCTGCTTCATACTCTTCAATATGAATAGAGGTATAAATGTCTTCTTGGACGAGACGTTCACTTATCAGTACCGCATCCTCGTAGTTGTAACCTTCCCAAGTCATGAATCCAATCAAAGGATTCTTTCCTAGGGCAAGTTCACCATTTGCTGTTGATGGACCATCTGCTATAACCTGCCCTGCCTCAACTTTTTCACCCTTAAATACTATTGGTTTTTGGTTGTAGCAGTTACTTTGGTTACTTCTTAGGAATTTTGTCATACGGTAAACTTCTGTTTCGCCATTTTCGTCTTTAACAACAACTTCTGTTGCTGTTGAGCGAGTTACTTCACCGCTCTTTTTGGCAATCACACAAACTCCTGAGTCAACTGCCGTCTTGTTTTCCATACCTGTCCCTACTACTGGCGCTTCCGTAATCATCAACGGTACTGCCTGACGTTGCATGTTAGAACCCATGAGGGCACGGTTAGCATCATCGTTTTGAAGGAATGGAATCAATGCTGTCGCCACTGAAAATACCATCTTTGGCGATACATCCATATATTCAAACATAGATTTTTCGTATTCTTGTGTTTCTTCGCGATAACGACCAGAAACATTTTTGTGAACGAAATATCCTTTTTCATCTAATGGTTCGTTGGCTTGTGCCACGTGAGCATCATCTTCTTCATCCGCTGTCATATAAACAACTTCATCTGTAACTCGTGGATTTTCTGCATCCGAACGATCTACTATTCGATATGGTGCCTCAATAAATCCATATTCATTGATGCGAGCATACGAAGCTAGTGAGTTAATCAATCCGATGTTAGGACCTTCAGGTGTCTCAATCGGACACATTCTTCCATAGTGTGAATAGTGAACGTCACGCACCTCAAAGCCAGCTCTATCACGAGATAGACCTCCTGGACCTAATGCTGAAAGACGTCGTTTATGTGTCAACTCACCTAGTGGGTTGTTTTGATCCATAAACTGTGACAACTGTGAAGAACCGAAGAATTCTTTTACCGCTGCCGTTACAGGTTTGATGTTAATCAACGATTGTGGTGAAATAGTCTCGCTGTCTTGAGTCGTCATTCTTTCACGAACTACTCTTTCCAAACGTGACAAACCAATTCTATATTGGTTTTGTAGTAATTCACCAACTGCACGAATACGACGATTTCCTAAATGGTCGATATCATCATCCTTGCCAATACCATATTCCAGATGAATATTGTAATTGATAGATGCCAAGATATCTTCTTTTGTAATGTGTTTTGGAATAAGTTCATGGATTTCTCTCTTAATTGCTTCTTTAATATCTTCGATTTTTTCATTTTCTTCCAAGATATTTTCTAAAACTGGATAGTAAACTAGTTCCGTTACACCCACTTCTTTAGGATCAACATCAACAAAATTCATGATGTCTACCATCATATTTGATAGGACTTTGGCATCTCTTTCCTCAGTTTGAATCAACACAAAAGGAATAGCTGCGTTTTGAATCGCGTCCGCTATCTCTCTAGTTACCTCAGTTCCCTTCTTGGCCAGAATTTCGCCTGTCGAAGTGTCAATCGCATCTTCTGCCAATACATGACCCGCAATACGGTTTCTGAACATTAACTTCTTATTGAACTTGTAACGTCCAACCTTTGCCAAATCATAACGACGAGCATCAAAAAACATACTCATGATTAAGCTTTCTGCACTTTCAACCGCGAGTGGTTCGCCTGGACGAATTTTCTTATATAATTCTAAAAGACCTTCTTGGTAATTCTTAGAAACGTCTTTTGTAAAACTGCTCAAAATCTTAGGCTCATCGCCAAACATTTCAATAATTTCTGCATCTGTACTAACACCCAATGCACGAATTAATACTGTGATTGGTACTTTTCTTGTTCTATCTACACGGACATAGAAGATATCATTAGAATCTGTTTCATACTCAAGCCACGCCCCACGATTAGGGATAACTGTCGCTGAAAATAGTTTCTTACCAACTTTATCATGTGCAATAGAATAATAAATACCTGGCGAACGTACTAATTGACTTACAATAACACGTTCTGCTCCGTTTATGACAAATGTTCCTGTCGCTGTCATAAGTGGCAAATCGCCCATGAATATCTCATGCTCATTGATTTCGTCATTTTCGCTGTTATGCAATCTCACTTTAACTTTTAAAGGTGCTGCATACGTTGCATCTCTCTCTTTGCATTCTTCGATAGAATATTTCACATCGTCTTTACACAAAGTGAAATCTATAAATTCCAAACTCAATTTATCGCTATAATCAGCAATAGGAGAAATATCTTCGAAGACTTCTTTTAATCCTTCTGTTAAGAACCAATTATAAGAATCCTCTTGAACTTCTATCAAGTTGGGCATCTCTAAGACTTCTTTTTGTCTCTGGTAACTCATCCTCATACTCTTGCCAGTAGTAATCGGGCGTATCCTGTTTTTCTCCATTGACGCTTCACCCCGTTCTAGATAATTTATTAACGCGTTAATGCCGTTTGGGAGCTTTTTCGCAGTGTAAAACCCGGAAAAAGTGGCATATTCCGCCATAATAGTGCATCCTCAACTATATCACAAACCTTTTTTAGTGTCAACTAACTTTTTGTAAACCTTTTGCAAACAATAAGAGCAGGCACACCTTGTGTCCTGCTCTCACCATTTGTACATTTAACGAATTATTTAAGAGTAACTTTAGCACCTTCTGCTTCAAGTTTTTCTTTGATTTCATTTGCTTCGCCTTTAGCTGCTGCTTCTTTAATTACTTTAGGAGCTCCGTCAACTAATTCTTTTGCTTCTTTAAGTCCTAGTCCTGTCGCTTCACGAACGATTTTGATTACTTTAACTTTGCTTGGTCCTACTTCTGTAAGCTCAACGTCAAATTCATCTTTTTCTTCTGCTCCGCCTTCTGCTGATCCACCTGCTGCTACTACTGCAACACCTGCTGCTGCAGATACACCAAATTCTTCCTCACAAGCTTTTACTAACTCATTTAATTCTAATACAGATAATTCTTTGATAGCATCAATAAATTCTGCTGTTGTCATTTTTGCCATTTTATTTTCCTCCATTTTTGTTTTTTAATTTTAATATGAAGTTCGATTCACTAAATTCAAACTTCGTCTTCGTCTCGTTTTCATTAAGTTCCTTCGAACAATCTTCTCACTAAGTTCAATCTTCACTTCGTTTGATTTCACTAAGTGTTCTAGATTTCTTCAACTGGTGCTGCTTCTTCAACTGCTTCCGCTACTTCTTCAGTCGCTGGTGCTACTTCTTCAACTGCTGGTGCTGCTTCAGCTACTTCTGCTGGTGCATCATCTTTGTGTTCAGCAATTTGACTAAGAACACGTGCGAATGTTGAAATAGGAGATTGAATGCTTCCCAATAATTTCGATAGAAGTTCTTCTCTCGATGGAACGTTAGCTAGTGCTGACACTCCTGCTTTGTCGCAATAATTACCTTCAATTACGCCTGCAACAAATTCCAATGTTGGAACGCTTTTTGCGTATTTAGAAAGAATTCTTGCTGGTGCTGTTGCATCATCTGCTGAGATAGCAAGTGCGTTTTGCCCTTCAAGATGTTGGGCTAACTCTTCGTATGGAGTATCTTTAAATGCAAAATTCATCATTGTATTCTTGTATACTTTATATACGATTCCAGCTTCTCTTAGCTCTTTACGCATCTTTGTGTCGTCTTCAACACTAATACCACTGTATTGAACTAGAACAACAGCTTGCGCATCATTGATATGGTTAGTAATTTCTTCTACTACCGGTTTTTTCATTTCTACTTTTGCCATGAATCCGTGTACCTCCTTATTTTGATATGCATTCACGCAACTCGGATATATATCTTTGCTACTTTTCAGTCAACTCGATTTCGCTATGCTACATCTCGCCTAAAAGTTGCTTGACCGAATAGTAACAAAATAGCCTCTTTGCACGAGACAAAGAGGCATAATAATCTTAAATAGATTATAACATTCCTCGGCGGGCGATTTCTCATTATACCTTGCGGCACCTGCTGTCTTCGGCGTGATACTAGGCTATATTACCACTAACACACTACAACTGTCAAGGTAAAATGGGCATTTTTCCTGCTTTTCTTTGTGCCTCAAGCTGTCTAGTAAATATTTTCGAAAGCTGACAACCCACACCCCTTGACTTCGTCTCGGTCGTGAGCTAGCGCCCAATAGAAAAGACGCCACCATTATGGTGACGTCTCGCAATTTTTCTATGCTAACTTCGCTGGATTAAGTTTAACTCCTGGTCCCATAGTTGAAGTGATTGTTACACTTCTCATGTATTGACCTTTTACTGCTGATGGTTTTGCTTTGTTTAAAGCGTCGATAAGAGTTTGGAAATTATCTGTTAGTTGTTCTTCGCTAAAAGAAGCTTTTCCAACTGGTACGTGAACAATATTTGTCTTATCCAAACGGTATTCAATCTTACCTGCTTTGATTTCTTCAACTGCTTTAGCAACATCCATAGTTACTGTTCCAGCTTTTGGGTTTGGCATCAATCCTTTTGGCCCAAGAACACGACCAAGACGTCCTACAACACCCATCATGTCTGGTGTAGCAACTACTACGTCAAATTCAAACCAACCTTCGTTTTGAATCTTTGGAATCAAGTCTTCTGCGCCAACGAATTCTGCACCAGCTGCTGTAGCTTCTTCAGCTTTAGCATCTTTTGCAAATACCAATACGCGAACTTTCTTACCTGTTCCGTGAGGAAGAACTACCGCTCCACGAATCTGTTGATCCGCATGACGTCCGTCACATCCTGTTCTAATATGAAGTTCTATTGTTTCATCAAATTTCGCTACCGCGCCTTTTTTCACAAGCTCAATCGCTTCTGCTGCATCGTATAGCTTTTCGCGGTCGATTGCTTTCGCCGCTTCTAAATATTTTTTGCCTCGTTTCATCTTCTATATCCTCCTGTGGTGTTTGCGGGGATGTCCCTCCCACTTTTATTTTTTGCTTATCAAGCTAATAACTCATTATGGAGTTCGGTTCACTAAATTCGAACTTCGTATTAAGCTTATACTTCGCTCACGCTCGTACTCGCTAAGTGCTCTAGATTTATGCTTCTTCTACAGTAATACCCATGCTTCGTGCTGTACCAGCAATCATGCTGATAGCTGTTTCTATTGAACCAGCGTTTAAGTCAGCCATTTTTGTTTCAGCGATTTCTTGAAGTTGTGCTTTGGTAACTGTCGCTACTTTATTTTTATTTGGTACGCCAGATCCAGATTTGATGTTACAAGCTTTTTTCAACAAAACTGCCGCTGGTGGAGTTTTAGTTATGAAGCTGAAACTTCTGTCTGCATATACAGTAATAACAACAGGGATTAGTACATCACCTTTGTCTGCTGTCTTTGCATTAAATTCTTTCGTGAATTGTACGATATTTACACCGTGTTGTCCAAGTGCTGGTCCAACTGGTGGTGCTGGTGTTGCTTTCCCAGCAGGAATTTGTAACTTGATATATCCTTCTACTTTCTTTGCCATGTCAGGCACCTCCTATTATGTGGTATGCGGGGATTTCCCTCCCACGGATTGCTGCTTGTGATACTTACGAGTATCGCATTTTTATTATGATACCTACGGGTTTCTCAGTGCTTTGCACTCTCGAAATCCTAAAAACATTCGAACCCGCCCTGCTTGGGCTATGTTCTCACGTTTTTGTGATTCCTAAAGTCATGTTTTTTCATGCAAGCATGAAAACCTGACCTTCGTCATCTAGGTATCACATTTTTTGTACTTCTGCGAAACTTATTTCTACCGGTGTTTCGCGACCGAATAACTCAACATTAATTGTAACTACTTGCTTTTGGACATTAACCGACTGGATAACACCCACTGTGTCTTCCCATGCTCCGCCAATAACCATAATAGTATCGCCTTTGGCTAAATCCACGATGATTTCACCCTCTTCGTTGATGCCAAGAGGTTTCATCTCTTCTTCAGATAACGGTACTGGTTTTGACCCTGGTCCAACAAATCCGGTCACACCTCTGGTGTTTCGAACAACGTACCATGTATCATCATTCATCACCATATTTAAAAGCACATACCCTGGGAACATCTTTTTTTGTACTTGTTTTTTTGCACCGTTCTTAATCTCAACAACGTCCTGCATCGGAACTCGTACTTCGATGATTTGATCTTCCAAGTGTCTGTTTTCAATCGTCTTTTCAATGTTGGCCTTAACTTTGTTTTCATAGCCCGAATATGTATGGACTACATACCAATTTACTTCTGACATTTAATCACCTTATCCTTAATGAGTCAACAAATCCACTACGTCCTTCGCTACTTCATCAATAACTAAAATCATCAAAGCCATTATTGCTGTAATAACAACGACTGCAATCGTTTGTTTGATAAGTGTGTCTCTATCTGTCCAGATGATTTTATTGAATTCGGATTTTAATCCTCTGAACCAACTTTTCTTTTTGGTTCCTGTGGCTTTCTTTACTTCTGCCATATTTGTTCCTCCATCTTTCGCAGATACTCTACTTAGTTTCTTTGTGCATTGTATGCTGCTTACAGAACTTACAATACTTCTTGGTTTCCATTCTGTCTGGATGATTTTTCTTTTCTTTAGTCATGTTGTAATTACGTTGCTTGCACTCTGTGCATGCCAATGTTATTTTCACGCGCACGATATCCACCTCCATGTGTTCTTTTTCGCTGCTCCGACAGGGCTTGTATGTAATTGCGGCTGCATATAAACTCTAGAACTTCGTTCTATCGTTGACTCATCAATTCAAACCAAATACTTCGCTTATCTCGTGCTTGGTTTCATGCTGATAGGCCATATTTGCACCACAAAAAAAAGACCTACTTCCGCGTCGTTCTATTAAGATACCACGCGACCCCTTAAAAGTCAAGAAAAACGTAGTGATTTTTATTCTCCAAAGTTCACACCTTAGTTCATCATTTCAAGTTTTACTTTCAATATCCTTCGTACCGACTCATCGATTCGTTCTGGTGATATTTCTCCATCTTTAACAGCTTGCAATACTCCTTGGTAAGCGCTATTAAAATCAGCCGGCATTAACACTATATCTGTTCCTGCCTTGATTGTCTTTATCGCCGCCTCGCCCGAAGAATATGACTGGACAATCGCTCCCATATTCATCGCATCAGTAATAACTATTCCGTCATATCCCATTTGCTTACGCAACACTTCGGTAATCATCGTCTGTGATAGCGATGCTGGCGTGTTGTCTCCGATAACTGTTGGCACTGATATATGTCCCATCATGATAAATGGAACATCTTTTGCAATTCCCGCTTCAAACGGTATCATTTCACACGCTTGCAACTCTTCCAAGCTTTTATTTGTATAAGCATATCCATCATGCGTATCACCCGCTGTTGCTCCATGTCCTGGGAAATGCTTAAATGTGCCACGAACACCACGCGACTGCATTCCTTCTAATACCGCAAGCGACATATTTGCCACCATCTCTGGATTGTCTCCAAATGACCTCTTGCGCACCACTTGGTTGTCGCTGTTACTTAACACGTCCGCATCTGGCGCAAAATTGACATTAAATCCCATCTCCGCTAGATACGTTCCCATCTGCTCTCCGACTTCACGTGCCTTTTTGACATCCCCTGTTTGCCCTACTTCCGACATGTTGCCGATATGGGGAACATCAAAACCACTTCTCCCGCTTATCCTTGTCACTGTTCCACCTTCTTCATCGATGGTGGTAAACATTGGCAAGCTAACTCGTGCCATGCTAAATGATTGCAACGCACTCAACATCTCGCTAACCTGCTCAGAATTTTGTAAGTTTGCTTCCATATAGATAAGTCCGCCAACTGGTCGCGCATCTATAGCATTTTTAGTTGCCTCGCCCGCCGATGTAACCGTACCTGTACCTACCAACGCTTCTGGCAAAACAATAAACATTTGCGCCACTTTTTCTTCAAGCGTCATGCTGTCAATAAAATAGTCTATTTGACTGCCTCCCCGCCCGCGCGGATTATCATCTGCGACCTCCTCTTGAGGTGTAATTGCTACCTCTACTTCCTCTTCTGGTTTTGCACTCTCTTCTTCTGCTTCTATTTCTATTGGTTCCTCTTCTGGTGTTATCGTTTCTTCTTTTGTCGGCTCTGCCGTAACCGGAGTTTCATCTACGCTTGCCGCCTCTTCTACCTTTTTGCCACAACCAGCTATCAACAGTAACGTCAATAAAGTAGCTACCCAAAAACTTCTCTTTATATTAATCCTCGTATTCACAAATATACCCCATCTTTGTCGAAATAGTTCCTCGTGCTGCTATGAGATTGTCTGGCACGTCGTTCCAAACCCACTCATCAGAACCGGCTGGTTGAAGCAATACCAATCTCGTCTCCATCATACCACTTCCTATGTCTGTATAGCTTGGCTCTCCAGTCAACCAATAAGGATCGTATTTCGGATTATTATTTATTCTCTCTGTGCCTAATATTCCATCTTCATAAACCCAATAATACTCGTCGTAATTTGGATTTCTTGCTGCCCCAATGAAGAATTGCTTTCTGCCATCCACTTCAGCTGCAATCTGCGCCAAAATTGCTTGGTATTCTTCATCAGAATTAATTCTTACTAAATATCCACCTCGTCTTTCACACTCTTCCATTGCTTCCGACCATGTTGCGTCTTCGACAATAATTTCGTAGCGATTAACTCCTTCTTTTTCTGCATATCTATCCACAATCTCTGGTTTTGGGACATATTCGCGTTGCGCATCCCCTTCTAATTTAGAGTCCGCCGCGCAATTTATTTCTATTGTTCTAAATGCTGTCTCATCTGTCGTTGCTTCTGACTTACAATTAAAAACGTATTGCTCCAGTTGGTTCTGGTAAATATCTTGATAAATTTGTGCTAACGAAACGCTAACATCATCTTGGACGGCATAATATTTTCCAGCTGTGTCTATTGCTAAATTTTCCAAATCGTAAGAACTATAATCGTCCCCCAATCCAATAATATATATCGGAATACTGGTTTGCTTTGACAGTTCTACGACATCCGAATACGTATATGTGCTTTGGTTGTCCTCGCCATCGGTAAAGGCAATGATGCATTTTGCTCCACCTCGTTCATTCGTCCTAAGTATTGCTGAATAAAGTGCATCATAAAGTGCTGTTCCTCCACCTGGGCTAAGTGTATCTATTGTATTGTGAAGGCTGTTATAATCTTGTGTAAAATCTTCAAGGATGGACACATGGTCTTCAAACGCCGTGATAGATACGTAGTCTTTGTTGTTGTTTTGGATTTCTGTCAGCAAACTATGGGCTGCCGTTTTTGCATTTTCCATAAGACCATAGTCACCCATGCTACCACTTCTGTCCATAACTAGGTTGATGCTCATCCCTGCTGAGTCATCCGCCCTTATAACTTCTTCTAGAGGCACTTTCTTTCTCGTTCCGTCACCAAGCGTTTCCCATATTTCAAAATCTTTGGTATCTGCTTTTTCAACAGTAACTCCATCACTGTCAACGATGTTCACATAGCATTTCATCTTAGGGAACTCACTTACATCAACATGCGCTATTGTTAAATATACACTTTCTTTTACAATATTCTCTGTCGCTGCCTGCTCTTCCGTCTCTTCCCCTTCGGTACCGCCACCCTCTCCTGGCTCTTCTGGTTCCTGTGTCACTTCTGCTGGTTTTGGCTCTTTTCCTCCGTCACCCGAATCTTTTCCGAATATCGTCCACGCCAATGCGCCCAATATCCCCACAAGGACAACTACTGCCACTATTAGTATCCACGTTTTGCTCTTCCCTTGTGGCTTTTGATAGCTTGTCCCTTGATGATTCGGCGGCTGATATGCTGACTGCTGATATATTGGTTGTTGGTAATTCACATTTTGCGCTTCTTCTAAAACATCTTGGTCTTGCAATGATTTTCCACAATTTCCACAAAAAGCTTCCCCTGCCTCGCTTGGCGTTCCACACTCTTCGCAAAATGTTTTTTCACTTTTCGCTTCTGTCTTCGTACCACATTCTTCGCAAAATTTCGCATCTGTCAAAAGTTCTTTTTTGCATTTTGGACACTTCATTTGCCTTCCCCCTCGGTCATCTTTTGCTGCTGCCCTTTAGTCT
>JGI994J12354_10003005_pt1 | contig 16049 bp, 16 predicted proteins | sample IntmicLarv3ML3BL_FD_12354 | JGI IMG/M metagenome (IMG submission 12354) | reverse complement strand
CGCCTGTCTTCTGGTACAAGACAAAAAGGGCAACACCTATCGCATAAAAACCACCCTCCCCCTCGCGTCAGTGAAGAAACACTTTGCCCCCATCCAACGCAACAACGCAAGCCTAAGTGAGCGGCACGACGTACTGCCGTCCCTTGGCCGCCTTCCTTTTAACTTGCTGCAAATTCCCTCTATGATGGCCGAGCCGGAGCGGCAGGAGGAGCTTGTTTCCCAGCTTGTTTCCGCGTATAACTTTGACGCCGCACGGGTGAAAAATCCCTATAAAACCGATGAAGCCATGATGGTACTGGTGGATGAAAGCGGCGTTGTCACCGTCTTCAACGACGGCACCGTCAATTATAAAAAAGGCGGACGGCAAGACGGTATGTCCATCGCAGCGCCCGGCGAAACGACCCTTTCGGTACCCCGCCTTATAAATCTGGCGCGCACCCTAAGTCTGCAAAACATTGTCGGCATGTACGGCGACGGCCGCCTGTATGTGGAAACGATTGACATAGACGGCCTAAACGCAATTGTTTCCTTCGGTCTTGAGGTGGACGGCCTGCCCGTTTACCGTCTTGGCGGCAAGGCGCGTTTCGCAACGGTAGAAGTGCGTGATGGCATCATCTATGAGGTAAATCTCCTGACCGGCCGTTATGTGCGCAGCACGGAAAAGACCCAGCTTCTGCCCGTAAAGCTTGCCCTGGAAGCTACCGGCGGACAGCCCGTGCGCATGGTTTACAAAGAGACCGAAAGCGGCGGCATCCTGCCGGAAATCGTGCAGGTATTGCCCCTGAAGGAGGTGTGATGTCATGGAATTCAGCCGCATAAAAAACATACTAATCATTATTTTATTGATACTAAATCTGCTTCTCACCGTCAATATCGTTACGAATTACGACTTTGGCCGCGGCATGACAACAAAAGAGCAGGAGAACATCACCGCCATCTTTGAAAAAGACGGTGTTGCCCTCTCTCCCGAATGCTTAAAAAGCAAGAACCCCCGCTTGCCCGTTTTGCAGGTTGTGTTCAGCGAAAGCACCGCCGCAGCCTTCCTGAATTCCTTCGGGGAAGACCTGCAGCCCGTAAACCTCGGCAAGGTGCAGGGCGTTGAAAACACCCGCTTCCGCGCCTTTCAATTAGACGAGCTGACCTATCGCATTGAAATCACCGAGAAAGACTCGGAAGAAGTTGAAAAAATCCTGAAAAAAGCCGGAATCACACTGGATTCCGACAAGAAAAATATAAACCCGCCGCAAATAAACGGCTACCAAGTCCTAAATACAAAAAGCAGCGTGCAAAGCACCGGCAGCACCCTAATCCTTGAAACCCGCAAAATCCTTGAAACAAAAGAGCAGCCCCAGAGCAAAAAATCCCTTTCACCCTTCAGCCTCCTTCTTTCTTTTTCCGTGGAAAACCGGGAAAAAGCCCTGGGTGTCAAAAAAATAACCGGCTATCGCTTTTTCTATTATATCACCGAAAGCGCCGTGGGCGGCACCGTCCTGACCCCTGTGATGGAACTTTCCTGCGACAAGGGCAGCTTCCTCATGGACGGCGTAAGTGGCAGGTTAATTATTGTATAAAATCTGCCAACCTTTTGTTTGACAAACCGCTCTGAAAATGATATAGTTAAACAGATAATTTTAAGGGGGATTCCTATGGATCGATATATTATCCACGGCGGCAAGCCGCTCTTCGGCGAGGTAAATATCAGCGGAGCGAAAAATGCAGCAGTGGCAATATTACCGGCGGCAATTTTGGTAAACGGAATATGCCGTATTGAAAATGTACCCTGCATAAAAGACGTAAACACACTCCTTGACATCATCGCCGAGCTGGGCGCAAAGGTCACAAGAGTGGGTCAAACCACCGTGGAAATTGACGCGCGGCATATAAAAGGACGCAAAACCGATTACGAAAAAACGTCAAAAATCCGGGCCTCCTACTACCTTTTGGGCGCACTCTTAGGTCGCTTCCAGGAGGCTGAAGTTGCCATGCCCGGCGGGTGTGACTTCGGCTCCCGTCCTATTGACCTGCATATAAAAGGCTTTGAGCTGTTGGGTGCGGAGGTTCCGCCCATAAAGCAGGGCTTCATTCACGCCACGGCGCCCGAGGGGCTGAAGGGTACATCCATCTTCTTTGACACCATTTCCGTTGGCGCAACTATTAATGTCATGCTGGCCGCCGTTCTGGCAAAAGGCCTTACTATTATTGAAAATGCCGCAAAAGAGCCTCACATCGTTGACGTAGCAAACTTCCTGAATTCCATGGGCGCAGAGGTAAAAGGCGCCGGTACAGACGTGATAAAAATCCGCGGTGTTGACTATCTTCACGGCGGCGAATATTCGATTATCCCCGACCAAATTGAGGCGGGCACCTACATGGCCGCCGCCGCAGCCTGCTCCGGCGAGGTTACTTTGAATAACGTAATCCCCAAGCATCTGGAATGTATCAGCGCGAAATTCATAGAAATGGGCGTTGATATTATCGAATCGGACGAAAGCGTAACCGTCCGCCGCATTGACAAGAACCTACAAAAAACCAATGTAAAAACCCTGCCATACCCCGGTTTCCCCACCGATATGCAGCCGCAGATTGTTTCCGTTCTCATGTTTGCGGAGGGCACGGGCGTTGTGTCCGAAAGCGTGTGGGATAACCGCTTCAAATATGTAGACGAGCTGATAAAGATGGGCGCAGACATTCTGGTAGAAGGCAAAACCGCGGTCATTACCGGCACCGACTGCATTTCCGGCGCGCCGCTTGTTGCCTGTGATTTGCGTGCGGGCGCGGCTATGGTCATTGCGGGACTTGGCGCTTCCGGCACAACCGTCATTGACCAGGTGACCCACATTGAGCGCGGCTATGAAGATATTGTTGAAAAGCTCCAGCGTCTTGGCGCAGATATCGTACGGGAGATCGTAGAATGACAGAATTTGTCAGCCTCGCAAGCTCCTCAAAAGGCAACTGCACCCTCTTAAAGCACAACGGTAGGAACATTCTGATTGATGCGGGCATTTCCACCCGCCGTATTTTCGATTCTCTGCAAGATTTTGATGTAAAGCTAAATGACTTGCATGCCATATTCCTGACCCACGAGCACAGAGACCATATGGCGGCGCTGCCCGTCCTCCTGAAAAAGCTGGATATCCCGGTGTACACAAGCCACGGAACCCACCGCGCTATGTGCCACACCTTGAAGGAAGACCAGCCCTATGTCCTCTACAACGCGGGCGACACCTTTTCCCTTTGCGACCTGCAAATAAAAACATTTAAGACCCCTCACGACACGGAGGAAAGTAACGGCTTTCTCTTTGACACAGGCAGGGAAAAGATTGCCTACCTGACCGACTTCGGCTATTTGTCGGAAGCGAATCTTGCCCTCATTTCCGGTGCAAAAACCGTGCTGATTGAGTCCAATTATGACCGAAATATGCTTTTCTGCGGCAGCTATCCGCACTCCCTGAAAGAGCGTATTTCCGGCCTTTGCGGCCACCAGGATAACCGCGATTGCGGTGACGCCCTTGTTATGCTGGTGCAAAAAGGCGCAGAGCAGGTCATGCTCATGCACCTAAGCCGCGACAACAACCGGCCCGGCATCGCAAAAAAAACTGTATCTGACACCCTATTGGAGTTCGATATCATCCCGGAACGCGACCTTTGTTTAGCCGTAGCACCATACGACGACCCCCTTGCTATCATGGTGTAAGTCTATGCAGAAAATCACAATAATATCAGTAGGGAAGCTAAAAGAACCCTTTTACATCGACGCCTGCAAGGAGTACCAAAAACGCATGCAAGGCCGCGTAAATCTCACCATAACCGAACTGCCGGAAACACGGCTGCAGGACAACCCGTCCCCCGCCGAAATCGAAAAAGCCCTGCAAAAGGAGGCTCTTGATATCCTCACAAGGCTGGAGCCAAAGAGCCGCCTAATGGTTTTGTGCATCGAAGGGAAGGAAATGGACAGTGAAGCTTTTTCACTTTACATGGCTGAGCAAGCCCTGCACGGCTGCAGCCACTGCACCTTCGTCATCGGCGGCAGCTTCGGCATCCACGATTCGGTTAAAGAGAAGGCACATTACAAGCTGTCGTTCAGCAAAATGACCTTGCCCCACGCCCTTGCACGGGTGGTGCTCTTAGAGCAGCTTTACCGTGCCGACAGCATACAGAGAAAAGAAAAATATCATAAATAACAAATAAATATAAAGAGGTGTTTCGTATGGGAAAATACGGTTATTTTGACGACAACGCACGTGAGTACATTGTAAAGAAGCATTTTCCGCCCGTTCCATGGATGAACTTTTTGACAAATGAGGACTTCACGGCCATTATCAGTAACAACGCAGGCGGCTGTGCCTTTTATAAAGAATCCGGCAGCGGCCGTTTAACAAGATACAACCAAACACGGCAAATCCCCATGGACCGCCCCGGCTTTTATTTCTATATCCGTGAGGAAGATGGCTCCCTGTGGACGCCCCACTACGAGCCTGTGCGCACCCCGCTGGAGCATTTCAGCTGCCGCCACGGCCTTGGTTACACCGTGTTTGAAGCCGGGTATAAAGGCATTGAGTCGAATCTGACCTATTTCGTCCCCCGGGATGAATCTGTGCTGCTCTGGAAGCTGACGCTGACGAATCACCGCAGCGTCCCTGCCTCCCTTTCCACCATTGCCTTCTCCGAATTTTCCATGCTGAAGGCCAATCGCGAGCCTCTTGAATGGGCGTGGAACCGTTTTTACACCTCTTCCACCTTTGATGCTGAGATGAACGGCATCGCCTATGACTACCATATCTTTGAAGACCTGCCGAAAATCAAGGTATTCATGAGTTCCAGCGTGCCAATTGTGGCTTACGACTGTAACCGCGACGCCTTTATCGGCCGTTCCGGCACTCTTGAGTTGCCCGACGCCGTAAAAGCGGGCAAGCTGACAAACAGCAATCTGCCCGGCGGCGGCTATCCCATGGGCGGGCTGCAAAATACCATGACCCTCCTGCCCGGTGAAAGCCGGACGGTTGTCATTACCCTCGGCTGCGACCCCGGAAACTTTGACGATTGCAAGGTAATTGCAAGGAAATACAGAGACATCCGCACCGTTGACGCGGAGCTTGCGCGGGTAAAGGCCTATTGGAAGGACTACACCTCCGTCTACCAGTGCGACCTGCCCGACAAGGATATGGAGCGCATGCTCAATATTTGGAACCCCTACAACTGCTCCCTGGGCTTCAACCGCAAGATGTCCATGACGAGCCAGACGACAGGCATGGGCTCCGGCGGTGTGCAAACCCGTGACAGCTCCCAGGACTCCATGAGTCTTGTCTCCCTTGACACCGAACGCGCCAAGAAGCGCATGGCGCATATTATGCGGTATCAGCTTCCCAGCGGCGAATATCACAGCTCATTTGACATGGTAGCAGACGTTGCAACCCCATTTTATGCCGTCCGGAGCGACAATGCCTTTTGGCCGGTGTTCACCCTCTATGGTCTCATTGCCGAAACAGGGGAGGACGAATTCCTTGACCGCGTCATCCCGTATTACGGCGAAAATACCGCAAGCGTAAGCGTTCTTGAGCACCTTGCGCGCGGCCTCATGTACGTGAAATCCCTCAGCGGAAAGAACGGCATCCCGCTGATTGTTGAAATCGATTGGAATGATAATTTATATGTTTTCTCCGAGGACGGCAAGGAAGAATCCGTCATGAACGGCCAGCAGCTGGTCTACGCTTGCCGCCTCCTAAAAGAAATGGCTGAGCACAAAGGCCACCTGCAAATTGCCGAATGGTGCCAAGCAACCATTGACGAACTGACCGCCAGCTTAAACAGCGACGGCGTCTGGGACGGCGATTGGTACAAGCGTTACATTTACGCCGGCGACCGCCCCGCACTGGGCTCAAAAGCCAGCCCGGAGGGCAAAATCTTCTTAAATACACAGTCTTGGGCCGTTATTTCCGGCACCGCACCAAATGGCCGTGACATCCACTGTATGGACAAAGCTGCTGAAATGCTCGGCACCCCATACGGCTTAAAGCTCTGCTATCCCGCCTTTACCGGCATCCCGACCCCGCAGGACCCCCTGTGGAACAACGGTCCCGGCATCCGTGAAAACGGCGGTGTCTTCCACCACGCTCACACCTGGGCAATCATGGCGGAAACCGTTCTGGGACGCGGTGATATTGCCCATGCCTATTATCGGCAAACCATGCCTAATGCCGCATCCACCGACCGCGGCGAAGACCTGTATCTAAACGAGCCCTACGCCTACAGCTCCACAAGTCTGGCTGACCCCGACGCCCGCGCAGGTGAAGCAGACATGGCTTGGTTCAGCGGTACGGTCACCTGGATGTACCTTGTGGGTTCGCAGAACATCTTGGGCATCCAACCCACCATGCAGGGTCTTAAAATCAACCCCTGTATCCCAAGCGACTGGCGCGAATATAAGGTTACGCGCAAATACCGCGGCAAAACCTATGAAATTATGGTCTACAACCCTGAAGGTGTCCAATCGGGCGTCCGCCGCATCATGGTAAACGGAAACCCCATCGACGGCAACATTCTTCCCTTAAATATAGAAGGTGACACCGTGCAAGTCATCGCCATCATGTAGCGCAAATTAAGTAAGAAGGAAGTTGACCGCAATGTTTATTGAGAACCCCCCGGGCACAGATTTAAGCCCCCTGCCGCTGCTGCTTGTTTCCTGCACAGGCACAAGCGAGGCGTACAAAAAGGAGAATATTATCAGCATCGCCTGGGCGGGCATCATCAATAGTGAGCCGCCCATGTTGAGCATATCTATCCGCAAGCCCCGCTTTTCCCACACCCAAATTATGGAAAGCATGGAGTTTGTCGCCCACCCCGTCACCGAAGCCCTGGTTGAAGCCTGCAATTATTGCGGCACAAAATCCGGGTATCAGGTGGACAAATTTACCGACTGCGGCCTGAAAGCAACCCCCGTTTCGGCTCTCTCCCACGCAAAAGCCATTGCCGGCGCACCCCTCGCCCTGGCCTGCAAGGTGACGCAGGTGATAGAGCTGCCCACCCACGATGTGTTTTTTGCGGAAATTGTACAAACACTGGTAGAGGAGAGCTTTGGGGACGCAAACGGAACCCTTGACCTTGACCGCGCAAAACTCATGGCATTTACGTCAAAAGGCTACCGCCGGATTGACTAAATACGAATAAAATCATGGAGGAAAAAACAATGGCACAAGTAACAAAAGACACAATTATTGCAGATGTATTGGCTCTTGACCCCGGTTGCGCACCTTTCTTTTTGGAGATTGGGATGCACTGTCTGGGCTGCCCGTCGGCTCGCGGCGAAACCATTGAACAAGCGTGCATGGTGCACGGACAAGACGCCGATGCGCTGATTGCGAAAATCAATGCATACCTGGCAAAGTAAGAAAAATTTGGATATGCGGCTTGCCTGCATTGCAAAGGCTGTACCTATGGGTGCAGCCCTTTGTGATGTAGGCTCTGACCATGCGTACCTGCCCCTCGCCCTCTTTTCAGAAGGGAAAATCACAAGCGCAGTCATCACCGACATCCACGAGGCTCCTCTTGAAAACGCACGGAACAACATAAAATCCGGCGGCTTTCTTGGCAAAACGGAGTTTTTGCTCTGCGACGGCCTTGCGGATGTTAACCTTGCGGCAGTTGACACAATTTCCATTGCCGGTATGGGTGCCTGCACCATTGAAAGCATCCTCCGCGCCGCCAATCTTACGGAAAAGCACACCCTAATCCTGCAGCCCATGACCCAAACCGCCCTCCTGCGCCGCTACCTCCTGACAAACGGCTACGAAATTCTGCGCAGCGAAGCTATTGCCGACGGCCGCAAGTTCTACCTCATCATGACCGCAAAAAAAACAGGCGGCAAGACAAAGTATCCCGCCCATGCCAACATCTTCGGCGCAGACCTTGCAAAAACAGGCGATTGGCAAGCCTACATGACATGGGAGATTTCGCGGCAAAAACGAAAGCTGCATGGCCTGCAAACGGCGGCAACCCCCGATGCACAGGCCATTTTTGCCGCCGAAACCCTGCTAAACGAATTGGCGGAATTTGCAAAAATACATACGAATTTATAGGGAATGCAGGAGAAAACGCATGAAAACAGCCTATATTGATAATAAATTTGAGATTTCCCGCGTTGGAATCGGCGGTCATTACAAAGGCTCCGAGGAAGGCGAATTTGAATATAATTATGCCCGGGTTGGGCAAGAAGAAGTCCGTGAACGGGCGCAGCTTGTGGAAAAAGCCGTGGCAAACGGCATCACCTATTTTGACACCACCTGGCGCAACGAGGTTGAAATGCTGTCCCGCACTTTGCAGGAAACCGGCCTGCGGGACAAGGTTTTCGTCAACGGCATGGTGCTTGGTGCCTTTGTCGGCAGTGCCGAATATGGGCAGAGCGTCGGTGCCTATTTCACAAAATGGCTGGACGACCGCCTTGCTATGATGCCGGGACATCGCTTTGACTCCTTCATGATAAACGCCATTGAGCAGGGCTACGACACGGAAAAATGCGCGCAGCTCATGGAAACCTTAAAAAAACGGCAAGCAATGGGGGACATCGGCGTCATCGGTTTTTCCTGCCATAACCAGTTTATTGCCCGTGAAATTGCTGACGCATTCCCCGATTTTAAGCTGATTATGCTGCCCTACAACTACCATAACCGCAAGTTTGAAGCCGCCTTTGAGACCTACACAGGCACCGCCGCAATTGTGGCAATGAAGCCTCTTGTCTGGGCGCAATATGGTGTGCCTTTCGTTGCGCTGCATGATGTAAGGGACTTTGAAAAGCATTTTAACTTTACACCTGACCCGGCCATAGTCGAGAAGGCCATTTCCTATATTTTGGCGCACAAAAGCGTCACAACCACCGTCTGTGCGGTCAATTCTATGGAGGAGCTTGACGCACTGCTTGCGGCAGGCAATCGGGATTTCACAGGGGATGACGACAAAATTTTGGCGAAATATTCCGCTCTGCAAGCCGTGGAAAACGGCATCCCGCTCTTTATCGGCGGCACAAAAGGCCGCAACCTCCGAAAGAACAAGTGCGCACTGGAAAGTCTAAGCGAAGCCCTCGGCATCGCCTACCCCGACTTGCGCCTAAATGAACAAGACGCGGAGCAGCAGTTGCAGTCCGCTATCACCAACGCATTAACCGCCGCAGCCGACCAAGGCTACGAAAAATACATCTAAAAAAGGTGGGAAAAGTCATGCGCGCAGCTGAGATTTACGAAGAATTATGCAAAATTGCACCCCTGCATTTGCAGATGGACATGGACAACAGCGGATTCAAACTGGGGGATAAGGAGCAAGCAGTCACAAAGGTGCTGGTTTCCCTTGACATGACAGCCGCTGTCATAGATGAATCGGAAGCGTTGGGCGCGGAGCTGATTGTGACCCACCACCCGCTTATTTTTAGCAGTATGAAAGATATGACGGCCGGGCATAGTGCCCAGGCAGATTTGGCCGTGCGCCTGATTCGGAAGGGCATTTCAACCATCGGTATGCACACGAATTTTGATATTGTGGAAGGCGGCGTCAGCGACCTGCTTGCACAGGCACTCGGCCTTGAAAATTCGCAGGTTTTAGATAGCAAAAACGGCCTCGGCCGCCAGGGAATGCTTGTAAAGGAATATAGCTTTACATCCTTTCTTTCTCATGTAAAAAACACCCTAAACGCAAATGGCCTCCGCTACGCAAAAGCAAGTGATAACGTCCGCAAAGTCGCCCTCTGCGGCGGTGCCGGAAGTGACCTTTTAAAGGACGCAATTGCCGCCGGCTGCGATACCTTTGTTACGGCAGAGATTAAGCACCACGAATTCCTCGAAGCCGCTCATTTCGGCTTAAACATCATCGACGCCGGACACTTCCCGACTGAGGATGTAGGTTGCATCTTTTTGGCCTCTCATCTTGCAGCACACTTCCCGGAACTCACTGTGAAAAAAGCAAGTTCCTGCACAGAAATCGAGCAGTTTTACTGCGGAGGATAGTATGCGGAAAAGACTGTGCATAACCTTGCTTGTCGGACTGATAACCCTTGCGGTTGCCGGATGTTTCGCACCAAAAGAGTCTCCTGACGTGGGTAAGGAAATAGAACAGTTCGGCTTTATCTTCACTCTGCCCGAGGGCGTGACAGAACACGGCATGGATGGCGAATTTTATGACATGGATTTCGGCATTCCCGGCTTTGGACGACACGCATATATAAGCATAAGCCCGCCGGAAAGTGCCGCCAAAACAGGTGTGGAAACTGACGAAGATGTGCTTGCTTGGCTGGGTGAAATGTCTGCTCTTTTTGCCGCCTACTATGACGTTGCCGAAGAGAGAGTGCTGGAGCTGCGAATCATCGGCGGACACTCTGCAGGATACCTTGAGCTTGATTGTATAATGGATGATTTGCCGAGCAAATACTTCATGTATATGATTCTTTTAGATGACAAGCTGTTTTCCTTTACAGGCCAAATATTTACAAACAATGCCACAGAAGAAACCGGCGCTGTTATAGACGACTTTATCGCGGCAATAAAACTTGCCTAAGCGGTAAATAAAAAGGAGAAACCATGCCCTTAGATGCAATTTGCCTGTGCGGCATTACTAATGAGCTGAATCGAGACCTTGCAAACAGCCGTATTGACAAGGTGCAGCAGCCGGAAAAAGACGAAATTGTGCTACTGCTGCGCGCCCCGCAGTTGGGCAATGTCCGCCTGGTTCTGTCCTGCAACGCCAATCAGCCCCGCGTCCACCTAACCGAAAACCAAAAAGAAAACCCTATGCAAGCCCCCATGTTTTGCATGCTGCTGCGGAAAAATTTGCAGGGCGGCCGCATTTTGGGGCTTGAGCAACCGGGACTGGAACGGGTGCTGCTCCTGCACATCTCCTGCACAAACGAGTTCGGAGACACCGTTTCCCGCAAGTTAATCCTTGAAATCATGGGACGGCACTCCAACCTAATTCTGGTAGGGGAGGACGGGCGCATCATCGACTGTATGCGGCGCGTGGATATCACCTCATCGCAAAAGCGGCAGGTACTGCCGGGTCTTCTATACCACTACCCACCAAAACAAGATGGTAAAATCGACCTTACTACATTAAAACAGGCGGATATTATCCCCCTTGTGGCAGAAATGCCGCCGGAAAAGCAGGTAGACAAATGGCTGGTTGAAACCTTTGAAGGTCTGTCGCCCCTTGTGGCGCGGGAGCTTGTCCACTTTGCTGCGGGGGAAGCATCGCCCCGCGCTTCCGAGCTTACGGGTAACGCCAAGGATAAGCTTGCCTACCGTCTTCATACCTTGCAGCAGGAAATCCTTGCGCAAATCCTCTTGCCCTACGGCCTTTTTGATACGAAAAGCGGGCTTCCCGCCGATTTTTCCTTCCTGGAACTCCACCAATACGGCGCAAAATATACCGGCCGTTTTTTCGATACATTTTCGCAGCTTTTGGACGCATATTATACAAATAAGGACCACGCTGAACGTATGAACCGCAAAATAAATGCCCTCTTAAAGGGGATTGTCACGGCCTATGAGCGATTGGAACGCAAGCTTGGGTATCAGGAAATCGAACTTTCTGCGGCAAAAGACCGTGAAAAATATAGAATTTACGGCGAACTTCTAACAAGTCAGATGCACACGCTGGAAAAAGGGCAATCGGCCGCCACCGTGAACAATTATTACACCGGGCAGGAGGAACGGGTTCCCATGGATATCCGCCTCTCACCCCAGCAGAACGCTGCCAAGTATTTCAAAGAGTATCAAAAGCACAAGGCAGCGGAAATTTTCCTCTCAAAACAGCTGGCCGCAGGGCAAAAAGAGCTTGCCTACCTGGAAAGCGTTATGGACGAACTTTCCCGCGCCGACAGCGATGCTGATTTGAAAGAAATTCACTCGGAGCTGGTACAAAGCGGCTATCTGCAAAAGGCAAATACCGGAAAAAAACAGAAGCCCGAAGCCCTAAAGCTCCATCCCCATGAGTACCGTACCACCGAAGGTCTGCAGGTCTTAGTTGGCCGAAACAACCTGCAAAACGACCAACTCACCCTCAAAACCGCGAAGAAAAACGACCTCTGGTTTCACACAAAAGGATTTCCCGGCTCCCACACAATTCTGGTGACAAACCGCGATGAGGAGCCTTCCGATCGTTGCTATACAGAAGCTGCCATGATTGCGGCGTTCCACTCAAAAGCCGCCGAAGGCGTACCGACGGATGTTGACTATACAAGAGTGCAGCACGTAAAAAAACCGGGCTCAGCACAGCCCGGCATGGTAATTTACGATAAGTTTTACACCGCAACTGTCACGGCACAAAACGCCGACATCGCGAAATTAAAAGTCCGGAAATAACCCCCGTCAACAACCCCGTCAGCACCCCCGACAAGAGAAATATCGGTGCCATAAAAAGCACCGCCCCGCTTTTTAACAGTAAACAGCCAGCAAGCATCTGCCCCAAGTTGTGGGCAAGTGCGCCAATAACCGATACCCCAATGACCGAGAATTTTTGAAATTTTGCCCCTATGCACATGCAGGAAAGCGCCAGTACCCCGCCGAACAAGGCATACAAGAACCCGCTGGCCGACCCAAATAGCACAACCGACAAAAAAAGCTTCACAAACAGCAGGAAAAACGCATCTCGCTTCGACAGCGCATAGATGGCAAAGAGCAGCACAATATTCGAAAGCCCCAGCTTACAGTAGGGGAGTAGGGGAATAAACCCCGGCAGAATCCGCTCCAGATAGGCAAGTGCCATCATTAGCGTTGTAAAAACGGCCAGCACCGCGATTTTTTTCACCGACATGACAAAAACCTCCTGTAAAGTAGTGAGTGGACAAAAAGCGCAGAATTCGTCGTCGTTGCAGCCATCGAGAAAGCAATCCCCGGCCAACCGCACTCGAACAAGAACTTGCTTTGCCAAAGTCCACAATGACAAAACAGCGCGGCAGAGCGTAGCAAACGCCCCTACCGCCCCCGCACAGCGCGGCCGAGCGCGGACGGCGAAGTAGGCAGACCTTTAAATCGGCACCAACAGGTCACCGGATATACCAATAGCCATAGCACCAAGTATTGCGCCCCCGCTAAGCGCCCTTTTCGGTTCCTTTTGAGAAGAGCCGAGCAGGCGAACCGGGAAATACTCGTAGTGCAAAACCGGCAGTAAAGGGGCATAGCCCCTATCTGGCGGTTTGGAACGGAGGTATTTCACGCGTTTGAGCCGTTCGGGAGGCTTGACATTGGCAAGAGAAAAAGGAACCCCCGGCCGGGGAGGCCGCCTTCGTCCCCCTCGCAGGGGGAATAAAGCCCCTCCCTCCGAAAGGGAAGAAGACGAAGAACGAGCGGGAGGAGTGAAAGAACAATCTGCGCGGTTGTCCACTCCTGTAAAGTAATAATGCTTGACAGACATCGCCATTAAGATGCAATCGTGTCTACCGTCGATTTTTTGCTGCTTACTACCTGTAAAACCACCTTGTTTGGCAGGCAGATAATGCTTTGCCCGTCCCTCTCGGCAGTACCTTCTTTAAGGCACAGCGCGTCCTTGCAGTCGGCGGAAATCATACGCACCGTATGCCCTTTAATCTCAAACTCGTTGTGTGAGAGGGAAATTCTGCAATCCTCCGACAATGGTAAGCTCATAACAAGCACCCCGTCTTCCCACACGGAAACCGCGTCGCCGCTTTTCCCGGGCAAGAGAATCAGAAGCAGACCGCCCAAAAGGAGCGCGCAGCAAATCAAAATAAAATCCCACTTTTTCATAAAAGGAGGTCACCTCCGCAGCATGACACACAAAATAAAAAAACTAAGTTTCATCATAGTTCTCCTCATTATACCACTTTTTCTATCTGCTTGTACAGAGCAAAGGCAAAAAAAACAGGAAAAAACCGCATTTCTTCTTGACACCATCGTAACAATCACTATTTATGAAGGCGGCAGCGAGGACATTTTAGACGGCGCAATCGCGCTTATAGAGAGCTTCGAGGACCGTTTTTCAAAGACGCGGCAGGGCAGCGAAATCGCCCGGCTTAACAACGAAAAAAACACGGAAGTGTCCCCGGACACCGCTGAAATGATAGGTATTGCACGTACATATGCCGAAAAAACCGATGGCGCATTTGATATTTCCATCGGCGCAGTTGACAAACTGTGGGACTTTCAGGCTGAAAATCCAACCTTGCCAAACACCGCCCTAATAGAAGAAGCCCTCAAAAAAGTCGGATACAAAAACATCCGCCGGGACGGCACAAGCATAACCTTGGAAAATGGCGCGGAGCTTGACCTTGGCGGTATCGCGAAGGGTTACATCGCGGATAAGGTGAAAACCTACCTGCAAGAAAACGGCGTTACCTCCGCAGTCATAAATCTGGGCGGCGATGTCCTTCTCATAGGGCAAAAAGGCGGCGAACCCTTTGCCGTTGGCGTAGCTGACCCGCAGAACCCGGACGCCCTCGCCTGCATTTTGGACATGTCCGATTGCGCGGTTGTCACAACAGGCATCTACGAGCGCAGCTTCACAATAGATGGCCGCCGTTATCATCACATCTTAGATCCAAAGACCGGCTGGCCGATTGATGCAAATTTAAGCTCAGTAACCATTGTTACGGCAGCTGCCGTGGACGGCGACGCTTTGGCCACTGCCTGTCTTGTGCTTGGCGAAGAAAAGGCACTGGCGCTGCTTGCAACACTTCCCGGCACAAGCGTGCTTTTCATTGACCGCGAGGGCAACATTCTGCCCTCAAGCACCGTCATATATAGATAAAATATAAAGGAAGGGGGATGAATGATGAGCCGAAATGCAAAGAAAAAACCCAAAAACAAGGGGAGACGTATGGTAACATTTCTCTTTGTTTTGCTCTTCCTAATAGTCTTTCTATACCTGCAAAATGCTTATGTGGGGCTTTCTTCTTACACATATGAAAATGCGCAAATTCCGGCCGCCTTTGACGGCTACCGCATACTGCAGGTGTCTGATGTGCACAGCGGAACCTTCATGAATTTTATGTCCCTTGTGAAGGCAACAAAGCCTGATTGCATCTTTATTACAGGTGATATGCTCGACCGAAACACAAAAGATTTAGACATAGTTGAGGGCTATATTGACGAGTTGACGGCGCTTGCGCCGGTATATTTTGTGACCGGCAATCATGAAATCGGGTGTAAAGTGTATAAGGAATTTCGGCAGTACATGCAGGATTCCGGCGTAGAAGTGCTGGAAAATCGGCGGACAACCCTGGAAAAAGACGGTGAACAAATTGCGGTTATCGGCCTGCATGACTACCTAAACTTTGGCAGCAATGCGCGCTTTGCCGATACCCTTGACTCCTTGATGCTTGGCTATCGTGACCCCTTTACCATTCTTTTGTCTCATCGGCCGGAAAAGATAGAGATATATAAGAAAACCGATGTGGACCTTGTTTTTTCCGGGCATGCTCACGGGGGGCAAATTCGGCTGCCTTTTATCGGCGGGCTAATTGCGCCCGGGCAATTTCTCTTTCCAAAGTACACCGCAGGCCTCATTACCGAAGGCAGCCTCTCCATGGCAATAAGCCGCGGACTGGGCAACAGCAGCCGCTTTCCCCAGCGGGTGTTTAATCGCCCGGAATTGGTTCTGGTAACCTTAAAAACAGGGGAGTAATACGCCAAATTGTTGCAAAGTAAAAACACTTTACAGCACGCATATAGTAAAATGGAGGATACAGTATGTCAGGACATTCAAAATGGAGCAACATCAAGCACCGCAAGGAAAAAGGCGATGCACAGAAGGCCAAACTTTTCACAAAAGTCGGCCGTGAAATCGGCATGATTGTAAAGGCAGGCGGCGCCGACCCCGCCGCAAACCCGCGTTTGCGTGACGCCATTGCCAAGGCGAAATCCAACAACGTGCCAAATGACAACATCCAGCGGATGATTCAAAAAGCATCCGGTGACGGCGATGCTGCAAGTTATATTGAAATTACTTACGAGGGCTACGGTCCCGGCGGCGTTGCAGTCATTGTGGAAACCCTAACCGACAACCGCAACCGTACCGCAGGCGAAATCCGTCATTACTTCGATAAATACGGCGGAAATATG